>Ga0209698_10000054_pt1 | contig 96943 bp, 76 predicted proteins | sample LitLauG_LLR_2012_FD_187203 | JGI IMG/M metagenome (GOLD analysis project Ga0209698, IMG submission 187203) | Freshwater sediment microbial communities from Pennsylvania, USA - Little Laurel Run_MetaG_LLR_2012 (SPAdes) (version 2) | ecosystem: Environmental > Aquatic > Freshwater > Creek >... | reverse complement strand
CCGACGCATTTTGATCTCGTTGCCATTAGCACATTCACGGCGCAGCTCAAGGAAGCCTATGAAGTCGCGGATTATTTTCGCGCGAACGGCATTCTGGTCGTTCTGGGCGGGATCACGGTCAGCTCCTTGCCCGAAGAGGCCCGGGAACATTGCAGCAGCGTGGTCATCGGCGAGGGGGAACCGCTCTGGGCGGAGGTGTTGCGCGATTTTGAGGACGGGAACCTCAAGCCGTTCTATGTCGCGACGCTCCCGGGCCAGTTCGATCTGGTGGATGCACCGATGCCACGCTTCGATCTGCTCGACCCCGACAAATACAATCGCCTCACGGTCCAGACCAGTCGCGGGTGTCCGCATCACTGCGAATTTTGCGCGAGTTCAATTCTGCTGACGCCGCGCTACAAAGTGAAACCGGTGGAAAAAGTCATCGCCGAAGTTCGCGAAATCAAAAAAATCTGGCCGCGCCCGTTCATCGAGTTCGCCGACGACAATAGTTTTGTTCACCGCGAGCATTACAAAAAGCTTTTGCGCGAACTGGCGAAGGAAAATGTGCGCTGGTTCACGGAAGCCGACGTGCGGGTCGCCGAGGACGACGAATTGCTCGGTTTGATGCGGGATTCCGGCTGCCAGCAAGTCTTGATCGGACTCGAAAGTCCGCGCCGTGCCAGTCTGGACGGGTTGGAGTTGAAGAATAATTGGAAGGCACAGCGGCAGGATGAATACCGCGCAGCCATCGAGAAAATCCAATCCTATGGCGTCACCGTGAACGGCTGCTTCATACTCGGCCTCGATGCGGACACCCCGGACGTTTTCGACGATGTCATCGCGTTCGTCCGCGAGTCGGGGCTTTATGAGGTGCAGGTGACGTTTCTCACCGCGTTCCCCGGCACGCCACTTTACCATCGCCTGCGCCGGGAAGGCCGAATCCTTCGCGACCGCGCCTGGGAACTTTGCACGCTATTCGACATCAACTTTCAGCCGAAAAGCATGAGCGTTGCGCAATTGCAGAGCGGCTTTCTCAGCCTGGTGAAAAACTTGTATTCGTCAGGAGAAACCAACGCGCGGCGCGCGCAATTCAAACAGAGGTTGAAAACGTCACCAAACTATAGCCGCCGGTCACACCAGGAAAAACAACTCGCCGCTTGAATGCGGTGGAAAATTATGAATGCGATCTTGGCCGTGATCCTGGCGCTTGCGGTGACCGGCTGTGCGAGCGCGCCGCCGCCGCTGCGAGGCACGCCGGATTTGCTGAATTTCCTCGCCGACGGCCAAACGACGAAGGATCAGGCATTCACCACTTTGGGCCAGCCGTCGGGCTTTTTTGAGTCGGAAAGAATTCTGACTTACCGGCTCGGTTACGATTCGCGAAACCGGGGTTACTTTCTGGTTGAACGCGAAAATCGCAACGGCGGGTGGCCGACCTGGACCAATGCATCGTTCAGTCTCGTGTTGGTTTTCGATGACGCCGGTTTGTTGCGGAAGCATTCGCTCGTCAAGGTGAACAAATGAAAACGCCCTGGAAGGCGACCCGGTTCGGTTTGCGGTGTGCCGCCGTTTTGGTGCTGGCGTTTGGCACGGTCGGCTGTCTCGTGATTCCCACGCCGCATGCGGACACCGGCTTTGCCCGGACCAATCTCACAAAACTGACGCCCCAGCAATTCACGGTGGGGCAAAGCACCTTGGAGGACGTGGTGCTGGCATTGGGCGAGCCGGATGCTGTTTCCGCTGACGAGCACCGGCTGGCTTACCGCTCGGAAAAAAACGTCGCCATCTGGATTATCGCCGCGGCGGGCGAATATGGCGGTGGCGCCACCGGCGGCGGGATCAACCGGGAACGGTTTTACCGTTTCGATTTTGATTCGCAGGGCCGGCTGCGAGCCATCACCCAACGCGGGAAGCTGCTGGGCAACGTGGGATTTGCTGAAGTCGAAGTGTCGCATCCGTTATTCGAGGACGGCAACTCCAACGCAGTCCCTTCGGGCCTCGCTGGCGAGCAAATCCGGGCGGTCTATCCGTACGCCTCCTGGCTTCCGGGGGTGGACGGTTATCAGAGCAAGGGCGCACTGTACGAGGTTGGCTCCCCCGGCCGGCTGGTTCTCACGGAATCAAATTTGAATTTTTTCGTGGACTCGCAATTTGCCAACACCGGACCGGCGCTACGGCTCCCGCTGGCTTCCGTGACCGGCGTCCGCGTGAACCGCTTCCTGCTTGCGCGCCGGCTGGTGGTGAGCGCCGGGCCGGAAGGCATCCATTCGTTCGAAATTTACAACCAGCCCGGCCGCTTTACCCGGAACGCCGAGGCGATGCGTGGCGCCTGCCAGATCGTTGGCGCGAAAACCCAGGGCACCGCTGACGAGCCGCGGAGGATTGCTCCCCCATGAACAGATTCCGGCAACTTGACTGCTCGCGCCGCTGCTCCTCACCGGCATCGGGTTCTGCATTTATTGCATGCCGGGATCAAAATTCAATTCCCGAATTGAAAAAGGAACTTCGAAACTCAACCGAAAACTGAAAGGAACAAATTATGAAAAATAAATTCTGGATTATGACCGCGTTGAGCGCGTTGCTCGGCACGTCGGCGTGGGCGCAAAACGCACCGGCCACCGCAGGTGTCGCGCCCGGACAACAACAGCGGTTGGACGCGATGAAAGCCAAAAGCGTGGATGCCTCGCTGACCATTCTGCCGGTGCGTTTGGGCGGAAAACCGTGGGACCGGGTGTCCCAGGTGGTCGGCGCGCTGCTGGAACAACAAGGATTGAAAACCATCGAACTGGTGAAAGCGCCGATGGAAGTCACCAACGCCGGCACCATGGATGAATTGGCCGGTGCCGTCGGCGCGTTTGTTCGAACCAATCCGGTGGCGACCGATTACGCGCTGTATGCGGAGTTCAACGGCACGCAGCAAACCGGATTGAACGATCTTCGCGCGGTCGTGGTGGACAAAACCGGCGGCGTGGTTTGGACCGACCGCCAGACGCCGCAGGACGAAGCGATCAAAAAATTGGAACATGTGGAGCCGATGACCTTGTGCGTTGTGCTCGTCGAACGCTTGAGTCCGCAGCTCGGCCTCAATGACGAAACCGCCAAGGCCGCCAAACCCAGCAAACTGGCCGCCATGTTTGATGAACAAAGCGGACTGCCGTTGCCGGCGGAAATGGATGCCATTGCGGAGCGGCAGAAGGCTCTGAAACAAGCGGCACCCAATGCGACCGTGATGATTTACCCGGCGCGCGTGGGCGGCAACAAAACCAGCGTTGCCAGCGCAACCAATGTGGTGAGGCTGATCAGCGAGGCTGGTTTGTGCAAGCCGGTTCAAGCCGAACAGCCCGTCTTGCTCACGTCGTCGCAAGCCGATCCGAACGAGCAGAAGACCTTGTGGAGTTTGGCGCGCGAGTTTCGCGATTACGTCCGCGGGCATCCGGTGGAGACAGATTACGCGCTTTACGCCGATTTCGTTTTCAATCCGCAAAATGCAGACCAGGGCTTCGTGCATTTCATCGTGTGCGACCGCAAAGGCGAATGGGTGATCGTGGACTTTCAGAATTCGCATCATGCGGATTACCAAACCATCGGCGTCACTTCCCGCGAGCGCTGCGACCAATTGCTGGTCAAACGGCTGGAAGGTTATTTGAAGTGAAGCTCGTTGAAAGCACAGGGGTGCGAAATGGTCAATGAATTTTTAAATCCCAACCAAAACAAAAAAGAAAGGAGCAGATTATGAAAAGCAAATTATGGCTGACGGCAGTGTTCAGCACACTGCTCTGCACGACGGCTTGGGCGCAAAACGCCCCGGCGGCAAGCCCGGCAAAACAGTATTTTGACCAGGCGCAGCAACTGGCCCGCGAAGGCAAGTATGACGACGCCCTCGCCGCCTTTGACAAAGGCATCAAACTTGAGCCCTACAACGAAGCGGCGGTGATGCAACAGAACCGCATTTTCATGGAGTTGAACCGGCCGGATGACGCGTTGAAGATGTGGGACAAATGGATTGAACTTAAGCCGGACGATCCGCAGCGCTGGTTGTATAAGATGATCGCGGCCGGCGAGACCGACCGCGGCGATCAAGCGTTGAAAGCCGCCGACATGCTGACCCAGCTCCAGCCGGACAAAGTGACTGGCTGGAAAGCCAAGGGACAGTGTCTGGCCGGCATGAACCGGAACAAGGAGGCGTTGCAGGCGGTGGATCGGGCCATCACGCTGGATCCGATGGACGACGATTCCTGGCGCATCCGGCTGGCCGCGGAATCGAATCTCAAGGAATTCGACAGTTCCATCGATTTTTGCAGCAAGATCTTTGCGCAACATCCGAAGTGCATTGTTGCCGTTTACGATCGCGCCGGCTTGTATGCGATGAAGGGCGACAAAGCCCACGCGCTGACCGATCTCAAAAGCGCGCTGGCCATCCGTTCGGACGCCGGCACCAGGGCTTTTGCGCGGCAGGATGAACGATTCAAAAGCCTACGGAGCGAAACGGAGTTCCAGAAGCTGGTGGTGACAACCTGGGAACGCACCGCCCCGAACGTAACTCTCAAGGTGGTCAAAGTTGACAGCGCGGAAACCGTGGGCGAAGACGGCAAGGGTGCCAACGCGGTGGATGGCAACCCGGATACTTTCTGGCATACGCAGTGGAAGGACGCCCAGCCCCCGCCGCCGCATGAAATCGTCATCGAGTTGAAACCTCCGAGCAAAGTCAAAGGGCTTGTCTATCTGCCGCGCCAGGACGGCCAGGAGAATGGCATGATCAAGGACTATGAGATCTTCGTTAGCAACGACGACCAAGACTTCGGCCAACCCGTGAAGGAAGGCGCGTTCGAACGCGGCAGCGGCGCGAAAACGGCGACCTTTGATCCACGACCCTGCCGCTTCATCAAATTGAAGGCGCTGTCCGAAATCAACGGCCAGCCCTACACGTCCGCCGCCGAGATTGACGTGATCACCGATTGACGAAGAATTATGAAAGCCAGACTTTTCATTCTCGTCCTGGCGCTGCAAAGCGCGTGGATGCTCGGCACCACCTTCGTGCAGGAACGCGTGCTGGCCATCGGCAAAGTCATTCTGCTGGAGGCGGAATCACTCCTCGTCAAATTTGCGGGTGATGAGGCTCTCGATTTCCACCAGGGCGGCGGAGGCGTCGGCGCCTTCGGCATGGACGGTGAGTTTGCTGCCGGGGCCGGCGGCGAGCATCATCAGGCCCATGATGCTCTTGCCGTTGACCCGTTCGCCGTCCTTCTCCACGAAGACGTCGCACTGAAACCGGTTGGCGGTTTTGACAAACAACGCTGCCGGCCGGGCGTGGATGCCCAGCTTGTTGGAGACCAGAAACTCTTTCGTCACGGTGGAATCGGTTTCCGGCAGTTGTTTGGCGCTCATCAGTTGACCGAATAGATAGCCGAAGCTGGCGACTTTGGCGAATTCTTTTTTCAAAGCAGCCGGGGGAATGACCGGCGGAAATGGAAAAGCTCAACAAATCCGCAGGGTTTCGAGTTTAAGCAGCGCGCCGAGTTTTTCGAGTTTGGCGCCCAGATGGCCGAGGCCGATGGCGCAGTGATGTGCCGGGCCGGCTTTCGACCATTCGTTCAGGAAACGCTTCGCGCCGGAGGCGAAGCGGTAGCGGCTGTTGGTGTTGCCGATTTGCAGGATCGGGCCGGGCACGGATTCGCCTTCGGCAAAGAGCAGCAGCAACTTGCCGTCGCCACGCTGCACCACGGAGAGCAGGGTGACCGGACCGTGCTTCACCGTCATTTGAATTGAAAGGCCTTTGCCGGGTTTGCCATGGTACACGGGCAGTGGCACGAGTTTGACGCGGCCTTCGGCGATCGCGAAATGCGCCGGCCCGTCGTGGCCGAGGTACACCACGTCGTCCTGGTAATCGGCGAGGTAAAGCTCCGAAAACGAGCCGCCCGCGCCGAGGCAGTCCAGGATCTTCATTGCCTGGACATTTTTGACTTCGCACTCGCCGGCCACCGGCACATGGCGGCCGGTGAGCAGCGTGTTGCCGGCGATGACCGAGGTCACGATGTCCTGGTACGGATTGCCGGCAACACTTTCGTAGTAATACGCGAGGGAGCCGAGTCTGTGTTTGGCGACGAGCGCGTCGAGCGCGCAGGAAGTTTTCGCGGCGCGCTGGAGTTCGGCGGCGGCACATTCCGGCGTGACCTCAAACTCCGTGCGGAACTGTTTTAATTTGGCTTTGATCTGCGCGGTGTTGACGGTTTCGCGCAGTTCGTGCAATTCGCACATTTCGAGCAGTTCAAAATGGTTGCCGAACGCGGCGGCCTGCTGGGTCATGTCGCTGTAAACGTCCAGCATCCCACAATAATAATGGCCGAGCACGCCCACCCGGTTGGCGCGCATTGCGGCGGCAACCTTGGCGGCGTCCACCCAGTCGCGGATTTCCGTCCACGCCGTCTCGTCCTGCAAATGGCCGCTGACGAGGTGATAGTCAATGCCCGCACGGTTGAAGACGGAGGCGATCTCCGGGCAACTGCACGCTTGGCAATGTTCAAGCCAGAGACCGGTCATTTGGCCGCGGTCGCCGAGGGCGTTGAATTTTTCATAATCCAGTTGCGGCACCGGCTGCAGGTTCAGCACCACTACCGGCACGCGCGCCTGTTGCACCACCGGCAGCACGGTGGAGGAGAGCGCGTAGGTCGAGACGTAGAGAAAAATCAGATCCACCTCCTCGCGGCGCAGGAGTGACGCGGCGGCGCGGGCTTTTTCGGGATTGTCCACCAGGCCCGCGTCCACGAGGCGGACACCGCCGGTGCCGGTGGCGAGCTGCTCGCCGATTTGTTGCTGGTAGCCGAGCAGGCGTTGGCGCAGGCCCTTGAATTGCGGCCAGTAGGTGTCCAAACCGATGCCGAAGAGGCCGATGGCGAGCGGAGCAGGGGAGGTGGATTTCATACGGTCACTTGGCCGGTGTGGACATCTTCGAGATGAGGCGGTCGTTCAAGGCCTGGGCCGGATTATGGCCGGCCATTTTTAGTTTCATGTGGAAGGCGGCGACCTCGACGAGCCGGGCGAGGTCACGGCCGGGTTTCACGGGCAGCGTGATGTGCGGGATATCAATGCCGAGGATCTTCACGTATTGCTGATCCATGCCCACGCGGTCCACATCGGGTACGTCTTTCCAGTCCTTCAGAGAGACGACCAGGTCCACGCGCTTGTTCGAGCGGATGCACTTGACGCCGAACATCGCGGCCACGTCGATGATTCCGATGCCGCGCACTTCCATGTGGTTCCGGGTGATCTCCGCGCTCGTGCCGATCACGTCCTTGCCGTCCTCGAGCACGACGCGGGTGATGTCGTCGGCAACAAGGCTGTAGCCGCGCTCGATGAGCGCGAGGACGCTTTCGCTTTTGCCGATGCCGCTCTCGCCCTTGATGATGACGCCGATGCCGAGGATGTCCACCATGCTGCCCATTTCCGTGCCGCGCGGGGCGAACATGTCTTCCAGCGCCAGCGTGGCATTATTGATGAATTTGGAGGTCAGCAACGGGGTTTTGAACACCGGCACCCCGGTGCGTTCGGCTTCCGCGAGGAGCAGGGGGTCGGGCTGCAGATTCCGGCTGAAGATTAGGCAGGGGATTTTAAAAGCGAAGAGGGTTTCGTAGCAGGCCTGCCGCTTGGTTTCCGGCAAGGATTCCAAATAGACGGCATCCGCGTTACCGAAGACTTGCAGGCGCTCAAAGGCGAAGAACTTGGTGAAGCCCGTCAGCACCAGCCCGGGGCGGTTGACGGTTGGTTCTTGGAGGAGTCGCGGCAGGCCGCGGGCCCCGGCGACGAGCGTCAACTCGAGTTTTTCCTTCTGATCGTCAAAAAATTTCTGAACGGTGACGGTTTGGCGTTGCATGATGTCGGGTATTATGACTGAACTCGCGCCTGGGCGCAATTCACGGTAGCGGGTTTAGGGGCGCGGGTTTCACAGATTGAATTCCGGGCCGAGGTAGATCTCGCGCGCTTTCGGGTCGTCCACCAGCTTCTCGGCCACGCCCGCGTAAACCACCTCGCCCTTGTGGATCAGGTAGGCGCGGTCCACCAGCTTAAGGGTTTCGCGCACGTTGTGGTCGGTGATCAAAATGCCCAGCCCGCGCTCGCGCAGGCGGCGGATGATTTTCTGGACTTCATAGACGGCGATGGGATCAATGCCGCTGAACGGTTCATCCAGCAGCAGGAGTTTCGGGCTGGTGACCAGCGCGCGGGTGATCTCCAGCCGCCGTTTTTCGCCACCGCTCAACTGGTAGGCCATGCTCCTGGCCAGCGGTGCGAGATCCAGTTCGTCCAGCAGATACTTCAGCCGCACGGCGCGTTCAGCCCGGTCCATCTTGCAGGTTTCCAGGATGGCGAGGATGTTGTCCGCCACCGAAAGTTTGCGGAACACCGACGGCTCCTGGGTCAGATAACCGATTCCCAGCCGCGCGCGTTGATGCATGGGCAACCGCGTGATGTCGCGGTTCTGCAACCGCACCGTACCAGACTCTGGTCGTACCACGCCCACCACGCAGTTGAAGGTGGTAGTCTTGCCCGCGCCGTTTGGGCCGAGCAGGCCGACGATTTCTCCGGCCGCCACGTGGATGGAAACGCCATTGACGACGCGCCGCTGGCGGTAGGATTTCATCAGGTCCTCCGTGACCAGCAAGGGTTTTCTTCCGTTGGCCACGGCGACAGGCGGAGCGCCGGCGGGCGGCTGCAACTGCGGTTTGGATTCGGTGTCGCTCACGTGGAAATCATTTCATTTCTTTACCGGGAATTCGAGTGGAGCCGGCGCGTTCGTTCCCGATTTTTTTGTCTCCAGTTGCAGGGTCATGTGGGGATGAATCGCCCGAAATGTGTCCTTGATGCGGTCCCAAATAATCACGTCCCCGGCGAGCCGGTCCTGCCCGCGGTCAACCACGGGAAAGGGATCTCCGGAGAGCTCAATGGTTTCATTGGTGATGGAATTGACCACCTGGTAGGAATAAACGGCGCGACCGCTCGTGGCGTGAACGGGTCGGCCCTGTCCATCCTGCGCCTGAATCACGACATTGCTGGTGGCGACGATGCTGTCCAGCTTGGCACCCGCGTGCGGCACTTTTGCCGTCAGCACGTCGCAGGTGAGCTTCATCTGCGGATCTTCCACGCGGACATTGCCGGTGTAGGTCACAAGATAATTGGTGCGGTCGAACACGCCGCTGTCCGCAAAAATCTCGGTCGGACTGCGCTCCGCGGCCGGCGCGTTGGTGGCGGCCGAATTCGTGAGGGAACCCGCGGCTGAAACCGGGGCCAGATTCGTCAGCGCATTCCCATTGGTCTGCGCGGCGGCTGCCAACGGCAGCGTGAGGAGGAGGTAAAGGAGTTTCATGGTCGGGAGGATTTCCCCGGCACCAGCCGGATCACGGTATGCACGCGGTTGGAGATGACGAGATTGGCGTTGGACTGGCCGAGAAAAAATCCCTCGCCTTCGAGAAAAAACTTGCCGTCGGCGGTCTGCACCTGCAGCCGCCCGGTCGAAGCGACCGAACGCGCCTCGGAATCCAGAAGGCATTCCGGTGCGAGTGCGACCAGTTCGAGGGTGCCGTTGGTGCTGAAGGTTTTGACCTTGGCGCTGGAAACCAAAATGAAGCCGCCCGTTTGGAGTCGGGCCTTGTCTCCTTCCAGTAGCGTCTTGACTTGCGCCTCGTTCGGCGACGGGTGATTTTCCAGCGGCGCTTTGAAATTGAGAATGCCTTCGGTGCCGGCCGTCGGTTGCCCGTGCGTCACGCTGGCTGAGAATGCCAGCACGCCCCATCCGGCCGCGCCGAAAACCCGCAGAAAATTTTTCGTTTTAATCCGCATATTCGGCCAGCACGAACTGCCATTTTTTTTGTGCCCGCAAAATCAACTCCGCCACTTCCCGCACCGCGCCTTGACCGCCGCAGGCCTTCGTGACGTAATGCGCCGCCGACTTCACCTCGGCCACGCCGTCACCCACGGCCACGGCCACGCCGGCCCGCTGCAATGCGCCCAGATCCACGACATCATCTCCGACAAAACAAACCGCCGGCCAGTTCAAACCTATTTTCTGCAAAAGTCCTTCCACCGCCGCCACTTTGTCGGTGTCGCTCTGAATCAAATAATCAATTTTCAAATCGTCCGCCCGCGCTTTTGTCGCAGCCGATGGGCGGCGCGACACCCAGCCGACCCGCATGCCGTGGCGCTGCAAAAACTTCAAGCCCAGCCCGTCGCGGATGTGAAAACGCTTGAGTTCCGCGCCGTTGCCCATCCAGACCGTGCCGTCGGTCATCACGCCGTCCACGTCGCAAAGGAACAGCTGGATTCGGCGAAGTTGTGTTTGAAGTTGTTGGTTTGTTGGTTTGGACATTGATGCGTATGGAACAAGAGTTGTTATCTCACTTTTTCTTTCTCTGCCCCCTGGGTTTCAACGCTGTGCCAACCAGTCTATAAACACGCATCCCATGGCTATTGGCAAGAAATACAAACTTCGCTCCCATCGCTGAAGCGCGACTCTGAGCTTCTCCAAGGTTCAATATTCCCCAGTCTGAGCCATTCAGAGAAATTACCCTAATCTGATCGCTCAGATTCTTACATCCCTCAGGTAACGCGATGTTTCGTTTTAGCGAAGGCATAATTTGGGTAATTGGGAGAATGCTGGAAGCAAGATTGAATTCTGGCCAACTGGGTCAGCTCCCATCGTTCGTCTGCAAATTTTCCGATTTATTTTCATTTCAGAGAGCCGCATTGAAAACTTTCAGAACGCTCTTCATTACCGCCGACATTTCAGCCAGCGGAATCATGTTTGGTCCGTCGCTCAACGCGCGGTCGGGCCGCGGGTGCGTCTCGATGAACAGGCCGTTTGCGCCCGCCGCCACCGCGCAGCGCGCCAGCACCGGGGCGAACTCGCGCTGGCCGCTGGATTTGTCGCCGCCGCCGCCGGGCAGCTGCACCGAATGCGTCGCGTCGAAAATCACCGGGCAGCAAAAAGTCTTCAAAATCGGAATCGCGCGCATGTCGGCGACCAGATTGTTGTAGCCGAAAGTCGTGCCGCGTTCGGTGACGAGAATTTTTTCCGCGCCCGCGCTCCGCGCCTTGGCGATCACCTGGCCCATTTCCGGCGGGGAGAGGAACTGGCCCTTTTTCAAATTCACGATCCTGCCGGTTGCGGCGGCGGCTTCGATCAAATCGGTCTGCCGGCAAAGGAACGCGGGGATCTGCAAAATGTCCACGACCTCCGCGGCCGCCGCGACCTGCGCTTCCGTGTGAACGTCCGTCAGCACCGGCACGCCGAATTCCGCGCGCACTTGGGCGAGCGTTTTCAGGCCCGCGGCGACGCCTGGACCGCGAAAGGATTTGGCCGAGGTCCGGTTGGCCTTGTCGAAGCTCGCTTTGAACACGTAGAACACGCCAAGTTCCGCGCAGGTTTTTTGCAGCGCCGCGGCGATTTGCAGGCAGAGTTTTTCGCTCTCAATGACGCAGGGGCCGGCGATCAGGCTCAGGCGCGATGGCGCGCGCAGGGATTTCCAGATGGACGAGTCGGTCAGCACGACGATTTTTTACCAGTCGCGGCGCGGAAAGTAAATGGCGGCCCCAACGAGGGTTTGCCAAACGGCTCAATCCACTCTAGGAATGGCCTCCGTGAATTGGTCTTCCACGCGCCAGATTTTGAGGAAATGCCGCTGGCTGCTGCCGTTGGCAGTGGTCGTGGCGCTGCTTTCTGGCTGCCGGACCTTTCATTATTACCGGCAGGCCGCCGCGGGTGAGTGGCAGATTCTGGCGCACCAGCTGCCGGTGGAAAAACTGATCGCCGATCCGCAAACACCGGCGCGGCTGCGCGACCGGTTGCAATTGGTGCAAAAACTGCGGGCCTTCGCCGCCAGTGAGCTCAGCCTGCCGGTGGACGGGCATTACCGCAAATTCGTGGACGTGCACCGGCCGTTCGTCGTCTGGAATGTCCAGGCCGCGGCGCGCTTTTCGCTCGCGCCGAAGTCCTGGTGGTATCCGATTGTCGGCCGGCTGGATTATCGCGGTTACTTTGCCGAGCGGGACGCGCGGGCTTGCGGCGCCGCGCTGGCCGCCCAAGGCTGGGATGTTTATGTGGATGGCGTGGAAGCCTACTCCACGCTTGGCTGGTTCAAGGATCCGTTGCTGAATACGTTTCTGGATCACGACGACGCCGAACTGGCGGAAACGCTCTTTCACGAACTTGCCCACCAGTGCCTTTTCGCGAGTGGGGACACGGATTTCAATGAAGCTTTCGCCACGACCGTTGGAGAAACCGGCGCGCGGCGCTGGTTGCATTCCACCGGCGAAACCAACGCCTGCGAAAAATACGAGGCCGCCGTGCGGCGCAACCGGCAGTTCGTTGCGCTGGTTCTGCGCGCCCGCGAGCGGTTGGAGCGGGTGTATGGCGACACCCGGGACAAGGCGGGAAACATCGTGGCATTGCCAAAGCCGCTGCCGCCCGCGCAGGTCGCCGCAGAAAAGCAGCGCGCATTCGAGCAGCTGCGCGACGATTACAGGCGTCTCAAAGCGGAGTGGGGAGGTGCCGCCAGTTACGATGACTGGTTCGCGCGCGACCTGAACAACGCGAAGCTGAACACCGTGGCGAACTATTACGACTTGGTGCCGGGTTTCGAGCGGTTGCTGGCGTTGTGCGGCGGCGACTGGGAACGATTTTATGTGGCATCCCACCAGTTGGCGGGTTGGCCGCGAGAAAAACGGCATCAACGTCTGCGCGAATTGGCGGGCGCTCAGGTCGCGCGGGATAATGCAGAACTGCCGCACCGGTGAAGGCTATAACAACGCCCTGCCTGCGCTTAGTGACGTGCAGTGCGGCACGGAAATGTCTTTCCCGCTGGCCTGGCTTTTGAGTTTAATTTGCCGGTGATAAAATTTAAACTGCGGTTCGTCCTCACGCTCGCCTCCTTCCTGTCGTGCCTGATTCAGGCCGAATCCATCACCACCAAAGGGCCCTTTGACGTTCGAGCCTTTGGAGCAACCGGCGACGGCACAACCAAGGACACCGTTGCTTTTCAAAAGGCGCTCGATGCCTGCAAAACCGCGGGCGGCGGCACGGTCAGCGTGCCGGGCGGGCTTTACCTCATCGGCAGCCTGGCGTTGGGCAGCAACACGACCTTGGATCTGGCACCGCGCGCCAGTCTCATCGGCAGCCCCGATGTCGCGGATTATCCGCTCGTTCGCGTGCGTTGGGAAGGCGAGTTTGCTCAGGGACATCGTGCGTTGATTTCCGCTGTGAAGGCTGAACACGTCACCATCACGGGGCGCGGGAGCATTTTCGGCCCTCCGGCCAATCTGAGCCGGCTGCGCAATCCGCGCGGCCCCGCGCTGATTGAACTGGCGGAATGCGACGACGTCACGCTTGAGGGATTTTCAACGCAATACCAGCAACTCTGGTCCATTCATCCGGTGCTGTGCCGGAAGTTTGTGGCGCGCGACCTCACCATCCGCTCGATCGGCGGCAACGGCGATGGGATTGACGTGGATTCGTGCAGCGATGTGCTGATTGAGCATTGCCGCATTGACACCGGCGACGACGCCATCTCGCTCAAGTCCGGCCGCGGTCTGGCCGCCGCACGCCTGGAGCGGCCAACCCGGGACGTGGTGATCCGGGATTGCTCGCTGGCGAGCAGCATTTTCGCGGCCCTGGGTGTCGGCTCGGAATTGTCCGGCGGCATCCGCAATGTGCGTCTGGAAAATTGCACGATCTCGGGCCGGCAAAACGCGTTGTTGTTTAAGAGCCGCGACGGTCGCGGCGGCGAAATCGACAACTTCACCGGCGAAAATCTGCTCGTCCTGGACTCGCCGACTTTTCTCGCGATCAGCCTGGTGAACAAAGGCATTCAGGCCAGCGATCCAGTGCCTGGTGAATCGGAGAAATGGACGCGCGTGCACAACCTCCGCTTCAACCACATCGAAGTCCGCAACGTCGCCGATCTGGTGCTGGCGCAAAACATTCCGGCCGCGCGCCCGGTGGACGGGCTCTCGCTCGCAAACATCACCGGCACCTGCGGTCGAGGTTTGACACTGGTGAACCTTACGAATGTGGCGCTGGGGAAAATTGAAGTGACGGGCTATTCTGGCGCTTTCCTGACGCAGACCAACGTGCAGGGGACCGGGCTGGAAACGAAGCGATAATTGCCGGCCACCGAAGAAACCAACGACTGCAACTTGGGTTAGCGCCCGGGCTTCTGGCGGCGCTTGACGTGGAGTTGAGCCAGGGACCGATCCAGCGCCGCGCGGACGGTGGCGACTTCCTCGTCGTCAAGTTTTTCCGCCAGCCGCGCTTCGGCGGCCTTCACTGCTTCCTCGGCTTTGGCCTCGTCAATCTTGTCGGCCTCGATGGCCATGTCGGTAAGGACGGAAACACTTTCTCCGGTGATCTCCACAAAACCATGGCCCACGGCCAGGTAAAACTCCTGCGCTCCCTTGCGCACCGCGATTTCACCGGCGGCCAGTTGCGTCATCAACGGAACGTGCATCGGATAAACGCCCATTTCGCCTTCGCTGCCGGGCAGCGTGACCATGTCCACGTCGTCCGAGAACACTTTCGCGTCCGGAGTGACGATTTCGAGTTTGAGTGTGCTGGCCATTTTAATTCACCGTTGCGACGCCGAGGGACGGAGTTTCCTCCGCGCCTGTGCGCCGCGGCGGTTCAAATTCATTTCTCTTTGATTTCGTCAATGCCGCCCTTCATGTAGAAGTTCACTTCGGCGACGTCGTCGTGTTTGCCTTCGAGGATTTCCTTGAAGCCCCGCACGGTTTCGGCCACCGGCACCTGCTTGCCTTCGATGCCCGTGAACACCTGCGCCACGGTGAAGGGTTGGCTCAGGAAACGTTGGATCTTGCGCGCGCGCAACACGGTGAGCTTGTCGTCGGGCGACAGCTCGTCCATGCCCAGGATTGCGATGATGTCCTGCAAATCCTTGTAGCGTTGCAGAATTTTCTGCACGCCGCGCGCGACGTCGTAATGTTCCTGGCCAACCACGTCCGCGGAAAGCGCGCGGGAACTCGAAGCCAGCGGATCCACGGCCGGGTAAATGCCGAGCTCCGCGATCGAGCGTTCGAGCACGATGGTGGCGTCCAAGTGAGCAAAGGTCGTGGCCGGCGCGGGATCGGTCAAATCGTCGGCGGGAACGTAAACGGCCTGGAAGGAGGTGATCGAACCTTTCTTGGTCGAGGTGATGCGTTCTTGGAGGTCGCCCATTTCAGCGGCAAGCGTTGGCTGATAACCGACGGCGCTCGGCGTGCGGCCCAGCAACGCGGACACTTCGGAACCCGCTTGCGAGAAACGGAAAATGTTGTCCACGAACAGGAGCACGTCCTGATTTTTTTCGTCGCGGAAATACTCGGTCACGGCGAGCGCGGACAGCGCCACGCGGAGACGCGCGCCGGGGGGTTCGTTCATCTGGCCATACACGAGGCCGATGCGGGAGCCGGGTTCGATGATCGGCAAACCGTTGTCGCCCATCACCGGATGGCCTTTGGCGTCCTTCTTCACCTTGATGACGCCGGCTTCGATCATTTCGTTGTAGAGATCGTTGCCTTCGCGCGTGCGTTCACCGACGCCCGCGAACATCGAAACGCCGCCGTGCAGCTTCGCGATGTTGTTGATCAGTTCCATGATGACGACGGTCTTGCCGACGCCGGCACCGCCGAACGCGCCGACTTTGCCGCCTTTCAAGAACGGGCAAATCAAATCAATGACCTTGATGCCGGTTGTGAGAATCTGCGGCGAGGTGGATTGATCCACCAGCGGCGGCGCGGCGCGATGAATCGGCAGGAACTTGTCCGCCTTCACCGGGCCTTGCTCGTCCACGGCGTTGCCGGTGACGTCGAACACGCGACCCATCACGCCTTCGCCCACGGGCATTGAGATCGGCGCTTCGAGGTCGGTGATTTCCATGCCGCGCTTCAGGCCTTCGGTGGCGCTCATGGCCACGGCGCGCACCCAGCCGTCGCCGAGATGCTGCTGCACTTCGAGGGTCAACTTGGTTTTGCCCGCGGCACCGGGCGAGGTGAACTCGACGGTGAGCGCGTTGTAAATGGCCGGCAGCTTGTCCGCGAACTCGATGTCCACGACCGGGCCGATGATTTGAACGATTTTGCCTTTGTTCATGAGAATAAAATGAATTAGCCCAACGCCATCTGGGCGGTGGTGATTTCCAGCAGTTCCTTCGTGATGTTCGCCTGCCGCAGCTTGTTGTATTCGAGCGTGAGGTCTTTGATGAGCTGCTTCGCGTTGTCGGTCGCGTTTTTCATCGCCACCATGCGCGAGCTGTGCTCCGAAGCCTTGGCCTCCAGCAGGATCTGGTAAATCTCAAAATTCAACGCATGCGGCAGCAGGGCGTTGAGCACTTTTTTGGCGCTGGGCTCGAATTGGAAATCGAGGCCGGACTGTTCCAGCGCCACCTCGGCCTTGTGCGATTGCATGCCGGCAGAGACGCTCTTGACTTCCGCGATGGGCAGCAAGTGCTTGGCGTCCGGCTTCTGAACCAGCGTGCTGACGAAATTGGTAAACAGAATTTCCACGCTGTCCACTTCGCCCTTAAGAAAAAGGTCCTGGACGAATTTGGAAATCGCCCGTGCCTCGGCGAACAACGGTGCGTCCTTGTAGGTGAACTCCGCCGCGAGGTTTCGCTTGGTGCGGGCAATGAACTGCGCGCCTTTTTTTCCGGCGCAAACAAACACGGTGGTGTTCTTGTCGTACTTGGCCGCTTCCCGCGTGAGATTAGAATTCAGCGCGCCGCACAAACCCTTGTCGGTGCTGACTAGCACCACCGCACGTTTCTTTACCTCGCGCTTTTCCATCAACGGCTGGCTCAAGTCCGCGCTGTCGGCGGCGACGTCACCCAAAACCTTGTTCATCAACGCGGCATACGGGCGGCCCGCCAGCGCGGCGAGCTGGGCCTTGCGCATTTTGGACGAGGCCACCATTTGCATGGCCTTCGTGATCTGCGCCGTGTTTTTGACCGACTTGATGCGTCGGCGGATGTCGCGTGTGCTGGGCATTGACTTAGCGGTACGTCTGTTTGAACTCGGTGACTGCGGCTTTCAACTCGCCCGCGAGTGCTTCGCTGATCGCTTTTTCATTGCGGATTTTTGTCAGCAACTCGGCTTTGCGCGTGGTGAGGAAGTCGGTGAGTTTCGTCTGGAAATCCTTAACTTTTTCCACCGCCACGTCGTCGATGAAATTGTTCTGCACGGCCCAGAGAACCGCCGCCTGCATTTCGACCGGAATCGGATTGAACTGCGGTTGCTTGAAGATTTCCACGACGCGTTTGCCGCGTTCGAGAATACCCTGCGTCTTGGCGTCGAGATCGGAGCCGAACTGCGCGAACGCCGCGAGTTCGCGGTATTGCGCGAGATCGCCCTTGATGCGCCCGGCAACCTGTTTCATCGCCTTGATCTGCGCGGCGGAACCGACGCGGCTCACGGAAAGTCCGACGGACACCGCCGGGCGGATGCCTTGGTAAAACAAATCCGTTTCCAGATAAATCTGGCCGTCGGTGATGGAAATCACGTTCGTTGGAATGTAGGCCGAAACGTCGCCGGCCTGCGTCTCGATGATCGGCAGCGCGGTGAGCGAGCCGTTGCCGTATCTTTCGCCGACGCGCGCGCTGCGTTCGAGCAGGCGGCTGTGGAGATAAAACACGTCGCCGGGATACGCCTCGCGGCCGGACGGGCGCTTCAACACGAGCGACACCTGGCGATACGCCACGGCCTGCTTGGACAAGTCATCGTAAATGATCAGCGCGTCCATGCCGTTGTCCATGAACCATTCGCCCATCGCCGCGCCGGCGAACGGCGCGAGATACTGGTTCGCGGCGGAATCGGAGGCGGCGGCCACGACGACGATGGTGTCGGCGAGCGCGCCGGCTTTTTCCAGTTCAGCAATGACGCGCGCGACGTTCGACTGCTTCTGGCCGATGGCGACGTAAATATTGAACATCGGGCGGAAAGCCTTGTCGCCGGATTCGCGGCCGACCTTGTTGATGCGCGACTGGTTGATCATCGCGTCCACACCGATGGTCGTTTTCCCCGTCGAACGGTCGCCGATGATGAGTTCGCGCTGGCCGCGGCCGATCGGGATCATCGCGTCAATCGCCATGATGCCCGTCTGCACCGGCTGGCTGACGGATTTGCGCTTGACGATGCCGGGCGCGATTTTTTCCACCGGATAAAAAGCGTCCTGCTGGATCGGTCCTTTGCCGTCCACCGGGCGGCCGAGGCAATCCACCACGCGGCCGAGCAGACCTTTGCCCACCGGCACGGAAAGCAGTTTGCCCGTGGTCTTGACCTCCGAGCCTTCGTGAATGCCGAGATAGTCGCCCAAGATGATCGCGCCGACTTCGGTTTCTTCGAGGTTGAGCGCGAGGCCGATCACGCCGTTGCCGAAGTCCAACATTTCGTTGGCCATCGCGTCGGTCAGGCCTTCGATCTTGGCCACGCCGTCGGAACATTCGCGCACGATGCCGACGTTCTGCCGGTTGACCTGCGTTTTCACGCCGCTGATCTGCGCTTCGATTTCTTGCAATAGATTGCTCATATCAAAATTCTAATTCCGTTCACCGATCAAAAACTGGCTTCCAAATCGTTCAACCGCGCCCGCACGCTGCCGTCGAACACGTCGCTGCCCACCTTTACGCGCATCCCGCCGATCAACGCCGGATTCACGGCGAAGGAGAGGCTCAGACCCGCGCCGTACCGCTGCGCGAGATTCGCCTTCACCGACTGTTGCAACGCATCTGCAAGCGGCGCGGCGCTTTCAATCCGCGCCGTGCGGCGTTCGAGGTCGAGCTTCACCAGGCGCTGGAAGTGCGACAGAATTCCCACGTAGCCGCGCGGTTTGCCCGCGATGACCGCGCTCACCGTCTGGCGGACGCGGTTCTCGTCCAGCACGCCGGCGGCCTTGCAGGCGTTGAACAACGCCTTGCCGTCGCGACGGGCTTGTTTGCTGATCTTCATTGGGCGTTCGTTAATTTGAAATCTAAAATCTCAAATCGGAAGTTTAATTGGCCGCGAGCTGCTTGTTCGTTTCTTCCGCGAGACGACTCTGCTGTTCCGGCGTCAGAATGCCACTCGTTACCTTCGCGCTGGTGGCGACCACGAGGCGGCCGACTTCCTTGCGGAGTTCGGATTTCATGCGGACCAGTTCGGCCTCGCTGGCCTGCCGGGCCTTGGCGATGATGTCGTTTGCGGTGGCGATGGCCTTTTGCGATTCCGTTTCCAGCACCTTCGCCGCCGATTGGCGGGCTTCTTCGATCATCTTGTTGCCCTGCGCGCCGGCCTGGGCGAGAATGTCCTGCGCCTTGGCCTGGGCGTTGGCGAGTTCCTTGCGGGTTTTCTCGGCGTTTTCAATGCCTTCGGCGATCTGTTGTTTGCGCTGTTCCAGCATCGCGAGCAACGGCTTGTAGGCAAAACGCGCCAAAATCAGCGCCACCAGCACGAACAAAACCATCTGCGAGAAAAACAGGCGCGGCTCCCAGCCGAACTGTTTCGCCACGGTGGCAAAAGGATTTTCCGGCGCGGCCGGATTGGCGGCTTCGGTCGCGGCGGCAAAGAGGGGCATCAGTGTCATAGCTTAAAAATTGGTTGGCCGCGGCGCGCACGCCGCGGCCATTGAACTTAGTGGGCCAGGTAGATGGCGAAGAAGGTGATACCTTCAGCCAGCGCGGCGAGGATGATCGCGATATTGCGAATCTGACCTGCGGCGCCCGGATTGCGTCCGGTGGCTTCGGCGGCCTTCATGCCAATCAAACCCACGCCGATGGCCGAGCCGAGCGCGGCCAGACCGACGTGAATGCTTCCCGACAGTTCTGCAAACATGGGCAACATGTTCATGCCTTTCTTTGGTTGTTGATCCGGCCGCCCCGGCGGACTTGCCACCGTCTGACGGCCGAAATTGTTTTAATGGTCGTGCGCGTGTTCCGCGTCGTGGCCGTGGTCGTCGTCATGCGAACAAATCAACAGCGTGAACACCGCCGTCAACAACATGAACACCAGCGCCTGCACCAGGCCGACGAGCAATTCGAGAAAATAAAACGGCAGCGGAATCAGCCAGCCGAGCCACGGCACGAGGTTCATCATGGATTCCAGAACGTTTTCGCCGGCGAAAATATTGCCGAACAAGCGGAAGCTCAGCGACACCGGGCGGAACAAAATCGAAAGCGTTTCCAGCACGCCGACAAACAGAAAAATCGCCACCATGAACCATTTCATGAAGCCCTTGCCGTCCGCGCCCGGCGCGAAAATGTGCTTCAAGAACCCAACGACGCCGTTGGCCTGAATGGCCCAGAAAACCCACAGCGCAAAGAACAGAATGGCCATTGCCGAAGTCATGTTCAGGTCGGCGTTGCCGCCGCGCAGCCAGGGCTGAAATTCATGCGAGCCATCGGCACGCGTCACTTCCCAGCCCACGGTGCCGATGCCCGGAATCAACCCCAGCCAGTTTGTGAAGAGAATGAAAAAGAAAATCGTGCCGAAGAACCAGAAGGTTTTCTTGACGAGGTTGTCGCCGAGAATTTCGCCGAGAAAATTATACATCGACTCCACCAGCCATTCGGCAAGGTTTTGCAGTCCGGACGGCACCGGTTGAATCCTGCGGGTGACCAGTTGCGCAAACACGACGATGCCCAGTGTCACCAACAGGGTGACGACCATGGAGTTGGTGACGACCACCGGTCCGACCTGAAACACCTTGATGGCGTACGAGGGCAGGCCGTGATGGCCACCTGCGGCTTCGGCTTCTGCACACCGGCCCGCCAGCGGGGCGGCGGCTAGCAGCAACCAACTTAAAATGACTTTAATTAAGCGCACTGTGTCTGAAACGCTCCGGTTTTGGGGACACCAACTCCCCCGGTTGCGGAACCGTTGTGTCCGGAGCGCGGGGACAATGCCGTATCGTGAAAAATTTCACAAGGGTTTTTTTGAATTTTTTTTGGCGGCCGAAGCGGCGCGTTTTTACGGCGGTTTTTGCCGGAATCGAGTTATATTTTTTTCAAGGGGCTTGCCGAGGCCGCGAGCATCGTGTAAAGCCATCGCATGGGCAAGGCATTGATTATTGCGGAGAAGCCGTCCGTCGCCAGCGACATCGCCAAGGCGCTGGGCGGTTTCAAGAAGTCGGACGACTACTTCGAGAGCGACCAGTTTGTGCTCTCGTCGGCCGTCGGCCACCTGCTCACCATCGTGCCGCCCGAAGGCGTGGAGGCCGCGCGCGGCAAGTGGACTTTCAAGTGCCTGCCCGTCATTCCGCCGCACTTTGACCTGCAGCCGATTGAGAAAAGCGAGAGCCGCCTGCGCGTGCTCGCCAAGCTCATCAAACGCAAGGACGTGACGGAACTGATCAACGCCTGCGACGCCGGCCGCGAAGGCGAATTGATCTTCCGCAACATCGTCCGTTACACCAAAGCCCCACAGCCGATCAAGCGGCTCTGGCTGCAATCCATGACACCGGGCGCCATCCGCGACGGTTTCGCCGCGCTGCGCGACGACGCCTCGATGCAGCCGCTCTCGGACGCCGCAACCAGCCGCAGCGAGGCCGACTGGCTGGTCGGCATCAACGGCACGAGGGCGATGACGGCCTTCAACTCCAAGCTCGGCGGTTTTTTTAAGACGACGGTCGGTCGCGTGCAGACGCCCACGTTGGCAATCGTGGTCGAGCGCGAGGCGAAGATTCGCGCCTTTAAATCGCGGGATTTCTGGGAAGTTATCGGCACGTTCGATGCCGCTGCCGGCCAATATACCGGCCGCTGGTTCGACGAAAAGTTTACCAAGGCCGAAGATGAACAATTAAAAGCCGAGCGCCTTTGGGACCAGGCCGCCGCCGAAGCCCTGGGGGAAAAATGCCTCGGCAAGCCCGGCATCGTCACCGAGGAGAGCAAGCCCACCACCTCGCTCTCGCCGCTGCTCTACGACTTGACGAGTTTGCAGCGCGACGCGAACTCGCGCTTCGGTTTTTCGGCCAAAAACACGCTCGGCCTGGCGCAGGCGCTCTACGAAAAACACAAGGTGCTGACCTACCCGCGAACCGACGCCCGCGCCCTGCCGGAGGATTACATCGCCACGGTGAAACACACGCTCGGCATGTTGGGGGAGACCAACTACAAAGCCTTCGCCGACCAGATTTTGAAAAGCGGCTGGGTGCATCCCAACAAGCGCATTTTCAACAACGCAAAAATCTCGGATCACTTCGCCATCATCCCGACGACGCAGGCGCCGCGCGGATTGTCCGAGCCGGAGCAGAAACTTTACGACCTCGTCACGAAACGCTTCCTCGCGATCTTTTATCCGGCGGCCGAATTTTTTGAGACGACGCGCATCACGCGGGTCGAGGGCGAACCGTTCAAGAGCGCAGGCAAGGTGCTGGTTTCACCCGGCTGGCTTACCGTTTATGGCAAGGAATCGGATTCCGACGAGACGCCGAGCCTCGCGCCGGTCAAGCCGAATGAGACCGTCAAGACCAGCACGGTCGAGGTGAAAGCGAATGTGACCAAGCCGCCGGCTCGGTATTCAGAAGCGACGCTGCTCTCCGCAATGGAAGGCGCGGGCAAGCTCGTGGACGACGACGAACTCCGCGAGGCGATGAGCGAAAAAGGTCTGGGCACACCGGCCACGCGCGCGGCGATCATCGAAGGATTGATCTACGAGGATTACATTCACCGCAACGGCCGCGAGTTGCAGGCCACGGCCAAGGCGTTTTCGCTGATGGAACTGCTGAACGGGCTGGGCGTGCAGGAACTTACCAAGCCGGAACTTACCGGCGACTGGGAATTTCAACTGCGCCGCGTGCAGCGCCGGCAGAAAAGCCGCGTTGAGTTCATGGCCGAGATCGCCGAAATGACGCGCCGCATTGTGGACCGCGCGAAGTCGTTTGAGCACGACACGATTCCGGGCGACTTCGGCACGCTCAGCGTCGCCTGCCCGAAATGCGGCGGCGAAATTCATGAGAAATACAAGCAGTTCCAGTGCATCAAGTGCGATTTCGCGTTTTGGAAAACCTTGTGCAGCCGGATGTTTGAGCCGGAAGAAGTCGAGAAACTCATCACGGAAAAACAGATCGGTCCGCTGCAGGGCTTCCGCAGCAAGCAGGGTTTCCCCTTTGCCGCCGTGCTCAAAATGAACGCCGAGCACAAGGTGGAGTTCGATTTTGGCAACGGCGGCAAGGACGGCGCGGATGCCGCACCGCTGGATTTCACCGGCAAGGAACCGCTTGGCAAATGCCCCAAATGCGGCGCGAACGTGTTCGATGGTGGCATGAATTACGTCTGCGAAAATCAGGCGGGTGTGGCGAAGTCGTGCGATTTTAGGACCGGCAAAATTATTTTGCAGCAGGAGTTTTCACCGGAGCAGGTCAAGAAGCTTCTGGCGACCGGCAAGACGGATTTGCTCAAGGGCTTCATCTCCAAAAAGACGAACCGGAAGTTCGAGGCGTTTCTGGTGCTGAAGGATGGAAAGACCAGTTTTGAGTTCGCGCCGCGCGAGCGGAAGGGCAAAGGCAAGTCCTCCGAGCCGGTGGCCAAGATTGATTTCACCGGCAAGGCCGTCGTGGGCAAATGCCCGAAGTGCGGCGGAAAAGTGTTCGACACCGAGGCCGGTTACCTGTGCGAAAAATCGCAGTTGGACGCCAAGGCGTGCAAGTTCAAGATCGGCAAGACCATTTTGGAGCAGCCGATTGAGCCGGAGCAGGCGCAAAAAATTCTCGCCACGAAAAAAAGCGATCTGCTGGACAAATTCATTTCCAAGGCGGGCAAGCCGTTTCCGGCGTTTCTCGTGATGAATGCCAAGGGCAAAATCACGTTTGATTTCCCGCCCCGCGAAGGGGAATGAGCGCGCCGCCCGGAAATTTCAGCGGGCGAAAAGCTGCCGGATCACGTCCTCGATGGGAATTTCCTGGATGTCAATGTCCGTCACCGGCAGTTCGTCGAGCAGGGCCTTGCACGCGGGAATCACGCGGTCGCGTTTGACTTTCAACGTGATGCCGCCGGGGTTTTGGGCTATGACCTCGCCATATTTGGCCAGCGATTCGGTGGAGCGGTCGGCGGTGCCGGCGCATTGAATCGTGATAAGTTTGAAATCGGCAAAGCGGTCCACCACTTCGCTTAACTTGCCATCGAAGGAGATGAGACCCTTGTCAATGATGATGACGCGCTCGCACAGTTCCTGAATGTCCGTCATGTAATGGCTCGTCAGGAGGATGGTGGTTTTTTCCTTTTGGTTGTGTTCGCGCAAAAAGCTACGCACGGTTTTCTGGGAGACGACGTCGAGGCCGATGGTCGGTTCGTCCAAGAACAGCACCTTCGGCCGGTGGAGCAGGGCGGCGATCAGCTCCATTTTCATCCGTTCGCCCAGGGAGAGTTCGCGCACGGCCACGTCCAGCTTGTCCTTTACGGCGAGCAGCTCGGTCATCTCCGCGACGGTCCGGTTCAGCACGGCGTCGGGGATGCCGTAGATTTTGGCATTCAACTCCAGCGATTCGCGCGCGGGCAGATCCCACCACAACTGGTTTTTCTGGCCGAGCAGCAGCGCGAACTGCCGGCGGTAGCCGTCGTCGCGCTCCCACGGAACGTAGCCGAGCACGCGCGCCGTGCCGCCGCTGGGGTGGAGCAGGCCCGCGAGCATCTTGAGCGTGGTGGTTTTGCCCGCGCCGTTCGGGCCGAGGAAGCCGACCAGTTCGCCGGGTTCGATTTGGAAACCGACGTCCTTGACGGCAAAAGTCTGTTCGTAATCCCGGCGGAAAAGCCCCCTGACCGCACCGGCAAACCCCGGCTGCTTTTTATAGGTACGGAAAATCTTGGTCAGGCCGTGAACTTCGATGGCAGGCATGAGTCAACGCGGTTGGCTAGTCACGGCAAGCGGCGGTAGGCGCGCTTTCGCGGCGCTCACCGCATCAGTTTCTTTTCGATCAAGCCGACGGTGTGACGCACGGACGGGTCCACTTCCATGCGGTCCTTGACCAGCCGGCAGGCGTGCAGCACAGTGCCGTGGTCGCGCCCGCCAAAGGCTTCGCCGATGGCGCTGAGGGAGCTTTCCGTCAACTGCCGCGTGAGGTACATCGCAATCTGCCGGGGAAAGGCGATGTTCTCCGGCCGGCGCTTGCTGGTCATGTCAGCCAGACGAAGGTCAAAATGTTCCGCGACTTTTTTCTGGATCACATCGGTGCTGATGGAGAACCGGCCTTCCTCGTGCAGGATTTCACGCAACTGCGTTTCCACGACTTCCAGGGTGAGCGGTTTGCCGGTCAGCGACGCGTAGGACGCGACGCGGATCAGGGCACCTTCGAGCCGGCGGATGTTGGTGCGGATCCGGTGGGCGAGGAACTGGATGATTTCATCCGGGAGCGTGACCTTCATGCCTGCCGCCTTCTTGTGCAAAATTGCCAGCCGCATTTCCACATCGGGCGGTTGCAGGTCGGTCACCAAGCCCCACTCGAAGCGCGATACCAGCCGGTGTTCGAGGTTCTGGATTTCGCTGGCGGGCCGGTCACAGGTGAGGACGATCTGCTTGTGGCCCTCGTGCAGCGCGTTGAAGGTGTGGAAGAACTCCTCCTGAATGCGCTCCTTGCCGGCGAGAAACTGAATATCGTCAATTAACAGCACGTCGGTCTGGCGGTATTTTTTGCGGAACTTGGCGAGGTAATTGTTCTGAATCGCGTCAATGTATTCGTTGGTGAATTTCTCGGAACTCAGGTACGCGACCCGCGCGCCTTTTCGGCTGCCGCTGACGTGCTGGCCGATGGCGTGCAGCAAATGGGTTTTGCCCAGCCCGACCCCACCGTAGAGAAAGAGGGGGTTGTAGGATTTGCCCGGCGCTTGGGCGACTGCCATTGCCGCGGCGTGCGCGAAGTTGTTGTTGCTGCCGACCACAAACGATTCAAAAGTGTTTTTGGGGTTGAAGCCCAGTTCAACTTGCTGGGTGGTGCGTTCGGCGGAAAGGCTGGCGGAGGCAGCTCTGCGTGGCGCGGATTCCGGGACCGGCGGCGGGGGGGAAGACAGGCCGGAAGGGACCGCGCCAAAAGCCACCTTGAATTTCACCTGCAGGTGACGACCGGCGGCCGCGGCGAGGGCGTCGCACAGCAGGTCCATATAATTGTCCTTGAGCCAGACTTCACAAAAGTCGTTGGCGACTTCCAGGGTGAGGTGGCTGCCATCGAGCGCCGCCGGCCGCAGCCCCGCGAACCACAAATTGTAAGTCTCGCCGTTGAGCGTGGAACGCAAATGTTCGCGCGCCGATCCCCAAATTTTTTCCGCTGAAGCTTGCATGTTTTTTTTCCCAAACACCCGGATTAACGGGCAAATTATTCACCTTGCTTTGTAACACCTTCGTCACCCGATGCGGGTGCCGCTTTTGTCAAAGCCAAAACTGCATTTGGCGGCAAAATCGCGGCACCCGCAGTTTCCGAAGAGTTGAAGATGACACCGATCACAAAATAAATACCTACCAATCAATGACTTGCAAAATTCCAACCGCGCCAATTAAGCGTGAGTTCTTACCGTTGGAGTCCGCAAACAAATCCATCACCACTGACCGCCTCGGTTTTAGGGCATCGCGCCACTGCTTACGAGGACAACATATTAACTTTTGTTCACTAGTTATTCACAGGCCGGTTTCCGCCAATAAAATCAGGCGTTTTCTGAATCCGGCGACAAAAAAGGCGCCTCCAAACGAGGCGCCGCGAAACCCGGCGTCCGTCAGACATCGTAATAAAGAAACATCTCATACGGATGCGGCCGCAGCCGGATCGCGTCGTGCTCTTTGCGCTTGCTGCTGATCCACATGTCCAGAAAATCCTTCGTGAAAACATCGCCGCGCAGCAGGAACTGGTGGTCCTTCTCCAGCGCATCGAGCGCTTCGCTCAGGCTGCCCGCCACGTTGGGCACCTTCTTCAATTCTTCCGGCGGCAGTTCGTAGATGTTCTTGTCCAGCGGCTCGCCTGGATCAATCTTGTTCAACACGCCGTCCAAGCCGGCCATCAGGAGCGCGGCGAACGCAAGATACGGATTGGCCGCCGGGTCGGGCGGACGGTACTCGATCCGTTTGGCCTTGGGATTTTCGCTGTAAGTCGGAATGCGCACGGCGGCGGAACGATTGCGCGCCGAGTACGCCAGATTGACTGGCGCTTCGTAACCAGGCACGAGTCGCTTGTAACTGTTGGTCGTCGGGTTGCAAATCGCGCACAGCGCCTTGGCATGTTTGAGCAGGCCGCCCACGTAATACAACGCCATCTCGCTCAGCCCGCCGTATTCCTTGCCAGCGAAGAGCGGTTTGCCCTTTTTCCAGAGCGATTGGTGGGTGTGCATGCCGCTGCCGTTGTCGCCGTAAAGCGGCTTGGGCATGAAACAGGCCGTCTTGCCGTGTTTCTTGGCGACGTTCTTGACCACGTATTTGTAAATCATCATCCAGTCAGCGGCGGTGACGAGTGTGTTGAACCGGTAATCAATTTCGGCCTGGCCGGCCGTGGCGACTTCGTGGTGCTGGCGCTCAATTTTCACGCCAAGCTGTTCCATCGTCAGCACCATTTCGGTGCGGATGTCCTGCTGGGTGTCGGCCGGAGCGACTGGAAAATAACCTTCCTTGTGACGGATTTTATAGCCAAGATTCGGATTTTCGTCCCGGCCGGTGTTCCAAACCGCTTCGTCGCTTTCGATGTGATAAAAAGAGCCGTTGCTCTTGTTGTCATACTGCACGTTGTCGAAGATGAAAAATTCCGCTTCGGGGCCGAAAAACGCCTGGTCGGCCAGGCCGGTGCTGAGGAGATATTTTTCCGCGCGTTGCGCGATGCCGCGCGGGTCGCGGGTATAGGATTCGAGCGTTCCCGTCTCGGCGATGGTGCAGGTTAAACTCAGGGTCGGCACCGCCATGAAGGGATCAATGAACGCCGTCTCCGGGTCGGGCATGGCGAGCATGTCGCTGGCTTCGATGCTTTTCCAGCCGCGGATGCTCGAGCCGTCGAAGCCCAGCCCTTCGGCGAACGCGTCCTCGCTCAGTTCGCCGATCGGCATGCTGAAGTGTTGCCAGGTGCCAAAGGTGTCCACAAACTTGATGTCCACCATCTTGGCTCCGGCCTTTTTGGCCATCTCAATTACGCTTTTGGGTGTGTTCATAATTTGGTTCGCTGTTGTTCTTCTTCACCGGCCGCGTCAACGCGGCGCCAACTTCACACGGCCTGTTCGCCGGTTTCTTCCGTGCGAATCCGCACCACGCTTTCCACCGAACTGACAAACACCTTGCCATCGCCGATCTTGCCGGTCTTGGCCGCCTTGACGATGGCGTCCACCGCCGCAGCCGCCTGCGCGTCACCCAGCACCAGTTCCAATTTCAGCTTGGGCAAAAAATCCACCACGTATTCGCTGCCCCGGTAAATTTCCGTGTGTCCCTTTTGGCGGCCAAACCCCTTGACTTCCGAAACGGTCATGCCCTGAACGCCCAGGCCGGACAAGGCCTCCTTCACATCTTCCAGTTTGAACGGTTTTATTATGGCTTCGATTTTCTTCATGGCACGGCTTGTTGGCTCCGAATACTAACAACCACCCGGACCCTGTAAATAGGAATGTGAAAAATTTCATTTTTTCCGCCGATGGCGCGCCGGGCGTTTTCCACCCCGCGCTTTGCGGTAACTTATTTTGCGGTAAACATTATTTAATACTTTTATGAAAGGTTTGACAGGTCGCCACTTCGGTGATTTATTGATTCTAGTTACACCTGTTAAGGCCCGGTGGCCTGGTGCTCTTTGAAGAATTTTTACAATTTCGGTGGCGGTTCGGTACAGATCGACGCCGATGTTCTCCACAATCCTACTGTTGTACCAATTCGAAAACTCCCCGGGCTTCTCGGCCATCCTCTGGCTGATTAGCCCGGTTTTTATTTTTCCGGGCGACCAAACCCGCAAGTTTCTTTATTTTAACCGCTTACGAATCAGAACCGTTTGCCTCCGACCGTCGTTCCCAGCTGCGCCTCTGCCGTTCCGGCAGACTTGTATCCACTTTCGCGTAATAAGTTTCCGCGCCAAGCAGTTCGTTGGCGGCTAGCTCCAGCGCCAGCGAGGGCACGACGCCATACCGCTCGTGCGTTTCCAGAAAGACCACTTCTCCGCCCGGTTGCATGAAACAGAGAAACAGTGGGCACTTGCCGGCGTGGCCGACGATCAAATCGCGCACGGATTCCAAACTTTCGGGTTTCAAATGCGCGGTGTGCAGCCGGAGGTGAACCTGTTTGGTGTATTTCTTCGGCGCGTCTTCAAGCGGCAGGATTTCCTGCGGAAAAAGTTTCGGCTTTTCGTCGCCGGTGTTGACTTCGCCAACCACTAAGATCGCCTGATTTGGCTCCAGCAGTGGCCGGAATTTTTCGTGGTCGTTCATCACGAGGAGTTGCACGGAACCATGCAAGTCTTCCAGTGTCACCATCGAATAGGGCTTGCCGCTTTTTTTCGAGACGCCGTGCTGGACGGCGGCGATCATTCCACCCAAGCGCGTGAGCGAGCGGTTCGGCAGCGCGGCTAGTTGATCGGTGTGGTGCAGGGAGAATTTTTCGAGGATCGGCGCGAAGGGCGTCAGCGGATGTCCGGTCACGTAAAACCCGAGCAGTTCCTTTTCGTGGGCGAGCAACTCGTGCTGCGGCCATTCCGGCAGGTTGCTGATCGCCTCGGGCATCGGCGTTTTTTCCTCCAGGGCGCCGAAGAGGGAGCTTTGGCCTTTTTGCTTGTCGGACAACATGCTCGCCGCGCGGGCCAGTGTGCGTTCGATTTGCGCCGCCAGCGTGGCGCGGGTCTGGCCGAAGCAATCGCACGCGCCGGTTTTGATCAGCGCCTCGAGGGTTTTCCGGCCGAGCGAGCGGCCGTCCACGCGTTCGCACAAATCCGCCAGCGCGATGAACTTGCCGCCTTCCCGCGCTTTTAAAATGGTTTCCACCGCCCCTTCGCCGACGCCTTTGATGGCCGCCATGCCGAAGCGGATGGCTTGGGCGCTGCCACCATTTTGCGGGCGGCTTACGGCTGGCAAAAGGTCGCCCGACCGGGAAATCGCCGGCGCGAAAAACACCCCGCTCTCATTTACGTCCGGCCCCAGCACCTCGATGCCGAAGGCCCGCGCCTCGGCGATGTATTCGGCCAGCTTCGCCGTGTCCGCCATGTCGTTGGTCATCATGGCGCAGAAAAACTCCACCGGATAATTCGCCTTCAGGTAGGCGGTCTGATAGGCGACGACGGCATAGGCGGCGGCGTGCGATTTGTTGAAACCGTAGCCGGCGAATTTTTCCAGCAAATCGAAAATCTGATTCGCGCGGGCCGGGGGAATCTGGTTCTTCTCCCTGCAGCCCTTGACGAATTTCTCGCGCTGCTGCTGCATTTCCTCGACTTTCTTCTTGCCCATCGCGCGGCGCAACAAATCTGCGCCGCCCAGCGAGTAGCCGGCCAGGACCTGCGCCGCCTGCATCACCTGTTCCTGGTAAATCAGAATGCCATAGGTCTCGCGCGCAATCGGCTCCAGCAACGGATGTTCGTATTCGATCTTCACCTCGCCGTGGCGGCGCTTGATGAATTCCGGGATCAGGTCCATCGGTCCCGGCCGGTAGAGCGCCACCAGCGCCGTGATGTGTTCGACGGAACTGATTTGAAATTTTCGGCACAGATCGCGCATGCCGCCGGATTCCAACTGGAACACGCCAAGCGTTTCCGCGCGGTTGAGCAGGTCGTAGGTTTTCTTGTCGTCCAGCGGCAGGTGGTCAATCGGCACCTCGATGCCCTTCGTCCGCTTGACCATTTCGCAGGTGTTGCGGATGACCGTCAGCGTTTTCAGGCCGAGAAAATCCATCTTCAACAGGCCGAGTTCGCCGACCGGGTTCATCGCGTATTGTGTCACGATGGTGCCCTCATCGTCGGACTTGAGCGGCAGCAGATTCACCAGCGGTTCCGGGCCGATGACGACACCGGCCGCGTGGACGCTCGCGTTGCGGGTCAAATCCTCGAGCACGAACGCGGTGTCAATCAGTTCGCGCGTGACTTCCTCCGTGTCGTAAGCCTGCTTGAGTTCGGGCGACTGCTTGAGGGCCTTCTCCAGCGACATTTTCAACTCGTTGGGAATCATCTTCGCCAGCCGGTCGCAGTCGCCGTAGTTGAGGCCCATGACGCGGCCCACGTCGCGCACGACCGATTTCGCACCCATCGTGCCGAAAGTGATGATCTGCGCGACGGCTTCGCGGCCGTATTTCTGGCGGACGTATTCAATCACGTCGGCGCGGCGGTCATCGGCGAAATCAATGTCAATGTCGGGCGGATTGACGCGCTCGGGATTGAGGAACCTCTCGAAAAGCAGGCCGTAACGAATCGGGTCCACGTTGGCGATTTCCAGCAAATAAGTCACAATGGAGCCGGCGGCCGAACCGCGCGCCACGCAGGAAACGCCAATGCTGCGACCGTATTGCACGAAATCCGCGACGATGAGAAAATAACTCATGAATCCGGTTTGCTCGATGACTTTGAGTTCGAGCTGGAGCCGGTCCAGGACAGCTTTGAGCGCAGCGGAAACTGCGGGATCGCTCAACGCATTTTCTTCGGACTTCGGAGTTTGGACTTCGGGCTTCTGGTAAGTTGGCAGCCGCGTCGGATCATCAATGCGCTCAACCACGAATTCCTGCCCTTCCGCCCGCGCGTGAACGCTGTAGCGCTTGAACAAACCTTCCGCGAGCAGCTTGCGCAGGTAGCCTTCCCGCGTGAAATGCTCCGGCGGATGAAACACCGGATAGTGCAGTTTCCCGAACTGGATTTCCAGGTTGCACTTCTCGGCGACTTCCAGCGTGTTCTGGATCGCCTCGGGAACTTCCGCGAACCGCGCCTTCATCTCCTCGGGCGTGCGCAGGTAAAACTGCTGCTCGGCGTATTTCATCCTCTTCGTGTCCGCCAGTTGCGTCTGCGTGCCGATGCAGATGAGGCAATCATGAGCGTGCGAATGGCTTTTCTCGACGTAATGCACGTCGTTCGTCGCCACGAGTTTCAGGCCAAATTCCTTCGCCCAGGGAATCAGCGAGCGGTTCACCTTCGCCTGCTCCGGGAGGTTGTGGTTCTGGAGTTCGAGATAAAAATTCTCCGCGCCCAGCGTTTGCTTGAACCAGTCAATCGCCGCGCGCGCTTTCGGCAGTTGCTCCTTTAGGATCGCCTCGGGAATTTCGCTGGCCAGGCAGCCGGAGAGCGCGATCAGTCCGTCCTTGTGCGCGGCGAGCAGTTCCTTGTCAATCCGCGGCTTGTAATAATATCCCTCTAGATGCGCTACCGTCGTCAGCTTGATGAGGTTCTTGTAGCCGGTCTCGTCTTTGGCGAGGAGCACGAGGTGGTTGTAAGCGTCCCGCCCGCCGGAACTGCTTTTCTTCTCCAACCGGCTGCCCGGCGCGATATAAACTTCGCAGCCGATGATCGGCTTGATGCCTTTGGTACGCGCGGTCTGGTAGAAATCAATCGCACCGCACATCACGCCGTGATCGGTGATGGCGAGCGCGGGAAACCGCAGTTCGTGCGCTTTGTCCATGAGCCGGTCCAGACGGCAGGCGCCATCGAGCAGGGAATACTCGGTGTGCAAATGCAAATGAACAAAGTCCGCGTGCGACATTGCGTCAACTTAATCGCCCGTGCCGCCACCGCGCAAGGCGGGGATATTCACAAACGATGCCGCGGGCGGGGAAAGGGGCGAAACCCGATTCGTCCGCTTCACCATTGACAAACCATGCCGGCTGGTTATCGTGGCGCGCTGCAAAATTGCAGTACTGATAAATTTTATGCCGAATACCAAGTCCGCCGAACGTCGGATGCGCAACAGCGCCCGCAAACATGCCCGGAACACCAGCGTCAAGTCGCGCCTCCATTCCTTGGAGAAAAAATATCTGACCCTCGTCACCGCCGGGAAGAAGGACGAAGCCGGTCTTGCCTTGAAGGCCGTCGTATCCGCGTTCGACAAAGCCGCCAAGTCCGGCGTCGTCCACAAGGCGACCGCCAGCCGCAAGAAATCACGCCTGAGCCTGCGGCTCAACCGCGCGAAATAATCCGCTCCGCCGTTTTCGCCAAGACAGCCCGGCCCGCCGGCTGTCTTTTATTTTTTGACCGGCGGAAACAGCGGCGAGCGCCACACGCCCAACCGGGCCAGCCGGAAGGCCGCGCCCGTGGCCAGACACCCGAGTCCGTAGCGCACGCTGCGCCGGAAGTTGATCGAGGAGGCTTCCGCGAAGTATTTCGTCGGACAACTGACTTCGGCGATCGTGAAGCCGTGCCAAAAAATCTGTGCCAGCATTTGGTTGTCGAACACGAAATCGTCGGAATTCTCCGTCAAATCCAGCTTTTCCAGAATCTCGCGTGAAAATGCCCGATAGCCCGTGTGGTATTCCGAAAGTTTGGCGCTGAGCAGAAGGTTTTCGGTGAAGGTGAGAAACCGGTTGGCGAGGTATTTCCACACCGGCATTCCGCCCTGGAGGGAGTAGCCGCCGAGAATCCGGCTGCCCAGCACGCACGGATGCAAACCGTTGGCGATGATCGAAGCCATCGCCGGGATCAGCTTGGGCGTGTATTGGTAATCCGGGTGGATCATGATGACGATGTCCGCGCCGGCGGCCAGCGCCAGCCGGTAACAGGATTTCTGATTGCCACCATAACCAGTGTTGACCGCGTGGGCGTGGACCTGAAGCCCGAGGCTGCGCGCGACCGCCACGGTGTCGTCCCGGCTGTGGTCGTCCACGAGAATGATGGTGTCCACCACGCCCTGGTCGCGCACCTCGGCGCAAGTTTTGGCCAGGGTTTTGGCCGCGTTGTAAGCCGGCATCACCACCACCACTTTTTGGTCACGGTACATATTATCGATTTTTCAACTGGCACCAGACTGCCGCAGCGGGGTAGGGCTGAGAAGCTCAAAAACGCCCTGCCCAGGCTCGCCGCAGCAATCTTGCAAACGCGGCCGGTTTCTGGCCATCTTGGGCAAGGCTAAACTATGAAGCGACCGGTTTGCTGGATCATCCTAATGGCGTTCGCGCTTCCACTGCGGGTTTTGGGTGGACGCGAGACGGCTGAAGTGACGCTGGACTACGTGGCCCAGCGCGCCCTGCAACGGGCGGGCAAGCCGTTCCATTCGCCGCGGGCGGACCTGCCGGCGATGCTGCGCGCCGACAAACTGGATTACGACAAATATCGCGAGATTGAATTCCGGCACGAACGGGCGTTGTGGGCTGCCGAGGAACTGCCGTTCCGGGTGGAGTTTTTCCATCCCGGTTATCTTTACGAGGAGCCGGTTCACGTCAACGAGTTCACCCTGACGGCGGCGCAACCCATCCGGTTCGTCCAGGATTTTTTCAACTACCGCGGATTGCACATCGAGAAGCAGATTCCCGTGGACACCGGTTACGCCGGTTTTCGGATGCTGTACCAGCTCAACGAGGGCAGTAAATGGGATGAGCTTGGCTCTTTTCTGGGCGCCAGCTATTTCCGTCTGCTGGGCAAGGGGCAACGCTACGGCCAGTCCGCCCGCGGGCTGGCGCTGGACTGCGGCGAATCGGATCGGCCGGAGGAATTTCCCATTTTCACCGACTGGTGGTTGGGCAAGCCGGATCGCAGCGCGGACCGCGTGAAGTTGTTCGCGATACTGGACAGCGTCAGCGGCGTCGGCGCGTATGAGTTCGTCATCATCCCCGGCGAAACCACCGAAGTGGACGTCGAGGCGATTGTTTATTTGCGCGAGCCGGACAAAGTCAAGCCGGCCAACGCCGACCGCAAACCGATCAAAACCATCGGCGTGGCGCCGCTCACCAGCATGTTTTGGTTTGGCAAAAGCTCGGAGCGGCGGTTTGATGATTACCGCTCCGAGGTGCATGACAGCGACGGCCTGCTCATTCATCTCGGCAACGGCGAGATGCTCTGGCGTCCGCTCAATAATCCGCTGGAAATGCGCCACCAAAGGTTTGCCGCCAAGGACATCCGGGGCTTTGGCCTGCTCCAGCGCGAACGGGAATTCAACGGCTACCAGGATCTCTTCAACGAATATCATCTGGCCCCCAGCGTCTGGGTGAAACCGCAGGGCCACTGGGGCGAAGGCGAGGTCAACCTCGTGGAACTGCCGACCAACTACGAAGGGTTGGACAACGTGGTTGCGTTCTGGGACCCGAAGGAAAAACCCGCTCCGCTGCAGCCGTTCCGTTTCGCCTACACTCTGCAATGGACGCGCGAGACCGACCTGAAACTTTCCTACAACAAAGTGGTGGCCACGCGTATCGGCCTGGACCCGCGCAACGCCGGGCGCCGGCAGTTTGCCATTGATTTCGCCGGCCCCAAGCTGGCCGCGCTGCCGGAAAACCTGCCGCCGCAAGCCATCGCCAGTTGCAGCGCCAACGCCGCGATTGTGGAGAACCAGGTGTTTCGCAATGCGTTCAACGGCACGTGGCGGGTGATGCTCAAGCTGGAACCCAAGCCGGGCAACAAGGACCCCGTGGACATCCGCTGCACCCTGCAAAAAGGAGAGGAGGTTCTTACCGAAACATGGACTTATCTCTGGAGTCCGCTCTAGGCACCGAGCCTGCGAATGCGGGTGCCGAACCGGGCCGCCTTGCCGGCCGGCCGCTGGAAGATTGGAATGCCGCTTACGCGAAGGTGGAAAGCTATTTTCACGCGCTGCGTATCCGCAACAAAGTGTTGCTCGGCCGGATGGTCATCCATGTTTTGAAACGCGCCATGCGCCGCGCCCCGAACGAGCCGCAACGCCATGTCACCGAACTGGCGGCTGAAGAAATGGACGCCGTCGTCACCGAGTGGTTCGCGCAAGTGCTGCAGGAATCCCCGACGAACCGGGACCACATGCTTTCCACGCGCGGTCGGCTGGCGCTGCTGCTGGCGGACATGCCCGGCAAATGGCAGGAGCAGTTTCTGCGGCCGGGACCCTGGCCGGAGGCGTTCGTCTCGGCCATGCGCGACGCCTATCTCCGCGCGGGACCGGATTTTCAGCTTTCGAAAATGGCACCCCGGCCGCTCGATCTGGGAGCGATCCAGTCGCTCACGGATCTGAGCCGGCTGCCCTTTCTGAAAATGGTGTCACTTTGGATCATCCTGGCGCTGGTCTTTATTGCGGTGTTTGTGCTGACCCATTTCCGCTTCGCGCACTGACATGGCCACCAAAGCGCCTGAATCGTCCGCGGCTCCAGGACCCTCGCTGGTCCCGGCTCCCGGGCCGGATCGGCCCTTGCAACGCAGTCTGCGGGTCTTCACGTTTTTCTCCTCAGCAGTGTTGCTGACTGGCGCGGTGGCGATGCTTTTTGCGGATTTGCTCTGGCGCAGCGGCTGGACGAACACCAGCACGGTGCTGCTGGTGTTATTCGTGATTTTGTTCTTGCTCGCCGCCATCGGTTGCGTCCACGGCATCTGCGGGTTTCTGTTGCGGCGTTTCGGCAACCCCCAGCGCATCACCCAACTGGCCGATTACCACGGCGCCAGCATCGCCGGCGTCAGCACCGCCGTGGTCTTGCCGGTTTACAACGAGGAAGTGGCCCGCGTGTTCGAAGGGTTGCGCGCGACGTATCTCTCCCTCGAGCGCACCGGACAACTGGAGCGCTTTGACTTTTTCGTGTTGAGCGATTCCACCGAACCAGCCAAATGGGTGGAGGAGGAACAGCGCTGGTGCGAACTCATCCGCGAACTCGATGCTTTGGGCCGGATTTACTACCGCCGCCGTGTCGCGAACGAAGGCAAGAAGAGCGGCAACATCCGCGATTTTCTCAACGCCTGGGGCCGGCGCTACCGCTACTTCATCGTCCTCGATGCGGACAGCATCATGCGCGGCGAAACCCTGGTGGACTTGGTTAAACTGATGGAAACCCATCCGCAGACCGGCTTGATTCAAACCATGCCCGCGCTGGTCAACGCCGAATCGCTCTTCGCCCGCATCCAGCAGTTTGCCAACCGCCTTTACGCGCCGGTCTTCATCGCCGGCTTGAATTACTGGACGCAGGGCTTCGGCAATTACTGGGGCCACAACGCGATCATCCGCACCGAACCATTCATGCAGTGTTGCGATCTGCCGTCGCTGCCCGGACGCAAACCCTTTGGCGGGCAAATTCTCAGCCACGATTTCGTCGAGGCGGCGCTGTTGCTCAAGGAAAACTGGCAGGTCTGGTTCGCCTACGATCTCGAGGGCAGCTATGAGGAAATGCCGCAGGACATCATCAGCAACGCCCAACGCGACCGCCGCTGGTGCCAGGGCAACTTGCAGCACGGCCTGGTGCTTTTTGCCCGCGGCCTGCGCGGTATCAGTCGCATCCATCTTCTCCTGGGCATTTTTGGCTACCTCGCCAGCCCACTGTGGCTGTTGTTCCTGCTCGCCTTCAACTGGGCACTCTGGTCCAAGGAACAAACTGGACTCTCCGAGATCACTGTGCCCGCGTTCACCCCCTGGCTCAGTCAGTTGAGCGGCACCGCTCACGCCTTCCTGATCTTTCTGATCTGCCTGGGCGTGATCTTCCTGCCGAAGGTGCTGGTGTTGCTGGATCTGGCGGTGGATCGTCCGCGGCGGCAGGCCTTCGGCGGCCTGCGCCGGGCCGCACAGAGCGCGCTGGCCGAAACCGCCTTTTCCGCTTTGCACGCGCCGTTGCAAATGCTCTGGCATTCCAAATTCGTCGTCACCATTCTGGGTGGCCTAGGTGTCCAATGGGGCCCGCAGAAGCGCACTGTGGACGGCATCGCTTGGGCCCAAGCCGTGCGCGAACACTGGACGCATACGCTGATCGGCCTCGGCTGGGGCACGCTCATCTGGAGGATGGATCATCCAACCTTTTGGTGGTTCATGCCTGTCGTCGCCGGCATGATTCTCTCCATTCCACTGAGCGTGCTCACCAGCCGCGGCAGCCTGGGCGCCTGGGCGCGTGGCGCGGGTTTGTTTCTGACGCCGGAAGAAACCGCACCGCCCTCCGAACTCGACACCCTGCGATTGCGCATGGCGCTGCTCGAAAAATCCGCAGCCGCCGACCCGCGCCCGGCGGACGCCAGTCTCGCGTTGGTTGTTTTGGATCCTTATGTGAATGCTATTCACGTCTCCCTGTTGCGCGAAAAACAAAGTAATGCCGAGTTTCACGCGGCCCTGACCCGACTGGGCGTCGGCCGGCCGGAAGTGCGTGAAATTGGCGAGAAACTGCTGGGCCGGGGACCAGACGCTTTGAACGCCAGCGAGAAACTCTTGGTCTTGTCCGACGCCACGGTAATGTCTTGGTTGCATCGGCAGGCGTGGATTCGACCGAGCGACGCCCTCGCCGGTTGGTGGCAGTCGGCGATCCGCCACTACGCGCGGTAATTGTGGCGGGATCGCGGATGCATTCCGATTGCGAAGGCAGTTGCAGCGTATCTTGGAGTCTGATAAGAATACGCCGTCTGGCGCGTGCGGGTGTGGTTCAATGGTAGAATGTGGGCTTCCCAAGCCTGAGACGAGGGTTCGATTCCCTTCACCCGCTCCATTGATAATCAACGACTTACGAGGCAGTGCAGTAAAAGTGCAGTAAATCGAGGTTTCTCTGGTTCCAAATATTGCCTGCACAGGCGGATAGTTTGCCCCTTCAGATCCTTCGTTGCGGCTTTGAAGTGGATTTAAGTAATAGGCAACTTTGCCGATTGCCCAAATCTCGGTCTCAAAATAAATTCAACAACGTGCAGGCACTCTGTCTCAAGAAGTTATTGTCGTCACAGATTCTTGGATTGCTGGCGCTGTTTGCAGCCATTTTAGTATCTGCCAAGGTAAGCGCACAGACTAATGTAACGGTCTCCTTTGCCACAACGAATTCCACGCCATTGAATCTCGGCTTCGCCGGCTTTTGCACGGCGATGCAAACCAGCGCGGTGGAGTATGGCGACACCAATTTTCAACAGATGACTGCGACGCTCTCACCCGGCTGGTTACGGTATCCGGGTGGCTCGGTAGATGATGCCTTCGCGTGGACGAACGGGTTGACGTTGACCAACTGGTTCGCCAATTTTCCATCCTGGGAAACCAACTTGCTTTGGCCAGCGGCAAGAATCGGTAATGGCAAGGGAGGCGTCAAGTTTGCTGATTTTGCGGCCCTATGCCAGAACGTCGCTGGTGCGAAAATTGTTGTGACCATCAATGGTTTTACTGACAGCGCGGCTTCCGCCGGGGCGTTCGCGGCGTTCGCCTTGAGCAACCACATTCCGGTCTCGGCCTGGGAACTGTGCAACGAGCCTTACACGCTCGCGGGCAGCGGAGGACTCGCCGCCGGAGATTTTTTCCTGAACGCGACGGATTATGTCGCGCAGATGAAGCCGTTTCGCAACGCCATCAAGGCGGCGGATTCCAACGCGGTGGTGGCGATTTATTTCAACGACGCCGGTTACGCGGAGCCGAACACCTGGGACAATGACTTGAAGAAATATACCGACAAATGGTGGGACGCGGTGGCGTATCATCATTATCCGTCGCTGCCGACGAGCGGCGTGACCTTCGCCGACCTGATGGCGCTGGACAACTGGCAACTGGCCAGCAATACGACCGCCCGGGTGACGAATTATTTGATTCCCGACAACAACAGCAACGTGACCTTTCTCATCTCGGAATTCAATCCGGCGCGCGGCGATGGCGCGGGCGGAAATTATCCGCCCACGACGACGTTGTATGGCGCCATCTACACGGCGGAATATCTACTGCGCATGTCCACGCTGCCGCAGATGCAATTCGTTGGCCCCTTCCAATTGACGAGCAGCACCGGCATTGGCGTGACGAACAATTTTTACAACCCCGTGACCACGGCTTATGCGGGAAATTACACCACCAACACCGCCGGCTGGCCCTTCGGGTTTTATCTGAGCGCGCAAGTGTGCGGCTCGGCGGTGGCAAATGGGGCGCTTTACCGCGCGACCGCCGTTTTTCCCACCACCGTTGGCACGAATTGCCCCACCGTGCCGGCCGAGGACAGCAGCGAAGTCGTCACCCCGATACCGGCGATTTACGCGCAGGCGTATCAGGGCGGCAACGGCAAGCGCTACGTCGTGTTGACAAACAAAGGCACCAATGCCGTGCCGGTGCAAATCAAGCAGGATGGCGTGGTGTTGACGAATTCATTTTTGGAAACTTACGTCACCGGCAGTGATCCCAGCGCCACCAACAGCTCCCCGCAAAACAGCCAGGTGCAGATCAAAACCGCCACCGTTACCAACTCCGTGACGATTCCCGAATACAGTGTAGTCCGGCTGGAATGGACGGTCTCCAACGTGCCGCCGCCGACGCTAGCGGTAACGATTTCAAACCAGATTCAAAATCTGCATTGGCTTGGAAATACAAACTGCATTTACAACGTCCAAGGTGTCACCAATCTTCTCGGAACCTGGATCACACTGGGCCGCGTGGCGAACACCACCACTAATTTTGGCTTCACCAATTGGAATGCCGGCCAGCAGCAATTCTACCGTTTGGGAGTGCCATGATAAATCTCCGCGGTGGCAAAAATCGCTCAATTTGTTACATTAGTGTCTGCAATTCGTGAAATCACTTTTCAAACTGGCGTTTCCATTCGCGTTAATGGCATGGGCCTTCGAGTCCGCTGCCTTGCCGCCGCCGGTGCTCACCTGGATCACCAATTCCTCGGTCAAATTGGAACAGCTCACGGCCGATCTGGATTGGGCGGCGCTGGCGCAGGGCAGCAATGTTCCGACGGCCAGCCTGACGGTGACAAATTTTCACATTTTGGGGCAGGGACTGGGCTATTCATTTGAGGACAAGGGCAAACTGATTTTTCTTTTCGGCGACACGATCAGCGAGAACACCAACATTTGGAATTATCACGCCGCCGACCCGCTGGCCTGGTGCACGAACACCGACGGCGAATCGCCGCTGGTGCTACATTTCTTCACCAACTCGCCGAGCCCGATCACCAATTCGGCCGGTGTGGCCACTAATTTTTTCCCGCTGCTCGTCCAGCCAACGGGCATCAAGATGGGGCCTGACGATGTGCCCAACGCCGGAATCAGTCTGTCGAACGGCGTATTTCTGATTTGCAATACGGGTTCGGACACGAAGGACACCAACGCCGCGCCACAGACCAACGATTATTCGGTGCTGGTATCGTTCGACGAAGCCAGCTACTGGCTTTCCACCAACACCTACGCGACCAATTTCTTTACCACCAACCGCACCGTGTCTGCGTTGACGACCAATCTGCCGCCGACCAGTTCGCTCCAAGGGCATTTCATCAACGTCTCGTTGCGCGAGTGGGGCACGAATGTTTTCATGTTCGGCACGGGCGAATACCGTTCCGGCGACATTTTTCTGTGTATGGTTCCGACGGCGAATTTTGTGAGCGGTGCGGGAACGCTATATTTCACGGGCCTCACCAACGGGCTGCCGACATGGAGCAGTGCCGAATCCAATTGTGTGCCGGTGGTGCAGGACAATCCGACCAACGGCCCGCCGTGGCCGAATGACAATGGCACGGTCGGCAACGTCTCGGTGATTTATTCCACCAATCTCAATTTGTGGATGATGACTTATGACGGCGGCCGGGGCACCGGCCACCAGTCAACCAATACCACCGGGGTTTATTTTTCCTCCGCGCCGGAGCCGTGGGGGCCATGGAGCACGCCACAACTCATTTTCAACAAGTATCGCGACCATGGAGCGGGGGTCTTCATCTATGATCCGGCCATGAACGATGCCGCACTGGCCGGCCCCACCACTGATCCCGCAACCGTGCCGCCGGCCACGACGCCCGGCGGCGACTTTGCGCCGATTATGATTGAGCGCTTCACGCGCATCACCAATGCAACACTCAACATTTATTACACCATTTCCACTTGGAATCCGTATTGCGTGGTCAAAATGCGTTCGCAGTTCGCCATTGAGCCAATCATCAGTTTACCAAGCCATACCAAAACCAATTTCACTTTTTCGTGGCTCGCACCGACCAATGAAAGTTTCCAGGTTGATTACTCAACCAACCTGTTGTCCGGTTGGAAAACGCTCACCAATGTCATCAGGTCCACCAACGGCACGTTCGGTTTTACCGACACTGGCACGAACTTCGGCGGCTTCGGCACCAACAAATTTTACCGGCTGCAAAGTTCCCCGTGAGAAACATTTTCTGATGCCAGCGCGTTTAACCATTTACAGCAGTCACGATCTCTCACGCATAAACAAATTGCTTCTATGCACGATGATGTGAACTGGAAAACATGCTGCCTGGTGACCCTATTTGCTGTGGCGTTTCTGTGCGCCGCTTCAGGACAAACACTGCAATTGGTGCTGCCAAGCCGGACAGACACTAACATTACCCAGTTCAACAACTACCATTACATCTATCTCAACACAAATGTGACGGCGCGGCCGCAGTTGTTAGTCTTTCTACCCGGCACTGGTGGTGCGCCATCAGGCTACACAGACGTTTTGAAGACTGCCGCCAACCTCGGATTTCCTACCATCGGGCTGATGTATGATGATCCGAATACGATGAACAGCCTGTGCGGTCATTCCACCAACGCGAATGCCTACCAAGAGGCACGCTTGGCGGTCATCAATGGCGGCACCAACTCGTTCAACGATGGCGGGACTATTACCTCCATCAGCATCTCAACCGCCGATTCCATCACCAACCGGCTGGTGAAATTGCTGCTCTACCTGGCGACCAACAATCCATCGCAAAATTGGACCCAGTATCTCTCCGCCTCCGCCGGTTTGAACTGGCCGCAGATCATCATCGCCGGCCATTCGCAAGGCGCGGGCCACGCCGGGTTGATCGGCAAAATCCAACCCGTTGCGCGGTCGCTGATGTTCGCGGACACGGACTGGTGGACACCCAATGGCCAGTTGCCCGGCCAGCCGGCGAACTGGATCACCAGTCCGGGCGTGACCGCCCCCGAATATTTTTTCGGCTTCGTTCACACCAACGATCCGCTGATTCTCTACCCGGAGGAAATTGCCACTTGGAATGGCTACGGTCTGCCGCAGTTTGGCGGACCGTTGCTGGTGGAAAGCAATTCCGCGCCGTATCTCGACTCGCATGAATTCACGACGGGCCTGACGCCGCAGGATGGCTCCAATTATCACGGCGCGACCGTGGTGGACACGGCCACGCCGCTGGAACCCAACGGCACGCCAGTCTATCAACCGGTCTGGCAGTTCATGATGACCGGACCGCCGGAACTGCCGCAATTGCAAATCAGCCCGCCAGTTTCAAATCAAGTTGTGGTCAGCTTCGGAACTTTTACGAACTGCATTTATCAGATCCAAACGACGACAAATCTGTCGTCTGTCTGGCTAAATGCCGGTTCGCCAATTGCAGGAGATGGAACGACAAAAACCAAATGGTTTGGGCTGTCCAGCAAGGCGGAATTTTTTCGCTGCACCGTGCAGTATTAGGAAACTGTAAGAAAATATCTTCGTTTAGAAATTCCTGCAAACGTTGATTGGCGAGTGTTGCAATCGGCTGGATGGAGTTTAAATTGCCGACGTGAAAATCTTGCGTTCACTTTGCCTGACAGCATCGTGCCTGCTCGGCAGTGGCTTCGCCTCGTGCGGCCAGACGAACCTGCTCGTAAACTCCGGTTTTGAGACAAATTATTACTCCATTTCCAGCAACCACATTGCCTTCGGTTGGACTGACAACGCCTATTTGGGCGCCAGTCTTTGGCTCACGCAGGAGACCAACAATTTCCACTCCGGCTCCAACTGCCAACGCGTGGTGGTGAGCGGTTTGAACGCAACCAATAACGCGCTGTTTTATCAGCCGTTCACTTATCAAGCGGGGCACGTCTATAACGCCACGCTCTGGTTGCGCGCGGCCAGCAATTCCACGGTGCAATTTGAATTACGCGACGAGGTGCCCAACATGACTTCCACCAATTATGAAGCCGGTGCCAGCGCCATCGTCACGCTTGGCACCAACTGGCAGCAGGTCGTGATGACCGGTGGAGTGCAAGCCGGCTCGAACGGCGAGTTCGCCGTGAATTTTTTGAGCAACGGCACGAACTGGATTGACGACGCGAGCCTGGTGGATGTCACGTCCAATTATCTTTACCAGCCGCCGCTCAACCGCACTTCCGCCGTGCCGGCTACGTTCTTCGGGATGCACGTCAACATGCTGACCCACTCAACCAACTGGCCGCCGCTACAGGAAGGTTTAATCCGCTTCTGGGACGTGGGCCTGAAATGGTCGCAAGTCGAGACGAACACCAACACGTTCACTTGGACCCATTTTGACGCGAGCACGAACGTCGTTGTGACGAACGGCCCAAACTGCAAAGTTCTTTATACGTTTGGCGGCACGCCGACCTGGGCCGCGCTTGACACCACTGTCACCAACACCTCCGAGCCACGCGATTTGAACGATTGGAGCAATTACGTCCAAGCCGTCGCCACGCGCTACAAAGGTTTCATCAACTATTACGAGCTCTGGAATGAAACTGATTCCAAGACATTTTACACCGGCTCAATCACCACGATGGTCGCGATGGCGCAAATCGCGCGCAACGTCATCACCAACATTGACCCAAGCGCGAAAATTCTCGGCCCGAACATCACGCTGGGTGGCCTCGGCTGGCTGGAACAATTCATCCAAGCCGGCGGGCCGGCACCGGACATCATAACGTTCCACGATTACACGACTTCGCGGCCGGAAAGCAGCCTCGCCGCCGTCGCTGGACTGCGCGATTTGCTGTCGCGCTATCCGGCATGGAACACACCTCCGCTCTGGTGCACCGAAGGCGCGCCGGCGATTGGCGGCAGCGATTTGGAAAACCAAGGCATCGCCGCGCGGGCTTATTTATTTTGGTGGTGGCAAAATATCCCGAATTGGAACTGGTATGCGTGGGAGTTGACCAACGTGAGCGGCTCGTTGCGCGTGCCGTTGAGCCTCAATCCGCCCAGTGAAAATCCGTTGCCAGCGGGAATTGCCTACAGCAACACCGTGAACTGGCTGCTCGGCGCGCAGATGGTCTCCATGACCATTGACTCAAACGGGACATGGGCCGCAGGTATGCAACGCCTTGGTTTTACGAACGCGCACGTCGTCTGGAATCCCGATGCGACGATGAATTTTTCCATTTCACCGACATGGAATGTATTTCAGATGCGCGATCTTTCGAACAACCTCACCAGCTTGACGAATGTGTCAAGCATCACCGCCAACTTCGCACCGGTGATTCTCGATAGCTTGCCGTCACTTGTCATCAGCAACTCGGCAACCAACGTCATTTTACTATGGCCCGGACCGGCCAATGGATTCAATCTTTATAGCACCACAAATCTTGCTCCGGCGAACTGGATTAAGATTACCAACTCGGCAATGACTTCCAACGGCATCGTTCAACTGTTACAGCCGCGAACAAACAACGGGAGATTTTTCAGATTGAACGCACCGTAAATCCATATTTCTTAGGTAATTCCCACGAAAAACCAGGCCGCTATTAAGGCAGTGGGGAGAATTGACCGGTAAAACCAGAAAAATTCAGGCTTGTTGAAGAATTTGCGCGGCGCGCGGAGGAAGGCTTGATGGGGTTGTAGCAGTATCGCCGTTGCGATGCGGGAACTTTTCGGAATGAAATCGATTTTGGTCAGTCCGCCACCTGACGAAATCCTGCCAGAAGATCACGCTGCGAAATACGGGAAAACCGGGTAGCCGAAACCATTCTCGTGCCGTCGAATATGAGATACCGGCGGCAACGGCAAATTCTTTGGCATTCAGCGCCTGGTCCAAGCGGCGTTTCTCTAGGACATCCTTTAGCTTGATGCTGCGAAGCTGTTTATCCTGCGGCATATTTACCTCCGACTTATATTTATATCTCCTGCTTGGTAAATTTGACCGCTACGGCGGCGACGTGAGTCTTCAACGTGGCCACGAACCGCCGGTCAACTGCCTTTACAAAATTCAAGTCACACCTCTGAATCTTCCGCGCGACCGCTTGGAGACCGGTTCCCAGCACCGTGACTTCGGCCGCAGCAAAACAAATCATCAGCTTTTCGGGTGGTGCATCAGCGTTCTTTTCCAGTGCAGGATTGGGAATCGTCTCGGCATACAGCAATTGCGCGTAGGGCAGAAAATAGCTGTGCTCGTCGTCGGCAAATACGTTGAGCGCCGCCACGTTCGGATCACCACCGTAGCAAGGGTTATCACGCGGGCTAGATACCGATGCTTCGTCTGGGTTGGTGTAGGTGTTCATAGGATATTTTACGTATTTGTTCGATGCGTTTGCGGGGCGAAATGGATTGCGTCATACGCTGGCGGAATTGTTTCAAGAAACGCTGGCCACGTTGCATGACCCGCAGGATAAATTTCTGCCGACTAAAATTCGGGAGCACTTCCACGGCGGCCAATCGCTCGCTGGAGTGGGTGACATGCGAACGCAGCCGCTCGGTGTCATCGGTGAAAATCTGGCAGCGTTCGCGCCCGCGCGAGATGCTGACGTAAAATTGTTGCTGATGGACGGCGGCCAGTGACCGCGACGACGCCACGACCAACACTTCGTCCACAGTTTTGCCCTGGGCGGCGTGTGACGTGACGGCGTAGCCGTGGGTAAATGTGCGGTAATTTTGAGGAATCACCCGGCCATCGGCCAGCACCACCGAATCGCCCTGAATTGCCCGCACCTCGACGAGTTCGCCATTGATGAACCGTTTGCCAACCGTGTTGGCTTGCAGCAACAGCTTGTCGCCGGCAGCAATTTTCAATTTCCGTTTCTCCCCCACATCGCAGGCGAAGCCTGCACGCAATGGAAAATTACATTCAGAACCATCGGCACGCTGAACTTTCAGCGAATCATTTTCGACGGCGACCACCGCGACCGTTTCGTCTTTGTCAAAATCATCCTTCCTACGGTGAAACCGGATTGCCATGCCGGGACGGTATTGCCGCACATCTTGCTTTTGCGCTTCCGTCCACGATAGCGAATCGAAAACCTCAAATTCTTTTTCCTCACCGGCCAGCCGACCGGACGTTTTCATTGCGGCCCGGACTTTCTCTGTAACCGCCTCGATTTCATTCCACGTTGGCGCAACCAGCAGCGCGGATTTGCTTTCTGTCACTGCCTTCAAATACGATTTTGCGGCAGCGGCGTGGAGATCATGGTGGCCGTCCGCAAGGACTTCGACCACCGCTCCCATGCGTTCCAATTGGGCGAACGCCTCCAATGTCCGCTTCTGAGCGGCCAGTTCGACCGCCTTGCGATACTCAGCTTTACGCTGGCGACGGATGCGGGTCAGTTGGCCGGATTGAAAATTGGAATGTTGTTCCAGAATCCGCAGCGCATCACCGCGCACCACGGAAGCGTGCTGGCCGGTGTCGCCGAACAGAACAATGCGGGCATCGTGCGCGAGCTCAAACAGCCGCTTCATGTCGTCAATGCCGACAGCACCTGCCTCATCCAGCACCACTAACTGACGGGCAGACAGCACCGGCTTGGACAACAGCAGGCTTTGCAGTGTCTTCGCCTCGAATCCTTCCTTGCGAAGCACATCCGTTGCTGCCGCCGTCGGCGCGCAAAACAGCGGTTCGATTTTCACTTCGGCGCAGGCGGCGACCAACTCGCGTAACGCCGTGGTCTTGCCCGTGCCAGCCAGACCACGCAGGCCGGTGATCCGGTCATGGGTGCGCAGAACATGATAAATAGCCCGCTGCTGATCTTCGCCCACGCAAGCTGCGGAGCGAGTCACGGCAAAAGGGTTGGACCAACGCATTCCAGAAACAACACACGAACAGGAATTCAACCGGCTTGTCACCGTCTTTAACGAAATGCTGGCTCGCTTGGATACAAGTTTCCAGCAAGCCACGCGCTTCAGCGCCGATGCCTCGCATGAATTGAAAACGCCGCTGGCCCGGCTGCAAATGGAATTGGAGCAGGCCTTGGAAAACGCACCGCCCGACTCACCACAACAAGAAATATACAGCAGCCTGCTGGACGAAATCAGTCGGCTCAAAGCGATTGTCCAAAAACTCCTGTTGCTTTCACTCGCAGATACCGGCCATCTCCAACTTCAACTCCAGCCCGTGAATTTGAGCGCGATGCTCGCCAACGTCGTCGAAGATTGCCAGGCACAAACAGAGGCGATAAAAACTGAAAGTCAGATTCCACCCGACATTCACGTCAACGCTGACCCCGACCTGTTGGAACAGGCGCTTCAAAATCTCGCCAGTAATGCTGTCAAATACAATCATGCTGGTGGGTTGGTTCAATTCGAGTTGCAGTTGGAGACCGATCAGGTGTTGATTCGAGTTACCAATACCGGCTCGCAAATTCCCGCTGCCGACTGGGATCGGATCTTTGAGCGTTTTTACCGGGCTGACCCTGCCCGCAGTGGACGCGTCGAAGGAACCGGTTTAGGCTTGAGTCTTGCGCGTGAAATCATCCGTGCTCACGGCGGCGATTTGAGCCTCGAAGCCAGCGACGATCACTTTACCCGGTTCGCTATAAAACTTCCCGCATTGGTTTGAAGAACGGTGAAGCAAAAGTTTGTGTGGCGGCGCTTTGACTGGCCGGCTTGCTTCCAGGTATTCAGCAACCGGCCAGACAAATCGCCTCAACGGAAACCTAGACGTTTGCGCACTCACCGGTCGTTCTAAAACCGCGCTCAACTCCGCCGTCGTCCGTTCATGCCACTCCCGACCTGCTCCGTTTCGCTGCCGGTTTCAGAACGCCCGTTCAGTGCTTGGTAATTTGCTCATGGACGCATCAATTTAAGGTGTTCAGTCGAACGGAATCTTTGGCGGCTTTCTGGAATGGGAAAGCCGGTCATTTTGGTTAGACACCATCCCCTTATTGAAAAATAAAGCCGCAAGCCGAGCAACGACCGCGCAATGTCCGCGCAGCGTCCGGCGCAGCGTCCGCCGTAGTGTCCGCGCAACATCCGGTGAATCATCCGGGCAACAGTCGAGACATGTCCCAGCAGTTGGCTGGAAGCATCTCACCAAGCGCCGGTGAATGTCCGCGCCAAAGTTCGCACGATGGTTGGCAAATGACTTCGCAATTGCCGCCGCAGTCCGCGCAGCATCCGGGCAGTGTCCGCCGAATCATCCGCGCAACATCTGTTGAATCATCCGAGCAACTGCCGAGACGTGTCCGAGCAGTTGGCGGGAAACATCTCACCAAGCGCCGATGAATGTCCGCGCCCAAGTTCGCACCAATGTTGGCACGATGGTTCGCAGATGACTTGGCAATTGACGTCGCAGTCCGCGCCGCATCCGGCGTGGCGTCCGGCGTAGCATCCGCGCAACAGCCGGGCAATTTCCCGGCAACGACCGGGAAAGTCCACAGGATAGCCACGCCAGTGTCCACGCAGTGGCCAGGAACTTTCCACGGTTTTTCCATGACCATGAATACGAATTCTCTGCGACCACAGTTTGTCCATGTTCATTCTGCGTCCTTGTTCCAACCCAGGAAAAATTCAAATATGACCACTGCTTTCTCCGCCAGATGTCCGCGCCAATCTTGTGCGGGCTGTCATGAAGTCGCATTGACGCTGGACATTTTTAGCCGCAAACTTGTTCGCTAACGACGCGCATGGTCAATCTCTCACAACTTGAATCGCATCTCTGGGAATCGGCTAATATTTTGCGCGGGCCAGTGGATGCTGCGGATTTCAAGACATACGTTTTTCCGCTGCTGTTCTTCAAGCGCATTTCCGATGTTCACGACGAGGAATATCAGGCGGCGCTCACTGAATCTGGCGGGGACGAGGAATATGCCAAGTTTCCCCAGAATTATCGCTTCCAAATCCCGGAGGATTGTCATTGGGAAGACGTGCGGACGGTGGCGAGTAACGTAGGTCAGGCATTACAGCGGGCCATGCGTGGGATTGAAAAGGCCAATCCAGAAACCCTGTATGGCATCTTTGGCGATGCGTCTTGGACTAACAAAGACCGCCTGCCGGACTCGCTGTTGCGCGACCTCATCGAGCATTTCTCCCGCATCAATCTTGGCAATCAAGCTGCGCAGGCCGACATCCTTGGCCAGTCATACGAATACCTGATCAAAAAGTTCGCCGACGCCACCAATAAAAAAGCTGGCGAATTTTATACACCGCGCCCCGTCGTGAGATTGATGGTCAATATGCTCGACCCCAAGGAAGGCGAATCCATTTACGATCCCACCTGCGGCACAGGTGGCATGTTGCTCGAAGCAGTCCACCATGTTAAGGAGAACCACGGTGATGACCGCACGCTCTGGGGTAAATTATTCGGCCAGGAAAAAAACCTGACTACGTCCGCCATCGCCCGCATGAATCTATTCCTGCATGGCGCTTCGGATTTCCAGATCGTGCGCGGCGATACGCTCCGCAACCCTGCCTTTTTTGCCGGCGACAATCTAGCTACATTCGATTGCGTCATAGCCAATCCGCCGTTCTCGCTGGAGAAATGGGGCGAAGAAGTTTGGACCAGCGACCCATTTGGCCGGAATTTTGCAGGAATGCCGCCGGGCAAGAGTGGTGACTACGCCTGGGTGCAGCACATGATCAAAAGCATGGCTCCCAAGACCGGACGCATGGCCGTGGTGCTACCGCATGGCGCACTGTTCCGCATGGGCAAGGAGGGCGAAATTCGGGAAAAGATTCTCGGCATGGACCTGCTCGAAGCAGTGATCGGCCTCGGCCCGAACCTGTTTTACGGCACCGGCCTCGCCGCTTGTATCCTCATTTTCCGCCAGCGCAAAAAACCTGACCGCAAGCGCAAGGTGCTCATAGTGGACGCCTCGAAGGAATTTAAGATTGGCCGAGCGCAGAACGAATTGCTGCCGGAGCACGTCGAGCGGATTTACCAGTGGTATCGGAAATACCAAGATGTTTCCGGCATCGCCCGTGTCGTCACATTGGAGGAAATCGCCGGCAACGACCACAACCTGAACATCCCGCGTTACGTCGAACCCAAGAACGATCAAGTGGTGCTGACGGTGGACGCGGCATTGAAACAGTTGCAGACGAGCGCCACGGCAGCATTCAGCGCCGAAGATAAACTTATCGCCATTCTCCAAAAAGAGGAATTGCTGACCACATCTCCGAAAAAGGCGTAAAATATGGCGCAACTCACGTTTTACAAGCGCGGCTCCGGGTCTTCCTACTATACCGTCCCCATGCAATCCCCGGCTATAGCACCTGAGATCTGGGCCAGAATCCGTGAATCGGCCATGCAACTCATGAGGGGTCGCGACCAAAATGCAGCGGCCGTTTTTCTTCGCGACCACGATTTTCAAATATACAAGGGCGAGAACGACTGGCACGACGAGTTCGAAGTGCTTTATCGCAAACTCACCTTAGATGAATACATAGTCAGTGCTGCCCCAGGCTGGTCCGAGCAGTTGGAAGCACAATGCACCCAGATAGCATTCACACTCGCTGAACTTGGGCATCCAGTCCGTTTTATTGGAGCCGAATACACACCAGACTACGCGCCGCAGCCGGTCACCACACCAACACCGAAACTAACCAGCACCGCTGTTCAAGCCGCTCTTGCCGATGCTGAACAAATGGTATCACAGAATCGTCCGGTCAGCGCCGTGGACCGGGCGCACACAGCGCTGCATGGATACCTAAAACAGGTGTGTGCAGATGCGAAAATCACCAGCATCGCGGCAGACGCATCACTCACTGCTCTGGTAAAAGAGATGATTAAAAACCATCCGAAGTTTGCGAACACAGGACCGCATAGAGATGAAATCGAGAAGATGTTCAAAGGCATTTGCGTCATCTGCGATGCTCTGAATCCAATTCGTAACCGCGGAAGTCTTTCACACGCCAATGAAACCCTGCTTGAACCAGCGGAAGCGGCGATGGCCATCAATGCAGCCAGGACAATTCTTCATTACGTCCATCAAAAGGTTGAACCATGACCCGCATCTCCCAACAACAGCTTGAATCCTATCTCTGGGGCGCGGCCACGCTCCTGCGCGGGACGATTGATGCGGGCGACTACAAGCAGTTCATCTTCCCGCTTCTGTTTTACAAGCGCCTGTGTGACGTGTTTGACGAGGAAACACAGATTGCTCTGGCGGAGTCGGGCGGTGACAGGCGTTACGCCTCCGGCAAGGAGCAGCATCGTTTTCAGGTTCCCCAAGAATCCCATTGGCGTGTCGTGCGGCAGTCGGCCAAAAATGTCGGCACCGCGTTACAGTCGGCCATGCGTGCCATTGAGACGGCCAACCCTGACAAACTCTATGGCATCTTCGGCGACGCGCAGTGGACAAACAAAGACCGGCTCTCGGATACTATGTTGCGCGACATGGTCGAGCATTTCAGCACGCTCGAATTGACCGTCGCCAATCTGCCGGAGGACGAACTAGGCCAGGGCTATGAATACCTGATCAAGAAATTTGCCGACGATGCCGGCCACACCGCCGCAGAATTTTACACCAACCGCACCGTCGTCCACCTGATGACTGAAATGCTCGACGTGCAGCCCGGCGAATCCGTTTATGACCCCACCTGTGGTTCGGGCGGCATGTTGCTCTCGTGCATCACGCACCTGCGCCGACTGAAAAAAGAGTGGCGCAATGTCCGCCTTTATGGTCAGGAGCGGAACCTGATGACCTCCTCCATTGCTCGGATGAATTGCTTCCTGCACGGCATCGAGGATTTTCGCATCGAGCGCGGCGACACTCTGTCCGAGCCGAAGTTTGTGCAGGGCGACCGCCTCCAGCGCTTCGACGTGGTGCTGGCCAATCCGCCTTATTCCATCAAGCAATGGGATCGCGAGGCTTTCGCCTCCGACCCATGGGGACGCAATCTTTACGGCACTCCGCCGCAAGGGCGCGCTGACTACGCTTTCTGGCAGCACATCCAGTGCAGTCTCAATCCCAAGACCGGCCGTTGCGCCATATTGTTTCCGCACGGCGTTCTCTTCCGGCAGGAGGAAGCCGACATGCGACGCAAGCTCATCGAAGCTGATGCCATCGAATGTGTCCTCGGCCTCGGCCCGAATCTGTTTTACAACTCGCCGATGGAGGCATGTGTCGTCATTTGTCGGACGGCCAAGCCCAAGGCGCGCAAAGGCAAAATTCTGCTCATCAACGCCGTCAACGAAGTCACCCGTGAACGCGCCCAGAGTTTTCTGACCGACGATCATATAGAACGCATCGTCCAAGCCTACGAGCAGTTCAAGGACGAACCCGGGTTCACTCGCGTCGTCACACTGGAAGAAATCCGCGCCAAGGAAGGCAATTTGAGCATTCCGCTTTACGTCGCGCCGGTGGGCAATAACGGGTCGGATGCTCACTCGACAGATGCAACGAATGCAGACATTTCTGATTCGCTCACAGATTGGTTGAAAAGTTCAATAGTGGTGCGCCAGTCGTTAGAAACACTCGGAATCACCATAAAAACAGAATAATTTACTGATAAAGCCAATTATTACTATGCAGTAAAAAGTCAGTTTTTCAGTAAATTATAGTTGATTTATTACTGAATTAGGCAATTCTTACTGAGCAGTGAAAACATCAGATTTCAGTAAAAGCGCAGTCATTCGTTACGAAAGTGAGTTGGTGCATCACTTCCGGCAATTGCTGGATGATGATGCCGAACTCGCATGGCTGTCGCCGTCTGGAAACTCAGCCCAAGAACGGCTTCCGTGGGTCGAGTTGAAGCTGGACGCCCACGCGGCAGGAGTTGCAGACGTTGCTCGCGCAGGACGTGCGCAAGGTGCTCATCACCACGATTCACAAATTTGGCGAGGCGGGTGGGAAGTTAAATGAGCGGTCGAACATCATCGTGATGGTGGACGAGGCGCATCGCACGCAGGAAGGTGATCTCGGACGTAAGATGCGCGAGGCATTGCCAAATGCGTTTCTGTTCGGTCTCACCGGCACGCCCATCAATCGCGCGGATAAAAATACATTCTGGGCATTCGGCGCGGATGAGGACAGCCACGGTTACATGAGCCGGTATTCGTTCCAGGAATCTATCCGCGACAAGGCGACCTTGCCGCTGCATTTTGAAGCGCCGGAGGTGAAGCTGAAAATCAACAAGGCGGCGATTGATGAAGCTTACCGCGCCATCACCGGCGATTTGAGCGAGCAGGACCGCGACGACCTTGCCAAGCGTGCCGCGAAAATGGCCGTGCTAGTGAAAAACCCGGAGCGCGTCCGCGCCGTGGTGAACCACATCGTCACGCACTTCCAGTCGAAGGTTGAGCCGAATGGATTCAAGGCCCAGGTGGTGACGTTCGACCGCGAATGTTGCGTGCTTTACAAGGCGGTGATGGATGAGTTGATCGGAGCGGAAGCCAGCGCCATCGTCATTTCCGCCGCGCCCGGCGACCCGGACGAATGGAAAACCCACAGCCGCGACAAGGACGCCGAGGAAAAGTTGCTCGACCGTTTCCGTGACCCGGCTGACCCGCTCAAGTTCGTCATCGTCACAGCCAAGTTGCTGACCGGATTCGACGCGCCGATTTTGCAGGCGATGTATTTGGACAAGCCGTTGCGCGACCACAATCTGCTCCAAGCCATCTGCCGAACAAACCGCACTTTCGGTCAGGAAAAAACGCATGGGCTGATTGTGGATTACATCGGCATCTTTGACGACGTGGCGCAGGCGCTGGCGTTTGACGAGAAATCCGTGCGGTTAGTGGTATCCAACATTGATGAGCTACGCAAGGTGCTGCCGGTCAAGATGCAAAAATGTCTGTCGTTTTTCCCCGGCGTGGATCGCACCGTGGGCGGCTACGAGGGTTTGATGGCGGCACAACAACACTTGCCCAACAACGAAGTGCGCGACAAGTTCGCGGCGGAATACACCGTGCTCGCCAACATCTGGGAGGCGCTGTCACCTGATCCGTGCCTGGGTGCTTACCAGAAAGATTATCGCTGGCTGACGCAGGTTTATGAATCGGTGAAACCGCCGAGCGGCAACGGAAAATTGCTCTGGCACGCGCTGGGGGCGAAAACGATTCAACTCATCAATGAAAATGTTCACGTCGAATCTGTCCGCGATGACATAGAGACGTTGGTCATGGACGCACAAGTCATTGAGGATTTTCTCAAGAGCAACGACCCCGCCAAGCGTGGGAAGGAAATCGAAATCACCCTCATCGCCCGGCTACGCAAACATTTCGGCAACCCCAAGTTCACCGAGTTGGGCGAGCGGTTGGAAAAAATCAAAGAGCGACATGAGCAGGGCTTGTTGACGAGTGTGGAGTTTTTGAAACAAATGCTTGAACTGGCGCAGGATACTCTGAAAGCCGAGAAACAAGCCGACCCGGTCGAGGAGCGTGACCGCGCCAAGGAAGCGCTCACGGAATTATTCAAAGAGGCCAAAAACAAGAACACGCACATCATCGTCGAGCGCATCGTCGCTGATATAGACGACATCGTGAAAAAAGTCCGATTCGACGGCTGGAAAAACACATCTCAAGGCGAGCGCGAGGTGCAACAAGCCCTACGTCGCACGCTGCTCAAATACAAATTGCACACGGACCAAGACCTGTTCGACAAAGCCTACGGCTACATCCGGCAATATTATTGAGAACTTTTCAAAATTGCCGTGACAACCATCAATGGCGAAAAGCCAGATTCATTTAGTTCCGGTCAATCCACCTCGGCTCAATGCCGCATGGATGGGGCGACGAAATGAAATCTGCCAGCCCCCAGCTTGATCTCGCCAGGTTTTATATGGCCGATGCCACCGATTACTGCTGGACGTATCCAAGGTAGGCCAGACGAAATGCAAATGCGTGTGTGCTTACCTGATATTTTTCAGCGAGTGTTTTGATGGTGTTTTCGTCGGTCAAATCCACAGCTTGAATATCGGCGACATCCCGGTCAACGAATGCCTTTGGCATTAACAATTCGGCGGCGAAAAGATTCGCCTCCTTTTCGTCGATGTCAGTCCCTTTGCTGGATTCGTCGCTGCGCAGGCGAACTTCAAAGCCGCGATCAACGTGGACCTTGTCCCCCGTGTGAAGCAGGAAATGCCCCAATTCATGGGCAATCGTGAATCTTTGGCGATTTGGATGTTGCCGGCAGTTCACCCCGATAATCGCGGTTGATTTTTCATGGTTGCGGAATAGAAACCCTGAAATATCGCCCTCCACTTTCTCTTTGCGGACATCAAGGTGCAACGCCTGCGCCAGTTTCTCAACATCAATGGGTGCGGTTACGATGTTGTGTTGCTCTAGCAATTCTGTGGACAGCTCTCTTACCAGTTTTCTACGGACGCTCATTTTTTGGTTTTTTTGATGGTTTTGACAATTCCCCTACTATCCATGCTTTTTCTGCTTTTGAAAGCCCGTTGGTCAGTTGTTGCTCAATGTGGTTCTGATCCTCGCTCGGTTCGGGAATCAATTGGGCAACCGGCACCTTCATCGCAGCGGCCAGTTCGAACAGGGTGTGCAGCAAAAACTTTTGCCGCCCCTTTTCGATGTTTGTAACAGATGTGCGTGTCATGCTCACGCGCGAAGCCAGGTCTTCTTGAGTCAACTTGGACGCCTTGCGCGCCAATTTAACCTTTCGCCCGACAATTTGATACAGCTCGCGTCGATTTTTTTTTGCGGAATTCTGTTTTATTTGACTGGGCACAACGCCTACAAAATAAGCGGATTTTCAAAAGATGTCAACAGGACAAACTGTTTGCATCATTGACATATAGTTCCGTATAGTTTCTTGCATTGACATTACGCCGGGGTGCGTCTAGCTTGCCACCAGGCTGGCAATAACGCCGGCCACAAACATTAACTAAAATGTCTGCAATCAAACTGCACGTGCATACGTGCGAAGAGGTGGAACCGAAGCTGATTGAAATCGCTTCGGATGCCACGGTTGAGCAACTGCTCAATGAGATGCAAGCGGCCGGTGCCGCTGTCGGCGAATCTGGAGAAGAAGTGATTCTCTGGGTCGAAAACGAGGAAGTTGCGTGCCGCAAGGAAAACAAGCTTCACGACCATGGCATCAAGCACGGACACCATGTCCATTGCCATCAGTGCCGACATGTGGCTGTAGCCGTCACGCACGATTCTCAAACTAAGGAAAAACCGTTTGCGCCATCGGCAACCATTCAAAAGGTGCATCAATGGGCGGTTAAGGAGTTTGAATTGAAGCCGGTAGAGGCAGACGAAGTTCTGTATCTGCACGGCGATTTGACTCATAAACTGCCCGAACACGCTCACGTCGGTTCATTCGTGAAGTTTCCACACTGCAAGCTGGCCCTGCGGCTCGCCTGCAAGGAAATCAAGGTGAGCGTGTCTTACACCGGGCATGACCCGTATGAGCACAAATTCACGCCGGAAACAACCCTGGGGACGGTTAAAGCCAAGGCGATGGAGTTGTTCAAAATCGAACCGGGTGCTGCGGATAAATACGTCCTCCAGTATGACGGCGCAAGCTACGATGACGCCACCAAGATTGGCAAATTCGGGAAGTGCGAGTTGCCACTGGTGCTCCTGCTTAAAAAACCTCAGGAAAAAGGTTATGCCTGATAACTTGGGAGATTTTTTGGCCAGCCACGAATGGGAACTCCTCAAGACCCTCAAAGGCTGGCAGGTCGAGCGCGATGACAAAGCCACGGATGTCATTCGCTTGACCCTGCCAGCCCGCGACGGCGAAAAATATATTGTTCGCTTCGTCTGTGACAGCTATCCCGACGAGGCACCGCGCGTGCATTTCATAAATGCCCAAGGGTCTGTCGGCGACCGCACGGCTTGGCCCAACGGGAATGCTGCGTTTTGCGAGGTGGTAAAACTGCCGCCACATTCATTTTTGTGCACCGACCTCACTCGGGAGGGTTTTGAGCATCATCCGGATTGGAAAAGCCGGCCAACGGCATGGAAGGGAACCACTCACACGTTGTTAGATCTATTCAACTATATCCAAGATGATTTACTCAATTCGGTCAATTATCAGGGCCGCGCCAAGTAGCAAAATTATTTTGCCGGAAAGAATCTGGATTCAAACCTGGCTGGGCTTGCGGGCGCGCGGTCATGGTGAAGTCGAGAGCGCGGCGATTTGGGGCGGCAAACGCAGTGGCCAAACCGAAACCGTCGAGGCGGTTTATTTTCTGGATGACCTTCCAGGTCATGTTCAGTTTTCGGGATACCATCGGCTGCCTGAAAGCGATCTGGCCACGCTTTTTCATCGGCTCCAGCAGGACCAGCGGGTGATTGTCGGGGATGTTCATACCCATCCGGGGCGCTGGGTTGGATTATCCGGCTTGGACAAGGCCAACCCCATCGAATTTCGGCAGGGGCTTTATGCGTTCGTTTTGCCATCCTACGCCGTTCCAGAACCGTCGCTAGTTCAGGCTGGCGTCCACGAATATAAAGGCAACGGCCGGTGGAAAATGCTTTCGCAACGCGCCAAAAAAAATGTCATCAACATTGTTTAGTGCCATGAATATTTCCCGGATCAGCAAGGCGATAGCGGTGGCCCGCCGCGACGAAAACTTTAAGGACGCTGAAAACGTCAGGGATAAAAGCATTGACCTGTTCTTGTCGCCGCAGCCAACTGAAACCGATTGTCAAATGGCGCAAGTGGCCACGGCTTTGCTTCTGCGCTGTTTCAAGGGGAAGATTCGGATCCATTCTTCGGGCTCGAGTCGCCGCCTGCGCGCCTTATTGGAGCCCGCCGTCCCGCCTTGCTTGTAACCGAGTTGAATTAACCGGCACGCGCCTTGAAACACTTTCGTTGAAAGTTCCCGGCTGTATTCGCCAGCCATCGTCCGCTTCATGGTTTTCATGACCGAGGACATTGGGCTACCATCATTCTCAAATTGCTCCGCGCAGTAATGAACCGACACGCCCGCCCGGCGGCAGATGTATTCATAATACGCACTTTCGTCGGCATCTTGGAATCGGCCCCACCGGCTCACGTCATATACAAGAATAAACGTGTATTCCGCTTTCCCTTCCTGAACATCGCGGATCATCTGCGCGAGCGAATCACGCCCTTGGATGTTCAGCCCGCTTTTGCCTTCATCTGAATACACCTTGACGATGGTGAATCCACGCCGCTTGGCGTATTCGCGGATGATGTCCATCTGGTTGCTGGTCGAATACTGCTGATGCTCGGTGGACATGCGCACATACACCGCCGCACAATTCGCCCAGCGTTCTTTGTCGGCCCGGCTCATTTCGTTTGTTGTCGGTATTGTTTCAAGTTTTTGTGACGCCTCCGGCCCGAAGCCGGCAGGCATTATTCCATGATGGCAGATGGGTAGAAGCCGCAGCGATGAAATCTTGTAGCGCAACCTATTTCCTGCGCTCGGCTCGCTTCCAATAGAACGGATGCAACTTGCGCCACGCCCGAACCCGCTCAACTTCAACCGGGCCGCACCAGTGGTCACGGTTTGCTGGTTTGGATTGCCACCGCTTTTGGCTCGCTGCTTTGCTGGCCTTCCGGCATTTAATTTTTAGACAGAACCGCTGGTGATGGTGGTTGCGGGGATCGGTAATAAACCACTTTTTGCAGCAGCGGCATTTTCGTTGGTGGTGTTTCATAAAAAACACCACCGAAAGCCGCCATGCTGGCACAACTAAAAAATTAAAAAACGATCATCCGTCGCGGAAAGATTTAGAACCAGAATACCGGTTGGATTTTGCAGCCGCATACCGAGCGTGCCTCGTGCCTCTATTATATGGCTCGCTCCCGCCGTCAAGGTAGTGCGCCCTGCACCCGTCGCCTCCACCTTGACTGCGTTCGCTCCGCCATTGGATGGCACTTAGGAATCACGCTCGGAGTCTGCATGTCTGGTTTTGAGAAATGAATGGCGCAAGGCTGCACCAGCAATTGCGGGAGTGGAAACGTGAGCCGAAAATTTATGGTGCTGGCATCGTCGGCATGATGTCAATTTTATGCCAGAAGTTTTTTTATGTCGGCAATGAACACGGGCAAGTAGGATTCGCCCAAGTGTTGCCTGTCATCGGAAAGCGTGCGGTCGAAGCCGGCGCGCTCGAGAGCGGGCCGCACTTTGGCCATGAGCTGACGGACTTCAGACGCTTGCAGTAACGATTCCAAATCGTTCAACTTCGGATCATTCAGCCGCAGCCAGATTTGCTCCAGCGCACTGAAAAATGGCGGCCATGTTATCCATCGCGGGGCGGGCTGGTCGGCGCGATTGAGCAGCCGCAGCCATTCGGCTGGTTTGAGCCAGTAGCGTTTTTCTCGGTTGGCCGAGCGCACTTGAATCACGCCTGACCGGCTCATGTCCACCAGCGTGCCTTGCACCGCCCGCTCAAAATAATACCCCTCACGCGCAATCTGCGCGGGATGCGCCGCCTCATGCGTCAGCAGATAAAACACAATTTCACACCGGACGCTGATGCCAAACAAGGCGCGGAGTTGCAGAATCAGGCTGGCCGTTTCCGCCGGCCGGAACTCCTGTGAATAACCACGCAATCGCAGCGGCCCGCGCTGCCATCCGTAACGCGCGAAGATCGCTTCAGGTTCGCCGACCACGGGAGTCGGCTGGCCGTCTTCACTGAAAAACAACGGCTCGTTGGCGGCGGGGAGTGGATGCAATGCGGCAAGCTGTTTCCATTTCGGCGTCTCCGTTCCTTTCGCCAACACCCCGGCTACCGCCGCCAGCACTTGTTCGCCGGCGAATTTCTCCACACGCAGAATGCGCTTGAGCCGCATGACATTGATGAGCCAGCCGTTGGCTTGCAGCCAGTCGAGCATTTCATCGAACAGGCGCGGATCATAACGGCCCACCGTGCAGGTCAGCAATAAAAGCGCCTCCAGGTCAACGACCCAATCATCGTTTGCGCGCACCTGACCGGCCACGCCCAAGGCAGACCACTGCCGCCAGAGAAAATCCAGCAGCAAAGTCAAATACTCGCCCTTAAATTTTTTCAGCGACGGATTCATGGCCAAGTTGCGTGAGCAATTCTTGCAAGATCATCCTGAAGCCTTCCGAGACATCGTGAGTCATCGCCCAGCGGGCGGCGGCTTCAAGTTCGGCGGAATTCGGGTGGAGCGCCTTGAGATCATTCAAATGCGTGCCGTCCCGTTGATCGGCGGCTGCGTAGAGCTTGAAATGAATTTGGTCGAGACGACCAATGAAATGGACAGTCAGACGTGATCCATATTCCTTTGCTGTCAGTCTGCCGCTGAAGCCCGCCGGCAGACCCATCTGAAAAAGCCCTCCCTCACCACGGCTCGGCCCATTGTTGAGCCAGTTATCAAACAAACCCAAATCACGCGCAACCTGGGCGGCGGCCGTGAGCAAAAATTCAGGCAGCGGGTCTGGGCTGGCCAGTTCATTCGTGGCATTTAGCAGCGCCACGACATCGACGTCTCTGGTGGTGCGTTGGCGCAAGCCCATTGCAATCAAGGCCGAGCCACCGCAGACCACCAAACGGACTGGCTCGGTTTGAGCCAAGTCAAGGCGTCCGGCCAACAACTTGAGAGCCTGATCAAGGTTAGTTTGAGTGATTACCGATTGCATAATGCTATTTATTATACTCTATACGCGAACAATAAATAGCATTAATCAGGCCGAATGCAACATCTTTTTACCGTGTGCAGGTCTCTATTTTCATAAAAGCCAAAAAACGATAATAGCGCACTTTGTTATTTTCGCGGTCGAAACCGCGTTATGCCGCAAATTGAACCGCGTCCCGCCATTGCGCCACGTCCTCGACTTTTTCCCGCTGGTAAATCTGGTGAATCAATTCCGAGGCGTGATTGACCAGACGCATGGCCGCCTCTCGCGGCACGCCCGCGCGACGCAGCCGATTGACGTAGGTGACGCGCAGGCAATGGAAAGTCAGATGCGTTTTCTTGATCTTGATAAAAAATTGCTGCCACCGCCGCGACGGTTGGAACGGAAATTCGACGGTGAATTTTTGTTTCGATTTGCGAATGCGTTCCAATAGCGGACGCAAAGCCGTCGGCATCGGCACGGAGAACGCCCGATCTTCGCCGCCTTTGGGCGAGGGGAACGTGATTTTATTTTCCACAAAATCAATGCAGTTGACCGGAATCCGTGTCTCACGCAACCGGCAACCAGTGTGCAGGGAAATATCAAAAGCCGTCTGCATCCATTCCGGCTCATCTTTCAACGCGGCCCGAATCTCGCTGATTTCGGCATCGGTCAATTCCGGCTTTTTCGCCGCCTTGTCCCGTTTCAATTTCATGCTCACCAGCGGATTCGCGTCGGCATGGCCGAGCCGCACCGCTTCACCCATGATCAGGGCAAAGGTTTTTAATTCAAAAATCGCCGTGTTGCGCCCAACCGTTTTGCCGGTTTTTTTCTTGTAGCTCGTGCGCCAGTCCAGATATTCAAGGGTATTTCGGTAGGTGATGGCACGGGGCGAATGGTAGTGCTTTTCTTGCAGCCAGAACGCCAGCCATTTCCACGCATCAAGATAACGCTCCAATGTGAGCGGGCTTTCGCAGTGCCGTTCCAAGTATTGCGGCACCCAGGAATCCCAATTGCCGCCGGTGATCTCGCCGGCAGTGCGATTGAGTTCTTTGGCCTCAAGCTGCGCCCGCAGGGCGCGTGCCTTGACGGTTTCGCCGGGATTGTCCGCCCGGAAGCCGGTGGATTTATTGCGTCGCGTGCCGTCGGCGTCAATGAATTGAACAAACCAAAACGGCGAGTTTTGCTTTTTGTAAATGGATGCCATAGCCAGTGCAGTTTGTGCAGTAAGCTTACTGCACTACATTGAAAAAGTCCAGCAAATACGGCTATTCTGCACCACTTTACACCACTATGCCCGTGACGAGGGTTCGATTCCCTTCACCCGCTCCAATCTTCAGAAATAAAGCAAATACGCGGTTTTTTTCACTTTCTGGCTCCTTCGCTTGCTATATTGCATAACAGTTGCATAACACACTCGCTTTCGGTTATTGTGGTTTTGCTGGTTGTTTTGGTTGCTCGTGGTGATGCCGCCGACCGGACGTGTCTGGCTGGCCAACGTGAATCACTGAGCTTCAATTTAACCCCAAAAAATATTTTCACATGGACAGCCATTGTCTCACCTTGTCTGGTAGCCTTTGTCCAATCGTGACAATTCATATCCAACTGCGCCATACTCACCGAACTATTTTCCATGGGTGACGCGGCCACAACAATTCAAGGCAACCACGAGCCGAAAGGTCTCGGCACCAGGCTTGCGCCCTTGTTGAGTGGTGGCTTTTTTCGCCCGTTGGCGCGGCCAACGGCCGCCATCTATGTGGATTGTGCCGCCAGTCTCTGCGAGGCGGCGGATGAAGGTGGTCAGGTTGGTCATGCGGAAGCGCGCTTACTCATCCGCGAAGTTCTCGCCGCCCACCCCGATGTTCAGCTCGACGAGGATGAAGGCGGCCAGTTCCGCGACCTGAGCCAGCGCGCCGCCCAGTTTTTCAACAAACTCATCGAAGCCAACTGGCTGACGCCCCGGCGCGTCAGCCTGGATCAAAACTTTGTGCTCATCACGCCGCCGTTGCGGCGGCTGTTGCGCATGTTGCGTGACCTTGCCGAAGATCGTCCCGCTGAATTAAAAGATTTTGCTGCCACCCTGCGGACCCTGTGCCGGGATTTGCTCGTGGAAGGGGCGCTTGATCCCAATCGCCTGAGTCCCGACGAAATGCGCATGACGGTAAAAGACCTGCTGGAGCGCGGTGGTCGGGCCGAGGATCAGATGCACGCGGTTGAGACGCTGATCATTCATCAGGAAGCTGCCCAGCGTCAGAGCGCGTCAGCCAATGAAACTGTCCAGCGCATGTTGGTGGATTTTCATCAGGGCGAACACATGGTCTGTTACGACGCCTTGCAGGAAGCGGGTTTGCTGCCGCGCTTAAATCAGGCGCACTCGGTTGCTTTGGAGGCGTTTTATGATCCCTTCACCAAGCAACGCCTCTCCACCGGTCTGGCCAAGCATCTCAACCTGAGTGATACCGACGCCTTTGCCGAAGCCGAGCGTTTATTGAACAAACTCTGCCGCCAGCTTGCTTCGATTCCGGCCAAGCAGCGCATCATTGATGGCCGCATGTCTGACTTCGCGCGTTTGTCGGCCGCGCGTTATCGCTACCAGACGGAAATGCGCGGACGCCGCCCGGAACAGGTGAAAGCCTATCTGGACGAAGCCGCCCGGATCCACGCCGGCAAATCATTCGCCAGTCTTGCCGACGAACCCGGCATGACTCTGCTGACCCCCACGGTGGAAGTATATTTTGGTGCTGATTCCCTGTCGCGTCCCCGTCGTCAGCGATTGCCGGTGGATTTGAATCTCGCCCCGCCGCCGGAGAACACAGACGCCGATGCCGCGAAGAACGAAATTCGCCGCCGCAATCTGGACGTTCTCACCCCGCAGCGCGCAGCGCGTTTCATCGAAAAACAGCTCGGCACCAAGGGCGATCGCATTTCGACCGAACAATTGCATGTGACGGTCGAGGACGACCTGCTTGATTTGCTGGCCGTGCTGGCTTTTGATCGCGGCCCGGCGGCCGTATCCCATCGCACGGTGCGCTGGCGGATTCATCCGCTCCGTTCGGATTTTGCGACCGAACCAGAGCGCATTCCACGCGATGCCGAGGCGGATCGTCTGTTCGAACGGTTCACCATCGAAAGGATTTCCTGATATGTCACTACCCTGGCCCACGTTTGCAACCTGGAATCGGATTCGCGAGGACGAGCGCTCCGCGCTCTCGGCCGTGTTGACCGAACTTCTGGCCCACGGTGCCCTGATCGGTGAGGCGGGGCGCGACCACGAACTTTATCTGCTGGCCCGCGAATACCAGCGCGAGTTGGGTGAATACCTCTCCCCGTTAAACCTTGAACTCGTGGCCGACCCCGACCGGCCCATCTTCCAACTTCGTCCGGTTCCGGGCGATTGCGGGCTGGTTGCCCGTTTCAACAAGGCCGAGACGTTGCTCGTGCTCACGCTCTGGCGCATTTACCACGATGCGCGGATGGAGCAAACGGCGGAAACGGTCGTGGTCACCGCCAATGATATTTGGCAGCGGCTCAAACTTTACTTCCAGCAGGTGGATTTGCCGGCGGCCACCCAGTTGCGCGACATGCTGGGCAAACTGCGCAACCGGCGGCTCGTGTCCGTGCAATGGCATGAGGACGCCGACTTGTTCGGCGAATCATCGGTGGAGATTTTGCCCACGTTGGCGCGGACGATTCCTTTTGAGAACGCCGCCGCCTGGCAGCAGCAGGTGGATCTGTATCAATCGCCAAGGTGGACGTTTTTATCCAGCAGGAAACGGTCTGGCTCACCCAGAAAGGGCTGGCGGAATTGTTCGGCGTGAAACGTCCGGCCATCACCAAACATTTGCTGAATATATTCAAAACCGGCGAATTGGTTGAGGATTCAGTTAGTTCCATTTTGGAACATACTGCCGGCGACGGCAAAAAATACGGGACGAAATACTACAACCTGGACGCCATCATCGCCGTGGGCTACCGGGTGAACAGCTATCAGGCCACCCAGTTCCGCATCTGGGCCACAAAAACGCTGCGGGAGTTCATCATCAAGGGCTTCGTGCTGGATGACGAGCGGCTCAAACAGGGCAAACAGGTCTTCGGCCGGGATTATTTCGATGAATTGCTGGAGCACATCCGGGAAATCCGGGCCAGTGAGCGGCGTTTCTACCAGAAAATCACTGATATTTACTCGCTGGCGGTGGATTACAGCGCAGACGCGCCGCTGTCGCAGGAGTTTTTTGCCGCCGTGCAAAACAAACTGCACTGGGCAATCACCGGCCAGACGGCGGCGGAAATCATCTACGCCCGCGCCGACGCCACCAAAATCTACATGGGGCTGGACTGCGTCCTGGCTGCCCGTTGTCCTTTGGGAAGATTGGCAAGACGGAGATAATTCGCCTCACATCGTTGCCGAGGGCAGTGGCGATCTGCTGGAAATGGCGACATACCATTTGAAGCACAAAGACTACAAGGCGGCGGCGGTGTATGCGCGGAGTGCCAAGATGCGCTCAAAGCGGCGTTCGTATGGTTCTGGCGTGAATATGGCTCGAAGTTGGGAGTTAAGTTGCCCATCGGCACCGAATTGACTGCCGCCGCCATCTGGAAAGCGGCAACAGATGAAAAATTGATGCCGGCCGAGGCGGCCGCAAAAATCGACTCCAACAAAGCCTATTTATACGGTTCAGTAAAAGGCGACAAGTTCGACCCCGTTAAATTTGAAGCTGCCGCTAAAGTCCTGGAGGAACTGACCGCGCCGCCTGTCACTCCGCCCGCAGGCTCGTAGTAATATATGAAAGCCATTGCGGATCATATTTTCGAGCTGGCCCAGCAGATTGCGGATCGCACGCCCGGCTTCCATGATTGCAAAGGCCCCGGCAAGGACGCCGGCAACGGTGTTACCAACGAGTTCCTGCGCGCCTTGGACATTGCCGTTTCCGATAATTGGCCGGTAAAAGTCCGCCAGCAAGAGCCTGTGGCCCCCGGTGTAAAATATTCCTTCGATTATTTCATTCCCAGCGAGGACACCGCCGTCGAGATAGCACTATCCATCCGCAATATCGTCACCGAGTTTGAGAAGGATATTTTCAAAGCCATCCTAGCGAACGAATCCGGCAAGCAGGTGCGGCGGCTGGTTCTCATCGGCAAAACCGGCGCGGTCAAACGCCAAAATGGAACTGGCCCAAACGCCATCAAAGCCTGGGTAAAACAGCGTTGCAACATCCAGATCGATGTCATGGAACTGTTGTGACCATGAATCAAAAGTTCAACATCGCGTCCACGAAACCGGCAAGTAGCAAAGTTATATTATGATTTCCGCGCTCGGCTGGATTGATTTTTCCTCGGAACACCGGGACCGCGTCCGCACGGTGCTCGATTTATTGGCCGAAAAAGGGGTCGTGGATGAATTGGGCATCGGTGTCATCCGCGATACGTTTGCGGATTTGATGTTCCCCGGCCTATCCACCATCCAGACCCGCGCCAAATATTTTCTCATCATCCCGCGCCTGTTGAAAGCCTACGAATCGCTGCCGGACCGTCAGCGGCGCAATCTGTCATTGGCCGACTTCCTGGCCGAGCAAGAAAAACAATGCCGCATCCGGCTTTTTGAAAAATACCGGAATCAGGACCGGGATAATCTGGGAATCATCGGCGTTACCTTTGGCACCCGCACAGATCGCGACGTTCTACGGCAACCGTCTTCGGTCTATTGGAACGGCCTTCGGAAATTCGGCATTATCAAGACCGATCTCTCGCTCGCAGAGTATTGCCGGCGGCACAGTGGTCACCGGCCCTCGCTCCGCCTGATGCTGGAAGCTTCCCAGGAAGAGCGCGGCGATGATGTGGACGCGGAGGACGTGGCTCGCAGCCCGGTCATCACGCTGCCCCCCGCGCCGGATTGGCCGGAAAAGCTTGCGATCACTTTGCAACTAAAAGAAGCGGTCTTTCTTCGTCAACAGATTGTCGCCACCCAGTCACAGAGCCTGCTGGGCCAGATTTTGTTGGATACTGCCGCCCAAACCCAGTTTCTCGCCTTGTCCCAGAACGCCAGCTTTGCGGATCTCGCCGCCTTGCCATTCATCAAACAGTTACCTGATTCACAACTGCGGCCCGTTGTGCTGCGGGCAAAACTTTTTTGGGATCTCCTTCAAGGCGCGCACATTCGTTACAATTGTCTATTGCAGGATCGTTTCGGTTCAACCACGCGCGCGCGAGAATACGCCGGTCAATGGGCCGCGTGGCGTCAAGAAATTCAAGCCTTTCCGTGGTCGCAATGGGATACCGCCGCCATGTGGGCCTACGTCGCCGGCTCGGGCGGAAGGATACATGGATACACCAAACGCTTCGTTGAGCAGTGGATTGAACTGGCCGCGAAACTGCCCCCGCAAAACGCGCTCTTCGACGAGTGTGTGATCCGTCAGGAGCGCGCCAACAAAGGCGCGCGGGCGCGTTTGCGCCCGGACAACCGTGGCGAAAAAGTTTCCGAATGGATCGGCATTGCTGCGCTGGCCTACCGCCTGCCGCAGGCGTGGCGCATGGTGAGCGATATTCATCAGGCTGAATCTGGAAAGGCGGTTGCCCATGTTGGATTTTAGAAATGACCGGCTTGATTATGGCCGGCTGTTGATTCCGCCGGAGGGGTGTTGTCTCGACCGGGCGGTCGCGGCCACATATAGCCTGGATTTAAACACGCTTCTTTCCATCCCGGTCGCACTTTTTTATTCCCAGACCTTGGAGGGTAAATTGCAGGGCGAGCGTTTCCAGTTGCTCGAAGCGATCCAACGCACCGCCCGCATCGTCACGGTGTATTGCCAGCATGGCCAGATTCACGTCCCCGAACGCTACAACCGCCTGTTCGCATTCATGGAACAAATGATTGTTCCCGTGACGATGGACAACGCCTTTTCATCGTTTCATCCCAAAGTCTGGGTGCTCCGCTATCAGCCTGAAGATTCCCGCCAAGCGGTCATCTACCGGATGTTAGTCCTGAGTCGCAATCTTACTTACGACCGTAGTTGGGATCTTGCCATTGCTTTGGAGGGCAAGGTCACCTCGGCCTCGCGCCGCGACAATCGTCCACTGCTGGATTTTTTGGCCCACCTCAATGGCATTCGTCCGCTCGCCGGCTACCAACAATTCGTCCGCGATCTGGCCCGGGTCAAATTTGAAACGCCGGCCGATTTTTCCCGCGTCCGTTTTCATCCGGTCGGCATTCCCGGTTATCAGGATAGCCCGGTGCTGGCCGCTCGTGCTGAAGAGTCATTGTGCATTTCACCCTTTGTGGATGATGACACGCTGGGCTTGCTGCGCGAGCGCACGCAGGGAAAGTTATGGCTTTTCAGCCGGCGGTCGGAGCTGGAAAAACTGCCTCCGGCCACTGTGCGCGATTGCCAGGCATACTGCTTGGCTGACCGCGTGGTTGAGGGTGAACGCATGGCGGACGACGGCACCCAGGTGGATTGCTTGTCCCAGGATTTGCACGCAAAGCTGTTTGTGTTTCAGCAATCGGATCAAACCCGCTGGCTGGTTGGCTCGGCCAATGCCACCAAGGCCGCTCGCGAACGCAATGTCGAGTTCATGTTGGAGTTAACCGGGGCTGACAAAGCCACCGCGCTCGACGCGGTTCGTCAGGAATTATGGGATCCGGATCGTGATTTGAATGTGTTCGAGCACTTCCCGGCCGATCTCGCGGGCAAAACAGACCTTGAGGCCAGCCGTTCGCAAAATGTGCGGCGTCTGGAATTTGCCCTGTCCCAAGCATCCCTCAGCGGCCACCTTGTGCTGTCAGCCAATCAGACGAATTACGATCTGACCATCCGTCTCGATTTACGCGCGGTATCCGCACCCGATGGCTTGTGCTTGACCCTGTCGCCCATGAACAACCGCGATGGTAGTGCCGGCGAGGCGGCAATCATGCGGTTCGGCCAGTTGAACGAGAACGTCTTCACCAATCTTGCCGAAGCCGACCTGTCCCGGTTTGTGGCTTTCACCATCAGTGCCAACGGGGAAACGCTGCGCCACTTTCTGCTGCAATATGAGATCAGCGGCCTGCCCTCGACGCGGTTGGACCGTATTGTCAAAGAAATCGTATCCAATACGGACCAGTTTTTTGAATACCTCCGGTTTCTTCTCGCTGGCGAGTTTTCAAAGTCTGATTTCCAATCGTCCGCCGAACGCCACCGGCGTGGGGGGAACGATGGTGAGGATTTTTTTGCTCCCGAACTTCCGTTGTTCGAAAGCATGATCGTGGCCGCTTCACGCGACCCTGCTAAGATGCAGGCGGTGGATGGTGTGATTCAGCGGTTGAAAATACCGGACGCCACGGCACCACCATTGATTCCGCAGGCATTTCTGGATTTTTGGGAAATTTTTCGGCCCTTGATTCCGGCCGGCGAAGGAAAGGAAGCTGACGATGGCAACTGACCCGCATCTGGCCACCATCGCGCAGGCCTTGGACAGTCTGAAGGATTTTCAACGGGAAACGGTTGAAATCGTTTACGCCCGGTTGTTCGGCCGGAAGCAGAAAAGCATGTTGGTTGCGGACGAAGTCGGTCTGGGCAAAACCGTCGTGGCCAAAACCGGTCGAATATTGTAAGTCGTCACCGCACCCGCTGTCGTATCTGGATGGCTATGCCCTGAAGAATCTCCTGAAGCTGTGCCGGCGAAATGAGGTTGTGCGCTCCGTCTTGAAACAGCACCGGAATGCTTGGCTCGATGTGCGATCCATCAATCGCTACAAGCTGGTGATTGGACCGACGACCGGGCAGCCCACGGATAATTCCCATACTCACGCCCGGTTGGCTGCTTTAGCAACAGAATCCATCGGGGCGGTGATCATGCCGACCGCACTTTCAATGCCGTCATCAAGCACTGGCTCAATGATGAGGATTTCCAGAAGCATTCACTTTTCCTCCAATCACAGGATGGTGAGCAGAGTGGCAAACGCCGGCATTTCGCTGCATTTCGCGATGCGTTCATGAATCCGGGTGAAATCGTTTTAGGCCGGATGCCCGCCGACTTGCCCGACGTGTTGGTTGACATGGCATTGGGGTCGCCCGCTGTCACCGCGCTCCGCACGCTGCACCGACTATTCTCCTCATCCAACGGCAAGGTGACAAAACATCATCTGCGGGGAGGGTTCGAGATTGCCGCCGCGTTTCAGAATTTGTTTAACAAGCCTGAATCCATTTGCGCCGTGCGCCTGGCTTGTCCGACTGGGGATTACTGGCGGCAAGTGTTGCGATATTGTGCCGATGGTTGCCTGCAGGCGGTCTTGGACGAATTTGGACATTTGACCAAAGAACAAAAGCGCACACTGGAGGCTACCATCGCCCGGTTGCAGGAAACTGTGAACATCACCGCTACCAGTGTGAATGTGGACAGTCTCAATTCGTTTCTTCGTGGCCAGCCGCACAAAATGCGTTGCCATTACGCAGTTGATTTCGGGAATCAAAAGCTTGAAACCGAACAGGGGCAGAAACGGGCGACAAGCATTCGCGAGAATTTCAATTCACCATTTCGTCCGTTCGTGCTGGCCACCACCTCCATTGGGCAGGAGGGCTTGGACTTCCACCAATACTGCCGAAAAATCGTCCATTGGAATCTGCCTGGTAATCCGATTGATCTCGAACAGCGCGAGGGGCGGATTAACCGTTACAAAGGTTTGGTCATTCGTCAGGAAGTAGCCCGGAAATACGGTTCTCAATTACCGCCTGGCATCGGCACAACCGACCCTTGGGATGCTCTGTTCGCGCTGGCGGATCATGCCGAACGCGCACAGCGTGGAAAATGCGAGTTGGTTCCTTACTGGCATGTGGATGCCGGCGAATTTAAGATTGAGCGGATTATTCCGCTTTATCCCTTCAGTCGCGACCACGGCAAACTCGCCGCCATACTGAAAACGTTGGCGATTTACCGCTTGGCCTTTGGCCAGCCTAGGCAGGTGGAATTGATTGAACATCTGTTGCAAAAAAACTTTACAGCCGAGGAAACCGAGGCGATCCGCCGGAACCTGATGATTGATTTGAGTCCCATCAGCTATCGCCGCCCATCGGCTGCGGCTGTTCAGTCTCCAATCGCATGAAATGCCCGATGCCGGGTAAAATAATTTTCTTTCGGTCGCAGTGTCACGCCGGCCGCAAATTGCAATAGCCGACCGGCATACGGCTGAAGCCGCAAACCTTCCGGCCCGTTCTCCGTGAATCGCTGCGGTGCCAGCACAACCCGCCCGTCACGGCGCACCGACCACAGTCCTTCGTCAAACTTCCAGTGGGCGTTCTTGCAAAGTGCCAGACCGTTCTCGATGTCGTCATTCTGAGTTTCGGCAAATGGTTCGATGTGGGCCGCGTCCACGATCGCCGCGCCGTCTGCCGTAAGGCAACTCAGCCCCGTCAGTGCGCAGGTGAATTTGTAGCGTGATACCACTTGCACAGCGAAACGGGCACTCCGACCTTTCTTCCGTGCGGCTGCATCTGCTTCTTCATTCAATGCCGCCATGCGCGGCTCGTTCCGCTCCGCCCCATCCACACACAGGCCCAGGCTCACGAGCAAGGCCACTCGTTCGCGCGCTTCAAAGTAGCGTGACACCAGCAGCAGCCGGGCCTTCAAACGAAAATCCGCATCGGTCAGTAGATCAAAAAACTCCTCATGCAGCTCGCACACGAAACACGATTCGGGCGATTGCGCGATGGTCATTTCCAGCGTGAATGCCTGCCAGAAGCCTTGCGTGCGCAGATAAAAGAATGGCATCCGCATATCCAGCCGCGTCGGCCAGCGTTCGGAAACCAACGCGCCGTAGGATTTGAAACGCAACACCAGACCGGCGGTTCGCGTGAACGTGCGGCCGGCCAGTTCGCCGGCCTCGGCCATGTCGAGCAGGCAGAGCAGCAACAGCGGCTTGTGCGGTGCCTTGCCACGACACTTCCCGCTGCCCTTCGCCGCATTCAGCTTCGTCAGCTTGCCCAACCACCTTTTTGCAATGTCGCCATTCATGGGTTGGAAATGCTCTGCGGCTCAAAGAAGCTGTTTTATTTTGTCTTCACTGCGAATGCCTCAGCCACCGCTGCCTCCAGTCCGGTAATTTCCTTGTTGGTGAGCTTGATGTATTCGGGCAACTGCCGTTTGGCCTTGGAGAGTGAGCCGTTGTTCTGCAAACAAAGCCGGACAAAAAGGTCGGCGTGCCGATTGGGCAAATCCACCACTTCGCGCATGAGTCGCCGTGCGGTGTCGTATTGCTGAAGGAATAGGATTTCTGCGGGCAATTCTTTTTCGATGGTTTCCTTCACGAAACTAAACAGCGTTTCGGCGATGAAGGTGCAATCTACATAACGATAATAGTCGCGGGTGTCGTTGAGCACCGTCATCCGACCACTGCCATCCAACTTGTATTCCACCAGCGGCAGCAGCGGTTTGGAAAACGATTCGAGACTGGCGTCATAATCCTGCGGCCGATGCAGCATCGTCGCCGAGATGGGAAACACCACTCCGTCGGGGGCGAAGCGACGAAATGAAAGGACGTAGTGAATGAGAAAACGGTGCAGGCGTCCGTTGCCGTCCGAGAACGGATGGAGAAAGACAAACGGATAGGCGATCAGCGCGGCGGCGATGACTGGATGCAAATCGGAATTCAGGATGCGGCGCGAGGCATCCAAATAATCAGGCATCAAGTCAGCCAGATCCTGCGGTCGGGGCGCGATGAAATGGACTTCTTCCTCGTTCATGCCCACGCTGCGGCCGACATAATTCTGTTCCTTGATGGTATCGCGCCAGCCGGTGTTGGCAAAACGTGGATCAACGATGGTTTGTTGAAGTGCGACCAAAGTTTCCTTCAGCAGATAATCGCGCTGGGAGGCTTCCCGCAGTGCATCGGCAAATTTTTGGGAGCGCTTTTGATCCGGCGTCTCTCGTTCGATGGCGTAGGACGATTTCGTTTCTTTGGTGTAAAGAAATTGCAGGGCGCGGGCGTAGAGTTCGGGCGGGATGGCGGCGATCACTTTCCGGCAGCTCTGTTCAAGCTTTCTCGCTTCGGCAGTTTTCAACGCCTTCGTTCGGCGCACCAATGGGCTGAATGCCAGATTGCCGAGCAGGTTGACGTTAACCCGTTGACGCGGGCTGCGGATGGCCGGCCCGGTGTAGTAGTCGCGTGGATCGAGCAAATCCACATAGTTGCCTTGCGTGACGTCTGGCAATTTCAGCCGTTGGCCGGAAAATTCCTCGTAGAGATACCAGATGCGGCGGGCGAAAATGCTGGTGGGTTTTGATTGGATGTAAGCACCCAATTGATCCGCCGGCAATTGTGGCAGCAAGGCGTGCAGCAGTTGCAGATGCAGCCCTTCATGTTTGAGGGCAAATTCTAGATGTGCAAATTCATCCTCGCCCGGCCAGTAGGATTTCGGATACGTTTCCTCCAGCTTCAGCGGCGTGGTATGGGTATGACGGGTGCCGGTGGTGACAAATGATTCAACCGGGTGCGGCAGGCAGTTGAGCGCATACCGCTGGCGCAACCAGAGGTATCCGGCGGGCCGGCGGGAGTCGCTTGGATCAGGTTGAGTCGCCATTGTCAAAAATTAAATTCGTTACCGGCTCACAAAATTCATTATTTTTAGGTGGTTTGCCAGAAAAATCATTACCAGTCAATTCGCTGTTTTAGCGTCTGTTTCCGGTCTGGCCCGGCAATTTACCCGCGTTTTGATCATTTGTGCGTTGTTTGCCATTCGTGCCACAGGCAACCAGGTGAAGTTGTGCGCTACGGGCAATGCGGATGCTGGCGGTAATTCGATTGCGCTCGAAACGCAAAATTAGTTCGCGTTGCTCAATAGGAAGATGGTTCGCTGTGCTCAACAAGAACGAATCGCGCGGCAAATTCACGGTTTCCATTTACGATGATCATTTTCCGCGCGCGGACGCCGGCGCTCATGCTGGCGGCGGCGGCTGACGCCACCGCGACGCCAGCACCGGCCAGCCTTCACGGGTTTACGAGGCTCACCCACGGCTGGCCTTTCGCTGACAGCGCGCGCGATTCGGACGCGCTAGGTTCGCGAATGATTTCGTTTCAAGAAAATCATTTTTGGTTCGCCATGACTTACCGCGCTGTCCGGCGTCGAAACCTCGTCACTGCGTTCCTCGGTTGGGTAATGTCGGTCACGGTCACCCACCGAAGATCGCCGACCTGCTCGCTGGTGAACGGCGTGCGGCTCTCCTTCGCCCCCTCGGGAATTTCCGCCGCCGCGACCGGATTCGACAGCGTCAACCCCTGCCGCAGTGCCAGCGCGAACGGCGCGTTCAGAATCTTGCAATCTGTCCGCACCGTGCTGGGGTTGCGGCCACCCTCCAGCCGCATCTCGATAAATTTCTGGACGTCCTGCAGGGTGATGTCTGACAGCTTCGCCTTCGCCTTCGATCCGAGAGATTTCAGGAAGTTTTTCACGATGCCGCTGTAGCGCTCATGTGTGCCGGCGGATTTGGTTTTCTCGGCCCGCGCCAGCCAGTCGTTGAGGAAGGTGTCCGCCGCCTTGAACTCCAGCCGCCGCTGATTCACCCGCTCGGAAACATCCGACAGCAATTTGCGCAGGTGGATCTCCGTGGCGTTGCCGCGTTCGGCCTCTTCTAGGCGCATCGCCATATCAATCGCGAGGCGGCGATTCTTGGCGGCATTGGTAGCGCGCTCTTTCCCGTCGTGCCCGAGCGGCGCGTGGCGGATTTTGGTGGAGACGAAATGCTGTTTCCCCGAGGCATCACGGTAGGACGCGAACCAGTAAGCCCGGCCCGATTGCTTATGGATGCTTGCCATAGTGCATAATATTTGCATAACACACGCAGCTAGTCAAGGTGGTTTTACTGGTTTTTCAGAAACGCTTAAAAGCATTGATAAACAATGACTTTATTGAGTTTTAGCAGAAAACGCGGCGAGTCCAAAAAGCCCGTGATTGAAACGAGGGTTCGATTCCCTTCACCCGCTCCATTGATTATCAATTGCTTACGCAATTGTGCAGGAAAAGTGCAGGAGAATCAAGATTGCAATTTGACGTATTTCTGACTTTTCGTTTAAGTCTTCCTGAATTCGCAAAACACACAGAATCTGGGAATCGAACCAGATAGAAGCATTTTGGATTTTTAATTTGCGACTACTTCCACGCCGGTAATTCAAAGATATTTTGAATCGGGGTAAACTTTCAAACAACAGACATGCAGACTCCGAGCGTGATTCCTAAGTGCCATCCGATGGCGGAGCGAACGCGGTCAAGATGTTCTCTGTGCTGGCAAGGGCTTTTTCATAACATTTATTCACAGGTGTTCTGGTTGGTTTTTCTGCCCGCAAACCGGGCAGATTTTGCGAAAGCAAAATCTTAAAAGCAACCCACAGCGGCGGGCGGCGCTGTCAAGATGGACCGCAGCGCAGCGAGGAGTATCTTGACAGCACTAGCCGCCCGACCGCTGTTTTTATGCGCGTTTAGCTGGCATCTTTTTTATGATTTGGACGGGCTGCAACTGCATCACCCACGAACCGTGTTGCAGTTGATTGCGCGTAACCATACTGCGGACGAGCAGTTGTTGGGAATTGCACAGCGAACTGTAGTGGCTGTTTTCGATTGTCCACCGCAGAGATTTAGCCCTCGAAAGCTGATTCCGGTCAATGTAAAAAAGTTGGGCAAACACGTCCGTATTCGTTAGGCCGCTTACCAATAGTCTCGTTATTTAGAGATTCGTGTCACCAGTGACCTAAAACTCCAAAAGTGCCGCCGAGTGCGCGGCTAACCAGTCTTTCGCGGTGGGGATCAAATGCCATCTGCGCTTGGGCTTGAGGCCGCGGATCGCAATCGGACTGCTGCGGTGGTTGACGATGACCAGATTTTTACCGAAGCGCGTAAACTCCACCCCCTTCAGTGGTTTCATCGGCGCGAGCGGAGCAATACCCACCAGTTTTTCCACCGGTGTTTTCTTAAGCAGCACCAGCGGGTGCATCTCACTCTTGCCGTATTGCGACGGAACGATAGGCATGGTGCGACGGCAATAGGCATAGCCGTATTGGAAGCCAAAGGAATAGACGCTGCTTTTGCCGAGCTTTGTCTGCGCGATAGCCGCTTTACCGGACTGGATGTATTTCCCGATCGCTTTGCCACCGGTGAATGAAACTGTGCTCCAGCCGTGCGGGATGATTTCCTCGTCCCAATCAATACAGCCGAAAGCGATGGCAGATTCCTTGATGCCGAGCGCCCGTTTTGCGAGTTCGCAATGTGGGCCGTGGAAGACATTCCCGCCTGCGTTCACAAATTTCTTCACTGCGGCTTCGAGCGATTTGTTATCGCCGAGGTCGTAGAGCGAGTTCGTCGGCACGACGAGATGCTTGTAATCTTTCAGCACACCGATGGCAACTTGATCGGGATGCACAATGTCCACATGCCAGCCGAGATCGGTGAACTGCTGATACCAGCCAAGCAAATCCATGCGATGACGGCCTTCGGTGTCCACTTCGAGCGGCTCATACAAACTCATTTCGGCCGGGAATAACAAGGCGACTTCCTGCGCGCGCGGGGCGTCCAGCAATGGTATGACTTTCGCGGCCCATTCGTTGCCGGCACGCAATGAATCCTTGAACATCTCATCCATGCGATACATCACGCCGCCGTCATCAAGGCCGCTGTAGCCGTAGATGTGCAGTCCCTTTGCGCCATTCGCGATATGCGTGGCGATAGCTTCCGCAGGCGCAAACAGATGCGCCTGTTGAACAGCGGGCTTATATTCCGCGTCGCCCGGATGAGTCGCGGCGAAAACGAGCTCGTAATTTTTCGCATTGGTAATCTGCAACGTTTCACGTTTCAGATCCAATGCAAACGTGTCGTCGGAAATTTTCTTGATTGGACCGCTGACGGGATCAATGGAAACTGCTCCCGTTGTCGCGTGACCCAGCGGCGAATTCGTCGGTAGTTGCGTCCAGCCCGGTAACCGCGTGCTGCCGCTCGGAACGGAATCATAAAACGCGCCGGTCAGTTTAAAAGAGATGCCGTCGGCTTGCGGTTCAAATTTTGGCGTGAGCTGCAAGTGCGTTTCGGTCTGCGGCATGAATTTGCCATTCTGCAAAATGCCGACGAGTTGCGGTTTCAGCCCGCGAAAGGCGGCTTCGAATTTTTCCGTCGCGCGAGCCATCTCCTCGTCAAAAAACCAAAATGCCTCTTTCGGATCGCCGGAATATTTTCCGACCGGCGCAGCCGGAACGGTCGGCGCTTTGTCTCGCAGCCATTTTTCGGCGAGCCAGCCGGTTTTGGTGGGATCAATCGGAATCAAGCTCGGCGCGGAATTGCCGTCCCAATTTTTCGGCACGCGATACTGCACGCATTTTTTTAAATACAGCGCCAGCCATTCCACTTTCACATCCGACGAAGCGAAGTGGCCTTGCCCCGGATTTGCGAGCATCGAGAGCGGCGTGAGCGGATGCTCGGTCCGCTGGCGCAAACCGGCGGCAGACCAGGTGTCGGCCGCCTCGTATTCGCCCATGCTTTCGAGGCAGGGCACAAAGTCCACGGTGCGGTTGCCCCAGATGCCCGGTGCGAATTGTTGGTCGCGGAAATACGGCCACTGACCGCTGACGGACAGCGCGCAAAGCGTGCGCTCGGGATTCCACGCGGCGAAATAATACGGCCAGCTCGCGGCGGCGGAATGGCCCATCGGTGCGACGGGCACGAATTTCAGTTCGGAGTAACCGGATTCATCCGCGAGCCGGTTCATGAAATCGTTGAACGTGTCGCCCGCGCCTTCGTTGAAGCGAAACAGGTGATCAAAGAATGGTGCAACCCAGACCTCAGCATAATTCATCTCGGCGAGCGCGGCACGAAACTTTGGGTTTTCGAGAATGGAAATCTCCTCCATGTTGTGCTGCGCCACCACCACACCGCGCACATGCTCGCAGTTCGGCGGAATCCACAGCCATGCGCGCGCCGGACCGTTCGTCGGTTTCTCGCTTTTAACTTCCACCGACCACTGCCAGACGGCGGCGGTTTCATTGGACGTTGATGGCAAGAGCATCGCCTCGCCAGTCTTGATGTCCAGAGTCCAAGGCTGTGGTTTTGGCAACGTCAACTCGGTGCCACGGATTTTTAAGGGCATCCAAAGGTAGCGCGAATCCCACTGCGTGCTGGGTTTCCATACGTCGCCAATGAAAATGACGTTGGTGGCTTTCGTGCCGGCCACTTTCAGCAACATCGTGGACTGCGAGCCGTAAGTATTGGATTCCAGCGGCGCGATGTCTATGAACTCCGACCAAGGCCCGGCCAAAGATTTTGCCGTGGCATAAACATCTGGGTTGGGCTTCCAACTGGTCAGATGCGAACCAACGAAGTAATAAAGTCCATCAAGGTGAACAATTGTGCCGCCTTCCAGATGCTCGGGGACGAGGCAAACATCTTTTTCGATGTCCAAATAATCTTCCGACAACTTGAAAATGTGAAAACCATTCGGGCGATCTTCAGAAATCAAATACGCCTGACCGTCGTCATCAATGAATTGTCCGATGTCGCGGCTCTCGTGTCCCAGCGGACGAAAATTTTTCAGATAGGCGTAGTCGCCATCCACGGTGTCGCAGACGGCGATGCCGACGCGGGCGATTTTGTAACCCTTTTCGTCCGGCAGCGCACCGTCGAGATGAAAATACATCACGAACTTTTTGGTGCGCTCGTTGTAAAAGACCTTGGGCCGCTCCACCACCCACTCGGTGTTCAAGTTCGCCACATTGCTGAGTTTCAACACTTGGTTGCGAAATTGCCAATGCGTCAGGTCCGTCGAGGAATAGCAACTGACGAATCGTTTGTCCGGTGCATTGTCACGCGAACGATCTTCACCGAACCAGTAATAAGTGTCGCCGAGTTTGATCACGCCGCCGCCGTGCGCCTGAATGTGCAGGCCGCGATCATCCGGCCAGATTTCGCCAGGACGAATGACCTGCGGTTGATTCCCAAAAGCGGAAACCGATAAAAAAACAGCGAACAATGACTGAAGAATAAGGCTTTTTATTTTCACGCTTTTAGAATTTGCCGGTCGTGGCACAAAAAAATCGCTGCGCCAAGAATCGTCCAGAAATTTTTTCATGGATAACTGAGCCGGAAAAACACACTGCCATTGATCATGTCCACGGGCAGGAAAATTTGATTGGTCGCGGCTGAATTGGCAACGGTGTTCCAGTTGGTGCCCAATCCACCGTTGAGAGAGTTCGTTTGTGACTGCAATCTCCAGCCCAAATGATCAAGCGGCCAGAGAAATTGAAGCTGGTTACCCGCCGGTTGAATTGAAAGCGCCGGCGGGATCAGCGAGATTGGCTGCGCGCTTGCTTCAGCAGAAGTCACACTCTCGCCCGCACGATTCGTTGCAGTGACGACGTAGAAATAATAATTCCCATTCGCCACGGCTGAATCCGCGCAGTTCGTCGTCGCGATGGAAACGAGCGGAACATAAGGTCCGCCGGTCACCGAACCACGTTTCAAATTGTAACCGGTTGCGTTCGTTGCCGCGTTCCATTTCAAGAACACCACTGCGTTGCTCGACGTGGTGGTGAAATTCAACGGCGCGGCGGGCGGCGGGGTCCAAGTGCCGGCATAAACATTATCCAAAGTGCAGGTGCTCAACGCCGCTGTGTTGAAGGAAGTCACACCAATGCCGACCACAACCGCGCTGTTCATTGTAATAGAAACGCTGGTGCCCAGTTGCGTCCAGTTGACACCGTCGGTGGAATAATAGCCGCTGAAGGAATTTCCCGAGCGCGTGACCTTCACCCAGTTTGGAACGAGTGGGGAAACAGAGACGTCCTGCCATGTGGGCGATCCGCCCGTGCTCGAACGAGTCGCAAAACGCGCCCGCGTCAAGGCGAAGTCGAGCAGGGCCACTGACATGGTGGAATTTCCATTTGTGGAAGCGCGCATCATCACGCCCACCTTGCCGCCGGTTTGAACCGATGCTACGCGGGCGTAAATGCTCCCGTCGTTGGTCATGCTCAAATAGGCGAAGCTAAAAGAATCAGACGTGCCGCCGATGTCCGAGCCGGCGCCTTGAACCATGAACGTTCCGGCGGTGTAACTCGCACTGCCGGCCGTGCCCACCGAACCGACATCCACGTCGGTCCAAGGCGGCAGCAGCCCGGCGCTGGCAAAATCTTCCATGGAGTTGTAGCTTTCGCCACATGAGTTCGTCGCGGACACAACGTAATAATAACTGACGCCACGTGTCACACTCGTGTCGGTGTAATTCGTAGTCGCGGTGTTCGCGATGGCGGCGTAAGGCCCGCCACTGGACGTGGCACGTTTCAGTTTATAACCCGTCGCGCCCGAAGACGCGCTCCAGTCCAAAACAATTTTCGGCGTGGCGTCACCGGTCGCGTTCAAGCTCAGCGGTGCAATTGGCGGAGGACACGAATCGGTCGCGCTGGGTAGATACAAAACCACGGTGGATTGCGGCGCGACGTAAATTGGCCCAGTCATGTTTTGCCCGTTGATCAAATTCGTCGCCGAGACAAAATCGGACGGCGTTTGGAGTTGATACGTTTTGTTCTGACTGCGGTTGATGCCGATTAGAAAATTTCCATAGCGTGTCGCCCAGAACAAAGCCTTGCCGCGAAATGGACCATCATCCGTCGCGAGCGGATCGTTTGCCGCGATGGGGAGACGCTCGCCTTGATACGCTTGAATCGGCGCGTCCGGCGGGACATAAAAGTTGACCTCTGGTTTATCCACAATGTTGGGCCGAACGTAAAACGAACCACTGAAGTTTATTTGCGGTGTGACTTCCAACATTCCGTAACGATCAAAATTATTCGTGCTGTAATAAAATCGGCCGACGCCATTCACGCCGGTTCCGGTTTTCGCCTGATAATACGTTTCGAGCCACAGGCGTTCGTTGCCGTGTTTGACTGCGATGATGCCATTCTCCTCGTCGGCCCACGCGAAATCCGGCTGTCCGTCCGTCATCGGCAATCGCACCCCGCTGTCGGGCGCGGCGGAAACAATGTTGTAGTCGTTGAAAACATCCAGAGCATCGCGCGAATCACCTTGATTGCCAATGGTTCCAGTGACGGTGAGCGAGTTGAAATATTCGTTGTCCGCGAGCATTTGTTTCGCGTAACCGACGAGATTTGTGTCGAGTGTCACCGCCGCGCAACGTAAGCCGAACGCCCAACCGGTGCGGTCGCCGTAGCAAATTTCATCGGAGAACTCGGAATCAGATTCGCTTGCGCTACGCCACGCGAGCAAGCCGACGCCTTCCATGCAGCGATAATTGCTGGTTCCGCTGATGTCCACGGAAGGACGCCGAAAATTCGCGCGGGCTTTCGTCATCTTGACACATTGCGCGAGAAAAATTGGATTGGTCGTCCACGAATAGAAATCCGCCGCGTAAGCCTGCATCTCGCCGTAGGAAACGCCGACGTAGCCCCACTCGCGCGTCAGACCTTTGGGCGTCACCTGAAGATAATTTGTTCCGTGCAAATAATCCGAGCCGCCGCCCGCGAGATCATCACCCAGCCACGGTGCGAGGCCGATGGCTTCGAGTAAATAACGTTGCGCATTGGTTTCGGCGAAGGCGCTAGAGTTTGTCAAATCCAGCAGCGCGCGGTTTGCCATGTAGATATAAGACCCGGAGATAAGACCTTGATTGCTCAAATCGTTTCGATTGAAGCGACCGTATTCGCGGCTCGCGAGCAACATGTCGCCCCAAGCCTTGCGCCGCGAGACGTTGCCGCCCGCGCCAAAATTATTCGTCGCATCCAGACTCGACTGCAATTGCGGCGACAACAGATGAATCGCCCACGCGATCGGCCCGTAGTTGCCGCCCCAGCCATTCACCACGCTCGGATTCGCGTAATAATTGGAGGCGTAATAATCCACGCCCACGATGATTTTGGTCGCGAGCGCCGGGTTCGTAAAAGTCACCGGAAAATTGGAAATGGAATACGCCTTGCCGAGTTGGAAAAAATCGTTCACGGTAAAATTCGTGATGTTCGCGGTCAAGCGGCCGCTCAGATAATTGCTGATGCCATTGTAATAACTGCCGCCCGGACTAAGCGTGCTCACGGTCGGGGACGGTCGCGTGGTGGTGCTTGGCGCGCTGCCTTGCGCTTCGCCGACGGGATTCAAAACAGGATCGGTATGCGTGTAGGCTTGGTAAATGCCGCGGCTGTTGGTCTTCATCAGGAATTGATAATTGCCCGTTGGCTCGACGCCCGAACCCAGATCGTAAATCCGTCCGCACGGCTGAATCGTCAGCGTCAGATTCGTGCGACCCTGTGTCATCCACAACGGTAGGATTGTTGTGGAGTAGAAAAACCTTCCCGGCAACGGCGGCTTGTAGGCGGAGGCGTTAAGGCAAATGTAATCGCCTTCGTGGCGATAGCCGACCTGGTAGTTCGTGTTCAGCCCGGCGACAAAATTGGAAGCCGCGATGTAAAGATGCAGACGCCCCATGTCGTTGTCCTGGCCGGTGACCGTGCCGACGTCATCGCTGCCCCAGAGTTTCACCGTGAAATAATTCCGCCAGTTCGGATCCACCGCCAGCTTGAAGGTGAGGCTGCCGCCATTCACCGTCGCTGGATTGTTCGTGGAACCGCGTCGCGCCGTTTGCGCGGGCGAGACTGAATTGTTCGTGACGAGCAACGTCACCGGCCCGACAAAAGAATGGCTGGTTTCCGAAGCGGAGTTTCCGAAAACGACAGTGTCGAGATATGTTTGCGCCTGCACGACGAGCGCGTTCGTTGTTAAAAAAACAAAAGCCAGAACGAACAGCCTATTGACTTTAAACATTGATTGATTCGGATTTTTTGATTTGGCTGTCAGGGGAGGAAATCAATCCGTTGTCCGAAGAAACAATCGGGAATAGCCATGAATTACTAATTCGTCGCAACGTGGCGCGATCGTTTTTTGCCAATGGCCTTGAGCCCGCCTGCGACGACCAACAATCCAAAGAACGTTCCTAGCGCCATGTTCACCGGCTCTGGCACGGCGGTGATGTCCAAGCTCCAGCCGTTGAGCGTGGTGACGTTGGTGCCATCGCCGCCCGAAAGGTCTGCAAAGAACAACGTCCAGTTTCCCGCTGCCGCTGCCTGGCTGTTGAAGGCTTGAAAACCGAAGATTCCCGCCGTTGGATTATACGAGACCGCGCTGCTCACCGAGCCGCCGCCGTAGCTGTCCACGCTCGTGCCGTTGCCATCACTCAACGTCACCGGATTGAAAACGAAGCTGCCGTTGCCGGTATAGCCCAAAGCCGATGGATTGCCTCCAGTCCCCGGCCGGTTCAGCAGTTGCACCGTTGTGCCATTAAAACTCAAATACGCAACCAAATCCCCGAGGTTCCCGCCGCTCAAGTTTAAAGTGACGCTTACGTTATCGCCCGAACTCGCGATGCTTCCGGCTCCGCTCACGGTGGCGATGCTGGTGATGCCCACCGAGCTGCCATCCGTGATCTGCTGGCCAAAGCCGCTGTAACTATAACTCAAACTCGCGGATGCGCTGACCATGCTCAGTGATAAACCACAGAGCACGGCGCTGAGAGTTTTGATTGAATGCGTTTTCATGATTGCTTTCAGATTTGTTCCGGCTAAATCGGTTTCGGGTTACGGCGCAGCGCGCAATTGATAATAGACCGAAGTGGGATTTGAGGGCGGCGAAGGGTCGGTGACGGTGAAGGCCCCGCCGCTCGGTGCGGTGATGACGCCACTGCTGACACTTGTTCCCCCAGGAGTGACATCACTGGTGGTGACACTGGTGAGATCCTGCCAATTGCTCAAGCTGTTCACGGAACGTTGCACCACGTAGTGATAACCGGGTATGCCGAAGAAACCCAACGTGGCGGTTTGACCGGCAAGATTAATTGTCGCTTGTCCGGTGGAGTTATTGTTGATGGTGATATTTACCGTGCCGCTCACCGTTCCGCCATGTCCGTCGTTGATCGTGTAGCTGAATGAATCGGTTGAATTGGCGGCATTGCCGGGATAGATGAAGATGGCGCTGTTGCCCGAGGTCTGCCCATTATTTCCCAGCGTCACGCTGTTGGCCGTCGTGGCAGCGCAATGATCGAACGTCGCCGTGTAACTCAATGATGAATCCACCGTCGCAGTGGCGGCTAAGTCGCTCGCGTAAATTTTGACGGCCGTTCCCGGCGCCCGCGAATATGTTTTTCCGGTCACTGTCGGTTTGAGCGCCACGGTTAAATTCACATTGCCACCACTCACGGAAACCGTGCCGTAATGCGAACTGTCAATCGCCGTGCCGCTGACTGTGAGCGTGCCGCTCGCACTGATGTTCCCGCTGGCTTGCTGGGCGATGATGTAAGTGCCGGAGGCCAGCGCCGCCGCTTTATTCACCGTGAATGCATTGCCGTTCAATTGCAGCGTGCCTTGCGAAATTGTCAGCGCCGGATGTGCGCCGTCGTAGGTTAAGACCACCGGTCGCGACCCCAAATTGACCGTGCCACCGGCAGCCCCATTGATGGCCGCCGCGCTTGTTGTTCCACTCGCGCTCAACGTCGTGCTGCTGCTCAAAGAGTAACTTGAAATGCCAGACACATCCAACGTCGCGCCGGCCGCGAGGGATATTTGTGGCGTGTTGTTAATGGAACCGCTGCCGCTCAATTTCAAGGTGCCGGCGTTGATCGTCGTATTGCCGGTGTAGGTATTTGCACCGGTGAGCGTCTGGGAACCGCCAGTTGCCAGCGAAACATTCAGCCCGCCGACTCCGCTGTAAAGGCCGGAGAAACTGTAATTGCCGGTGCCGCGCAACGTCAAAACGGGCGAGCTAAATCCGCCCGCAACAGAACCGCCGCTGGCGCCGGAAATATCGTTCAAACCGGCGATTGTCACGTTGGCGTTGTTGTTGTTGAACGCGGCACCGGTGGCGATGGACACGACGGTGTTGCTGTTCAATTGTCCACCTTGTGCGACCGCGCCGGCAGTGATGACGAGATTGCCGGTCCAACTCGGACTACTCGAACCATTCCAATACACATACGCACTGCCGCTGTTCGTGATGTTACCCGATCCGGTGAATGTGCCGGAGAACATCCCATCGCCGCTGGATTTGTTGACGGTCAAATTGGTGTTCAACGTCACATTGCCGGCGAAGGTTGTTGTGTTGGCAACGCTGTTGGCAGAAAGCAAGCGCGCACCAGGACCAGCGGCGACAACAAGATTATTGGTAATGGTCACGTTCGCGGTGACGAGCAATGTGGCGTCTGCGGCCGTTGCCAAATCTCCGATGGTCACGGTGTTGGTTCCAAGTTGAGGCGAAGTGGAAACAATCAGCGTGCCCGCCTTGATCGTCGTGCCGCCGGTGTAAGTGTTTGCGTTGGCCAGCGTCACGCTGCCGGTTCCGCTTTTTACCAAAGATAAATTGCCAGCCAACGTCGGACCGACCGTAGAACTGCCATTTACCCAGCCAACGATGACCGAACTCACGGTGCTCGCCGCGCCGGTGACAACCAAGCTGCTGCTGCCGGAAAGCGTATCGGCAAACAGGGAATCACCGCTGCCGCCATTCAACGAAACGGTGTTGCCACTATTGATGGTGAGCGTGTTCGCGTAAACAATCCCGTTGCTCACGATGAGTGAGTGCGCACTGCCCTGGCCGCCGACGGTGATGCTGCCGTTGGTGAACACACCACTGTTGGCCACGGTCATGATGTCATTGGTGTTGTTGCTGCCGGATGTGGTGCCGCCAATCGTCCACGTCGCGCCACCGCCATTCCAAAGCGAGCCGGAATCGCTGATGAGCAAGCTGTTGTTGGCAGCGCTCCCGCGACCGAGTTCGCGAAAGTCGCCACTGTTGGCGACGCAGTAAAATTTTCCGCCGTTGGTCACGTTCACAAAATTGTTATTCGCGCCGTTGCCGATGATCATTGAATACACATTGGTCAAAACGCCTCCGTTGACGATGATGCCCGAACCCAGATTGCCCAAGTTCAATCGCATCGTGCCACCGCCGTGATCCCACAAGGCACCGTTATTAATTTGGACGACATTGTTTGAAGTCGTGCCGCTCGTGCCGCCAATGGAGAAGCCAGTCGTGGCCGTGCCAGCACTGCTGCTATACCACGCCGAACCGTTGCCGGTGACGATGATCGTGTTGGTATTCGCGCCGGTGTTGCGGCCCAGTTCGTTCAGACCGGTGGCGTTCACATACAACTTGCCGCCGTTGGTGATGATGAGCGTGCTGTTGAATGCGGTCGCCGCGTTGCCGCCGATGATCGAGGTGAAATTGGTCGCGATGCTGCCATCAATCACGCATGTGTTGCTGACGCCCGCCGTCAATTCCAACCGCTGGGCGTTGCCATTCCAGGTGGATTTCTGAATCCAGAGCGTGTTATTCGTGGAGGTGCTGCTGCCGCCGATGGTCGTATTATTCGCCCCGGTGACCGTGACGGTGGTATTCGAGAAAATCATCTGACTGCCAATCGTGCCGCTGTTGTTGCCAATCACAATTTTGCCAAGACTCTCCGTGGCAGTGGTGGCAATTCCGCCAAACAGGAGCGTGCCGGCGTTCAAGGTCGCGTTGCCCCAAGTGTTGTTGCCGGAGAGTTGCAACGTGCCGCTGCCGGATTTCGTCAAGGTGTTCGCGCCGCCGCTGATGGTGCCGCCAACGGTGAGAGTGTTGGCATTGGCGGTGATGGTTGGACTGGTGCTGACGCTGACTGCTCCGTTGCCAAGGTTTAAATTGGCCGAACCGGCAAAAGTAAAATTACCGCTCCAGTTCTGCGCGTTGTTGTTCGCCAGCGTCACATCGGCACCACCGGTGTCGTCAATCGCGCCACCGGAAACAATCAACGTTTGCGAGCCAATGGCCGTAGCGCTATTCAACGCCAGTGTGCCGCCGCTCAACACCGTGTAGCCAGACATCGTGTTGTTGCCGAAAAAAGCCACAGTGCCGATGCTGATGGTATTGGTGCCGCTGTAGCTGTTGTTGGCAGTTAACTTGAAGGTGTTGTTGCCGCTCGCGCTGTTTTGAAACTTCAAGCTCACATTGCCGCCAATCGGCGCGGCGAGCGTGTAGGTCAAAGAACTGCGCTCGTTCAGCGTCAACAAGGCGGGCGTCAAACTGCTGTTGGTCAGCATACCGCTGGTGCCTTGAATCCATTGCATCTGATCGTTGTTGCCTGTGGTGCCGTTCAAATCAAACGTGCCGCCGGACAGTGTGACTCCGGCGTTTATTTGCCCAGCCCAGCCTGCCCAGCCGGAGGTCGTGTGGGTCGGATCCATTTGCAAGAGAGCGCCGCTGTTCACCGTCACTCCGTCGGCCGCAGTGCCTGAGGCGGTCTTGGCCAACACCACGGTTCCGCTATTCACCGCCAATTGAATCGGATTGCCACTGGAGCCATTCTCGCCCGTTCCGCCCAAGGTGAGCGTGCCGGCTCCGGTCTTAGTCAAAGTGCAGGAAAACTGTTGTCCGTAAACGTCGCTCAATGTGACATTGCCTGTCGCGCCCACCGTGAAGCTGCCGAGCTGGCTGGCGCTGGAATTGCCGATGGCCGTGCTCACCGTGGCGCCGCTGCCGCTGCTGTTGGTAATCACACCGCCGGCACTGATGACCGTGATGGCATTGGTGAGCGTCTGGCCATTCAAGTCCAGAGTTGCGCCGTTGTTCGTGATGTTGCCGGTGCCCACGACGTTGGCCGCTCCGAGTCTCAAACTGCCCGCCGAAAGAACCGTGCCGCCACTATAAGTATTCGCGCCAGAAAGTGTGAGTGTGCCGGAACCCTGCTGCGTCACTTTGCCAGAGCCGGAAATGACATTGCCGTAACCGGAACTGCCGCTGTTGTTGAATACAAGCGCGCTGTTGTTCAGGATGGCCGACGCATTGCTCACACTGCCGGATGTGCTGCCGTTACCAATCTGCACCACGCCCGCGTTGACCGTGAGCTGGCCGTGAAACGTGTTGTCGGCTGCAAGGATGTTGGTGCCCGAGCCCAACTGGGAAACGCCTTGAGCCGCGCCGCTGCCAGCATCGGAGATCACGCCATTGAAAGCAATTGGCGATCCGCCACTGACATTGATGACACGCGCATTGCCATCGTTCGGCGAAGAAATCGGACCGTTAAAAACGATCGGCCCTTGCCCGGGCGACGAATTCAGATTCACATTCAAAATACGAACCGCGCCAGAGACGTGGGTGTTAGCATTGGTGATGGGGAAGTTGATCGTTTGACCGACAGTGCCTTCGTTCTGGATATTCGGATCCACACTGCTGAAGTCGTAAAAATTGATACCGTTTCCGGAGAGATTGAAAGCCCCCGTGCCGGTGCCGCCTTTAAAATAAATTTGAAACCCCGCGCCGCCGGCACCAAAGTCGTTGGTGCTGTTCAACCGCGTGGCATTGGTGAAATTCAAATACGCCTGCGGGCTCGACGGACCGCTGCCACCCCAATTTGCAGCATCACTCCAGTTTCCATCAGTGCCGCTGCCGCCCGTCCAAGTAAAGGTGGATTGGGCTTGGGCAAGGGGCAAAACGCCGGGCATAAACGACAAGACTGCCAACGGGAGAAGACGCAAAAAAGTAGTTTTCATAGCTAAGTATTCTGAGATGGCCTGACTCGGATGAATTATGAAATAACGGTTCACCAAAAAGTTTCATGCCTCCAAAGCTCCCGATCGAGCGCTTCCATCAGGAAATAATCGCCCCACGAAGAAAAGGCGACGCGATTACCGTAGCCTCGCTTCAAAACGCCGCGGCAGTCTAGATTTGTATCCAAGTAGTCGTCGCTGCTGATGCGGCTCAACAACGCAGTCTTGATCTGGCGCATTGGTTTGTCTGCCGCATTCAGTTTTTCAAGTTCCTGAATGCCACAAACCATGACGGCAGCGGCCGAGGCGTCGCGCACTGGCTCAACATTCGGCGGCAGACGAAAATCCCAAACGGGCACCACTTCCGCGTCGAGTTGTTCAATAAATTTCCGCGCAAGTTTAACTGAAGCGTCGAGATACTTTTTGTCGCCGGTGTAGCCGTAACTCAAAGCAAATCCATAGATGGCCCAGGTGGCGCCACGCGCCCAGTAAGTGTCCTTGCCGAAACCGCAATAGTTATCCACTTCGGACATTTTGCCTGTGGTCAAATCGAAACGGATGGCGTGGGCGACGGAAAAGTCCGGTCGGATGAAACACTTGAGCGCCATATCTGCGTGCCGAACGGCGATGTCGTAAAACTTCTTGTCGCCGCTTTCTTTGCTGGCCCAGTAGAGCAGCGGCAGATTCATCAGACAATCAATGATGGCCATGTTGTCGGTGCGGACAAAACCTTCGACGATTTGCTCCTGGGGGCGGTCAAGGCGTCCCCAGGCGCGGATGAAATTTCCATTTTCGTTGAAGCGTTGGGCGAGTGCTTTCGCTGCCGCGAGGCCAACTTCACGATGCGCTTTATCGCCAGTCAATTTGTAGAGCGCGACGGAGTAGAGCGAGTAGAGAAACCCCGCGTCGTGGTGCATGTCGAGAAAACGCTCGCAGGCTTTTTCGCGATACGCGGACGCGAGCCGCAACGTCTGCTGAAGAAAATATTCATCCTCCGTTTCTCGCCAGGCAATCAGCGCCATGCCGGTGTGAAATGAACTGGTCCAGTTGCCGATTTCGAAGAACCCCTCCTTAAAGTTGAAATAATTTCCATCCACAGCCCACGAGGCGGACTTCGGTTCGTCGGCGAGCCGTTTGATGTTGCCGCGCGATTTGCGGACGCAAGTTTCAAATACCTTTTTCATGGAAAGCCCCAAACCGGACACGACGTCCGAGCTTGAAGCGGGGGAGATTTTGCTGACTGGATTCATCTTTACAAGCAAATGCGCAAGGTTCAACGTGCCACGATGTGAGTCTTGAGCCAGGCAATGTCGGCATGATCGGTCGTCGGGTCGGGGACACCGATGCTTGTCGCGTAAGTCAAGCTGGCGAAATTATTATATACGGCGCCGTTTTGCCAGCGGTGCATCTCGCCGTGGCCATCAGCAAAGGAAAACGCCGTGGAGGAGCCGTGATAAAACGCCGGCACGTTGAGCCAGCTCCATCCTGAAAATCCCGCGTCGGTTGACAAGTTCGGCTGAAAACCAAACTGTCCGTCATCAAGCGAAGGTCCTTCTTCACAAAAAACGATTGAGTCGGTCGGCTTGTAGATGGTGGAGGATTTGTGATTATTGTGAAAAGCGGGATTGTTTCCGGCGACGGCTTGCACTTCCAATTGCGGGGAGGTGTCGTTGCCATTCATGAAAATGGATAGCGAATAGCTGCGCACTCGGTCGCGCCGTGAACCACCGGCCAATAGTTGCGTCTTGTCGCCGGGACAATGATAAATGCTGGCACTGGTTAGAGTCGGATACAACGTCCCTATCTTGATGTAATCAACATTGATGGCCTCGACCGGGACCTGCATGGAACCGGGGCACCAATAGGGAGAAAGCGTCGGCGGTGTCTGGCCGGAGGTGAACCGGTCGTTACTGACAAGCTTGTCCTGATTGTCCACCGTGTAAGTTGTCCAGCCCAAGGTCAATTGCTTGAAGTTATTCAGGCAGGAAACCTGCTGGGCCTTTTGCTTGGCCTTGCTCAACGCCGGCAACAACATCGCCGCGAGAATCGCGATGATGGCAATGACCACGAGGAGTTCGATGAGGGTGAAACCGTGATTTTTTTTATGACGAAAATTTTTCACAATCGGATTGGCGGAGAGGCCGCCGCAACGTTGAGGTCGCGGCAGCCCACAGTCATTTTTGGTTACGGATAAACGAGGCGATAAAAGACCGCGCCGTTCGCCGGATTGATGGTAATGTTGGTGGCAGTCAGGTTTTCCGAGCCAGGAATCGTGACCCAGTTGGTGCCGAGACCGGTGCTCAACGCGCTGGTCTGCACCTGCAACTTCCAGCCCAAGTGATCCGCGGGCCAGGAGAGGCTTAGAACATTGCCGGAAACGCTGGTGACAATATTCGTCGGCGCCGTGTTAACCGTGACCGGCGGCAGATAGACGCTCGCCCCGGTGGCATAGTTGGACGCAATCTGTGAAGCAGACAATGCGCCTTCGTAGATGGCGAGTTTGTTCATCCAGCCCGCCAGCGGTGCATCGCCATTGGCCAACGAAACTCCCAGCCAATCCACCGTGTCGTTTACACTGATGTTCAACGGCGCATTCGTGGGTGTGCCGCCGCCGATGAAGACACCATTGACGTAGAAGGCATTGGTTCCGGCGTTCGGTGCGTAAACCATGACCATGTGGTATTCCGCTCCGTTGGTCAAAGCAAAGGGTGTTTGGACATCACCAAGATGATGCGGGGTGAAGAAGTCCGCACGACCAGTGCCGACATAGTAGGCCACCAATTCAAGAATAGAGATCTCGGCCCCATAATTATGTGGGTCGAGGCCTTTGGCAGTGCTGCCGAAACTAAGGAACCGCGCCCAGGCATTGCGCACCGACTGGCCGCCCCATAGTTCGACCGTAACGTCGCCGAGCTGGTTGATGATGCCCGGCTTGAGGCTGATGTAAGGCGCGGTGGAATAGTCCGCGGTGCCCGGGAAGATGGCGTGCAAACCGTCAAACGTGATGGACTGATTCGTGCCGAGCGCCGCGAACACCGTGCCGTTTGCTGTGCCAATCGTATCCGCCACCACGGTCGAACTCGGCGCGTTGGTGAATAGATATTGGTGCGCCAGGGTCGGTGCATTGGCAATGCTGCTGACGGTAAAAGCGTTTGCCGAGACATAATTGTTGCCGATGTAGCTCACACCCAAATTTGCCGAACCTAGGACGGGATTCGGGGTGATGGCTCCGCTAGAAGCCAGCGAACAAACCGGCGAACCTTGATCCACAAAGGACACCGAATTGAAACCGCTGATGTTCACATTGTTGGCTCCGGGGAAATCCGCATAAGCACTGGCCTGCGCTGTAAGCAGCCCATAGCTGTTATAAAGCGAACCGTCCAAATAAACCGTGCCAGGAATCGCCACGACACGCACTGCGATCGGCGCCAGATTGGTCACGCTGACATTGCGCGTGTTGGACTGGAAGGCAACGGTCAACGTCGCGACTCCAGGTGTCAGACCAGGGGTAATGACGCCTGTGGCGTCCACGAGAAACACATTGGTGTTGGACGAGGAGAAAGTCACTCCACATCCCGCAGTGACGTTGCCGCCTTTTTCGCCGTCGGTGAAATCCGCCAAGACCGTCAAGGCATAGGTCGCCGGATTGCCCGGCAACTGCGCGGGAACGGTGGCGGGCAGATAGACATTTGTCGCCGTGAGTCCGCAGAGCGACTTGACCAGTTGAAAACCAGCAAGGCGGACGCGCGTGACGCTGGCAGCATCAAGGAACAAGTCTTGCCCAACTGCGCCCCACGTCACGTTCAAATCCACATCAGTCAGGTTGGCAAACTTGATATAATTGCCGTAGGGAATTTGCGAGACCGAAGTCGGTGTAGATCCCGGTTGCGCCGCCTGCACATAACCGCTGCCGTCATTAGCCGGAGTGTTCGGATAGGCGGGCGAGTTGATACGATACTGCGTCACGCCGTCAATCGTCACTTGGCCGGGACGATTGGTGCCGTTCGAACTGTTGTCATTGTAGAAATAGAAGTAAGCATCGTAGGAGGCATACGGAACGTTGCTCACGACGATGAAGCTCTGCGGGCTGGTGCCGTTGTTCGCGCCCTGGTCAAACATCGTGTTGAACATCACGCTCTCGTTCGTCGTGCGCGTGCCGGCCGTAACAGTTAGCTGGTTGAACGGATTGTTTGGCAGCACTTGAACAATCGTTCCGCTCAAGGTATTGCCGTGATAATCCACCGGGTTATCAATTTCGTTGGTCACATTGCCGTAAGTCATCACCACATTGTTCCAGTAAGCGACGCGTCCGCCCGGTGCGCCGGACAAATCGTGGAAGCTCATCGGATCAGCCGCATCGGTCAGATTGACGCTGAAAGCGGCCACGCTGCCGGGCGCCGTAAAGGCCGTAACCAAACCAGCATTATTGGTCGTGGTCGAAAGCCCGTCATAGCCACCCGTGATGCTAAACAAACCGACCGCAGTCGCGGTGATGGTGCCGTTTGAGTTCACTGTCACGCCACCGCTGCTGCCGAAGGAGACAAATTTGTAGCCGTTCACCATTACATTCGTCGCGTCGCTGAAAGTCGCGAGCAACGTCGCCAGCGTGGTATCGCCCTGGCCGTTGCCGACCAGCAAATTCGTTTTGGCGACGCTGATGGCCAGCGAGGTCGGCCCGATGACCGTGATCGCGTTTGTCAACGACTTGCCCTGAAAACTGACGATGAGGCTGGTCGTGCCGTTCGTTCCCGGCGTGATAAGTCCGGTGCCGTTCACCGTTGCGATATTAGTATTCAAAACGGAATACGCGATGCCAGTGGCGGTGGTTTTGTCCACGCCCGTTGCGCCCGTGTCCAAATCGGCCAGCACAGTGACCTGCGTGCCGACCGGATTACCGGCGTGCAATGTCAGGTTGCTTGATTGTAAATAAATTCTCGTTGCCACGCCGCTCGGCACCTGCACGATTTGAAAGCCGGCATTTTTGAAACGCACCGCCGCGCTGCCGCCAGTTACATAATTTCCCAAGTCATCCGCGCCAGCGCTGCCGCCACTGCCGTTGCCGTTGCCCAATCCACCGAACCAGATGCGCGTCCACGAATTCGTCAGGTTGGAGAAGACGGCGTAGTTGCCGGGAGAGATCGCTGACCAAGCGTTTGCGCCGGGAGCCAGTGCGGTGGTGGTCGTCTGAAGATAATTTCCGCCGGTCGTGTTAGGGACCGCGACTTGCGTCTGGGCCACGTCGTTGCTTTGGTTGCGGATGTAATAACGCTGCGAACCGGCTGGGGTGTTGGTGATCAGCCAGAAACCACCACGCGTGTTGGCGGTGCCGTTGCCGTTGTCTGGCAGGAAATAACAATAAACATTGTAGCTGGCGTAGGGAATGTTCGTGATGTCGATGTAGCCGTAATTGGCGAAATTATTACCGCCGTAAATGTCCGCCACATCGGTGAACATCCGGGTGTCGTTCGTGACGCCATTGCCGCGGTTAAAAACGCCGCCGCCGCCGGTGCTGACGGGATGCAGCACCACGCTCATGCCGCTGACGATGTTGCCGGCACTGTTGCTCACCGAGCCGTCGGCCATCGTTATGTTGGCAGCGGAACCGTCGGCGCTAGCCAGCAGGTTATTCCAGTTGTTCGTGCGCGCGCCCGGCGCACCGGCGAAGTCCACGCCGCGTATAAAGTTTTGGTTGGAATTCTTCGGCGAGGTGACGCTGAAGCTGATGATGTCTGCCGCTTGGACCGTGGATGCTGCGCCGATGGCGAGCAGACAGGCGGTGATGATCAGTTTGGCACAGAGCACAAATGCCGGCGCCGAGGTTTGGTGAATGCGGTTCATACGCGATGGTTGTTGGTGTTGCGATTGTAATCGGACTGCATATATCGATCGGTTGTGACGGGTGTCGAAGAAACTTTATCTTAATTCAGGGCGACAACAACTTGAGATTATCGCACACTGGTGCGGATGTTTGTTTGCAATAGTTTTATGAAATTGCATGAGTTGCAAATAATCGCTCCAACGGCTATTGTAGCAACAATTTCGCTGAAAAATGTCCAACCCGACGCCAAAAATCAGGGTCACGCTCCGCGACCTAGCCCGTCAATTGGGCGTTTCCCATACTACTGTTTCCCGGGCGCTGCGGGATGATCCGCAGGTTTCAAAATCAATGCGTCAGCGGGTAATTGAAGTGGCGCAGGCAATGGGTTACCGCCCTGATCCGATGTTGAGCGCGCTCGCGCATTATCGCAAAGGCCGGAAGACCGCTCCCATCAGTGCGGAACTCGCTTGGATCAACCACTGGCCAAATCCGAAAGCCTTGCGGTCGTTCAAAGAATTTGACCTTTATTGGAAAGGTGCATTCGAGGAGGCCGACCGCAGTGGTTTTCGCTTAGAAGAGTTTACTTTGAAAGTGGGCGATTTCGAACGTCTCGACCGAATCCTCCGCGCCCGCAACATACGCGGCATACTGCTTCCGCCACGTGGCGATGCGCTGCTCGATTACCGGCAGTTCGACTGGGAGGATTTTTGCATCGTCCGCTTTGGACATTCCATCCCCTATCCCCACGCCCACCTCGTCAGCAGCGATCAATTAACCGACGGCTTGATCGCTTTTGAAAATATCTGGCAGAATGGCTATCGCCGCATAGGTCTGGCCACCTCCGCCAAAATGCACACGCGCTTCAGCGCCGGTTTTTATCTGGGCCAGATGAAATGGAGTCCCGAGATCCGTCTACCGTCGCTGGTGTTGAACCAGACCCGAAGCGACGAAGACAAGGGGTTGCTGAAAACCTGGCTGAAAAATAACCAGCCCGACGCGATTCTCACCGATGTCAGTGAGTTGCGCGGGCTGTTGTCAGCCGTCGGCTGGGAAGTTCCCAAGGATGTTGGTCTGGCCGCCCTGAGCGTATTGGATGGAAACGCGGACGCCGGCATCAACCAAAATTCTCACGAGATTGGCCGCGCCGCCGTCCAACTGCTCATCTCCTTGATAAACCATAATGAACGTGGCATCCCTAACATCTGTCGCGAACTGCTCGTGGAAGGTTTGTGGGTCAATGGGAGCACCTTGCCTCCAAAAAACTGAGCTCCTGTCGTCAAGCCCGCGGCGCAAACGAATTTCCTTTTCAAAATCAGAAATGACATTCGGCCACCTAGGCGCGGACGGTGAGTTGGAGCTTCACCTCGTCTGGAATGATGTTCCGCTTGGTACCACCTCGAATCGTGCCTACCGTCACAACCGCCGGCTCCTGCGGCGGAAGTTGCCGGCTCACGATGGTTTGGATATCGAGAATGTATTCGGCGGCCATCACGATGGGGTCTTTGGTGGCCTCAGGCCGAGCGCCGTGCCCGCCCACACCCAGGAGAGTGACATCGACCGAGGTGCTGCTCGCCAATATGGCACCGGAGACGATACCTGCGGTTCCAGCAGGAATAAGTGGGTCGTCATCCTGACCAAGAACGTAATTGGGCCGCTTGAGGTCAAATAACTAATCCGCAATTAAGTTGGTTGAGGCCCGATAGTCTATGTGAAAACAGGCGGAGGCGAAGTTTCCAAACTAGTCAGATGGTAGTGGATTGCTACAAAGCAGCAATAGGGTGCCGACGCCCAATTGGAAACAGCTAGTCTTCCGTTGCGCGCCAGGCGAGTAGTGCCATGCCGGTGAAGAAAGACGGCGTCCAGCAACCGATCTCAAAGAAAGCTTCTTTGTATTTCGAATAAGCCCCATCTACCGCCCATGCCCAGGTCTTTGGTTCATCCGCCAGATCATCGATATTCACCCGCTTTTTGCGGACGCAGAGGTCAAACGCGCTTTGGTAGGCTTTCGGGAGCGCGGGCGTATTTGTCCCGGTGCTAGCGGTGAAATTTCCCGAAGGTGTCGGCGTATTTATTTGAAACGAGTTTTCAACCATTTATACCAAATGGGGAAGCTGTGCGACGCTTTGTTCGCTTTCGCTGTGAAACAGGTTGCATGTATACCGGCATAAACTAGCATTTCTTTGAATGTCGTTTCAACGAGTGTAAACGGCGGTCGAAAAGTGCGGCGGGGGTCACTTGGGTGACAGGGCGGTTCAAAAGTGCGGCGTCTTCATTAACCATGAAGCATGTATCGCACTA
>Ga0209698_10000053_pt1 | contig 97411 bp, 67 predicted proteins | sample LitLauG_LLR_2012_FD_187203 | JGI IMG/M metagenome (GOLD analysis project Ga0209698, IMG submission 187203) | Freshwater sediment microbial communities from Pennsylvania, USA - Little Laurel Run_MetaG_LLR_2012 (SPAdes) (version 2) | ecosystem: Environmental > Aquatic > Freshwater > Creek >... | reverse complement strand
CTATCAAAGGGCGAGCCCAAAAACCTGTTTATTGCGAGCCCCGGATGCAAGTATGGTGTGCCCATCCCGCTGCTTACTGATTTCCGAGATTCAATAAATTTGGAGATTTGTCTGGACAGCTTGACACTACCAACATTTAGCTTTGATGATCCGGATTCTCGCCCTGCAAGATTTGCTCATTTGCATATTGATCTGTCGCAACAGTACATGGACTTTGTCCGGGGACTTTCGAAATTGGATAGGGAAGGACAAGACACGAAATCGTTTGTCAACGCATGGAAGGACTCCGCTGCCAAGCTGCAATCAATCCTCGCAGAAGAGGAAGATCCGGTCATACGGGGGGAAATCCTCCTACGGTACTACCGGTTATCATCCCTGCGCGTCATGAGACTCGATACAGTGTTTTACAAAAGGTATGCCAGCCAAATCCCAGCCACTTCTCCCTTGTGGTTCTTCAATAACTATGAAGCATATGACCAAATACTTCTCCGAGCTGATGGCAAGGCGTACGTCGATAGCATCCGCGAATATCACCCGAGCAGGGAATTAAGGGCATTCATTCTCTTCAATGCCGCTATAGAGGCTCAACGCGGCATGAATGCAGAGGAAGTCCGCCGAGACTATGTAAGATTGAAAGAGGAGTTCGGCGATATATGGTGGGCAAAGATCGCAGATCAATGGATCATAGTAGACATGAAGATCAAGCGAGGTGTTCCGGTCCCAGACTTCTCATTCACGGACATTGACGATTCAACGATCGTATATTCGAAGGGCTCGTTAAAAGGGAAGATCTATTTGCTTGACTTCTGGGCCACATGGTGCATTCCCTGCCTCAATGAAATACCGTACCTGCAGAAAGTGGGGATTGCGGTTGGTGCAATTATTGGTAAGAATCCCGGGCAAAGCACGGTCGGAGCAGAAGTTGGAGTGATCCTTGGCATTTTTCCTGGCGTATTTGCAGGTGCCATCGTTGGAACAATCATTGTCACTGGCGAAGAGGAAGTCGAACCGACAAATCGAGAACAGTGGGAAGCGTTATCAAAGGCTGCTCGATACGAAGGAGACGAACCCGATTATATCAAGGATACTCATTGATGCAGCGCGGCGCGATTCATTTCGGCTCTTGTATTCTGATTGATCCACGTTCCCGACCGGCCACGCGGTGACGTCTGGGAGTGTCGGTGCCGCACCTCAACGTGGTCATTAGGTGGCACTACAAAGCAGTCTACGAATGAGAAAACAGTATTACTTTCGCCCTTCTCGGCAAGGGTACTACGCGTGGAACGTTGACCGCCTAATCATTCTAACAAAGAATTTCCAACACCAGTGGGTGAAGGTTGATTCAATCCGAGAAATCGACCAGACTTTTTGGTTTGGCGACTCAATCGATAAACCGACATGCCGTGCGATTGTGGAACACATGCGATTAGTAGCACCGACGGATTTGAGCTTCCCGATAATCCTGTCATCCGACGGACGCGTCATGGATGGCATGCATAGAGTTGCAAAAGCCCTGCTTGAGGGTCGAACAACTATCGAAGCGGTTCAATTCAGCCAAGATCCTGAACCGGATTACGAAAATGTACTTCCAGACGATCTGCCATATTAAAGTGCCGCCTAACGAGCGGCTGTGCCTGACACCATTAACTGGGAAGCAAAGGTCTAAAGACTATTTCCAGAATAGCTTGCTTTCGAGGAGATCTATCGAAATGAATATGAATCTGCTGACACTTGTGATCATTTCGTCGTGTGGCATCGAAGCATGCTCGACAACGTATGTCCTGACAAAAGCTCCTCAGCAATCCCTCTATTTCGAAACGCAATATATTTCATATGAAGAACTGATGGCAAAGTGCCTCGGCGAGACCATCACGATTGTAATGAGGGACAGCAATCGGGTAAGTGGAACACTTGTGCAGGTCGATTCCGCAACCGTTGCGTGGATTGATGCTAAAGCTGGCTCAATCCGTAGCATTCCAACTTCTCAAGTGGAACATCTGGAGCTCTCTCGCAATTATGTCTGGGAAGGTGCAACATTGGGCCTTCTGTTGGTCACTGTCCCCGCACTTGCAACAGGAGCCTGGGGACCTCAGCAACCTGGAGGACCAAAATCTATCAACTACGACGGTCGCTACTTCCTCGTGACCGGAGGAGTTCTCGGCGGCTTCCTGGGTGCTGGCGTTGGGTCCGCGATCAAACACAAAGATATAGTGCAGATATTGCCCCTCGCAGGCGGGAGCGCGACGAAATCTGGTTCAACAAAGTGAGTGACTCGGACATCAGGGTTCTGGTTTCCAGTAATCGGGTATCCGTCTTTCAATCGGGGATAGTTGACGGTTTGAAGGGTCGCCGATCCACAACCCGGCCTTGCGGTTACGATTAAAGCACGGGTCGATCCCATCCAGGCCCCGCGGCGCCGTCGAAACAGGGGGGAATTGCAAGTGAGGACCGGCCAATATGCTTTATACAGGATAACCAATGACTCATAAAGCTATAAGGCATATAGTTGCATTTTACGTGGCCTTCCCTTCGACACTTTTGTTCGCACAGCAGTCGACCTATTCTGGCGCGGAAGAAAGGATGTTGCTTTACGTAAACAATCAATATGGATATGCTCTGAAATACGATTCAATAAAGATGATTCCCCCGACCCTTGATTCGTGCAGGCGTTTTCTTGAGAAGTATCCGCGGTCATTCGCCAGAGGAGGGGTCTTTTCTTACATGTTTGAGATGTCATCTGTCATCACCTCTGATACGACGACCCTATTCCCCCTCGTTGACTCGGTGCTATGTTACGACCAACTCCCCGTCACCAAGTTCAGCATAGCAGAGCTGCTCATTGAGAGGAATATCAATCCAAAGAGAGGCCGCGAACTACTCCAGGATGCGTACCCACACCTCTCGACCCCTTATCACCGGTTCAAGGCCAACTTACTCCAGGCTCGAGTAGCTCTCAAGGATGGCAGCATCGCAGCCGCAAAGACATTCTTTAAGCAAGCACTTCACGAGGATTCCAGTCGCGTGGAAGGCTGGTACGAGTATGCCAGTTATCTGAAGGTCACCGAACAACTTAGCGAATTGGTTCTCATCGAGGGGAAACTCCGGGCGATGGATGAACAGGACCGCTTCAACTATGAGAGTAATTCGAAGAACAGCCCCTACATCAACAGGAGCTTTTCAGATTATACACTACAGGATATTGATGGCTCCCCCGTTGATTTTCACAAGTTTTTGGGTAATCCTGTCATTGCACAATGCTTCAATTTCTGGTGTCCCTCGATGAAGGAGTACCCCGTTCTTAAGAGGATTGGCAAGGAATTTCCGAAGGCGACGATTGTCCTTATCAATGCGGGCGAGACTCCGGAAGAAATCAAGTCAAAATACTTAGCCCAACCACAATACCAGTTCTTGAAAGAGTACACCCTCGTTTTCATGGATTCATCGATTGCTTACGGACTGTATGGCGGTGGGTCGACAACGGGGACCATACTCTTAATAGACAAGTCAGGCCATGTTCGTGCTGATTATCACGGCTACAGCAAGGAGCTTGAGCAACTGCTTCGACAGAAGCTTCGAAAACTGACTGACGAGCGGTAGTAAATCAGTCCGTAAAAACCACGACAATTCGATACGGCCTGCCTCACCGATCACACGTGTCGTTGACCGTCTTCAATAGACTCGGCCGGAACGTCGCGACTTTGGTTAACGAGGTACGAGACGTGGCGTATCATTAAGAGCGATTTGACGGTAGCGGTCTCGCGAGTGGAGTGTACTTTTACTGAATAGTGGCGGGAACCTTTGTGGCTACGAAGAAGCTTGTAGTTTTGAGGTGAGCCCAACCATGGCCGCGCGGAGAAGTCCGTGACTCCGAGGAGCGACGGCAGGGTCGCATAAACAATGAAGCATTCGGAAGAGATCAAGTCATGAAAACCAAAATTGTTCCCTGCCTGCTTATTGCTTCAATCCTGTTCTATATCGGGTGCTACAACACCGAGACTGTCACGAAGGAGCAGCTCAAAGCAACATCCATATTTGATATTACCGTCATCACGGTAGACTCCCTTGAATACAAATTCTCAAAACAACATTACAGTATTGTCGGTGATTCGTTATCGGGAGTCGGGGTTCAGATTATTGATGTCTGGCCCGGGGAAAACCAGTTTAAAGGATTGATTCCATTTTCCAACATCGCGCAGATTAAGAAAGACGAATTCAATCCGCATAAGACGTGGTTCATCGTAGGCACATCTCTCCTCGTACTATCGTTCGTCTTGGTGACTGCGGTGGCGTCAACTATGCTGAACGGCCATTATTGATAACGTTTCTCAAGGTTCGGATCTATCTGCATACAGGTTATCATAGCGATACCATCTTCGCAAATGTCCGGTCAGACGTAAAATACATTGATCAGATTGAGTGGAATTTTACTATTTCATGAGAATCAGCTTCTTTGTAGCCACATAGCTTCCTGCCTGAATGCGGTAATAGTATGTTCCGCTCGGGAGGTTGGAGCCTTCGAGTATGATCTTGTGGGCGCCTGCGTCCTGCCTTTCATTCACCAGCACCGATATCTCTCGACCAAGAACGTCATACACCAGCAAGGTCACGTGTGAAGTTATCGGCAACTCGTACGCGATGGTAGTGCTCGGGTTGAAGGGATTCGGATAGTTCTGCTCGAGACTATACCTTTTCGGAATTTCGGACGAAGACAAGTTAACCCCGGTAACCATCTCGGATAACGGCCGCCGCCATACACCCGCGCCGGTACCGGCAAAGAGATTCGTTCCTGAGAATGCGAGGGCATTGATAGGGATACCCGCTAAGCCGGTGTTGACTGCGGTCCAGGTTGTACCGTTATTGGGCGAAAGAAAGACGCCGCCGCTTTGCGTCCCGGCAAAGAGGTTCGTGCCCGAGACGGCAAGAGTCTGGACGCCGAGACCACTCAAGCCGGCTTGACTCCAGCTTGCCCCGCTATTCGTCGAGAGAAAGACGCCGCTAAGTGTTCCGGCAAAGAGATGTGTGCCCGAAACGGCGAATGTCGTGACAACGGGATCTGTCAGGCCGTTAACGACAACATCCCAGGTTGATCCATTGTTGGTCGAATGAAAGACCATCCTCCAATTCGCTGCGACGAAGAGATCCGTCCCCGAGACGGCAAGAGCCGCGACACTTACGGGGCCTAGGGCAGTATTGACCACAGTCCAGTTTGTTCCATTGTTAGTCAACAGGAAGACGCCGTAACCCTGGGTCCCGGCAAAGAGGCTCGTCCCCGAGACGGCAAAGGATTGAAACTCATAGTAAATCATGCTATCTTGACTCCAGTTTGCACCGCTATTGCTGGAGATATATAAGCCGGCGCTCGTTCCGGCAAATAGATTCGTGCCTGAGCTTGCAAGAGCAAAAACTTGAGACGTAACTAAACCGGAATCGACGGCATCCCAGCTATCGCCATTGTTGGTGGAACGAAAGAGGCCGCCCGCACCGTAGGTACCAGAGGTCCCGGCAAAGATATTCGTCGCCGAAACTGCAAGGGCTGCGATATTCGTGAACGTCAAACCGGTATTCGCTGCTAACCAGCTCGTGCCATTGTTGGCCGAAAGAAAGACACCGACGGTGGTTCCGGCAACAAGATCCATGCCGCCCGTCCCGCCGGACGTGGGCAAGGCGGCAAGGGCTTGGACATATATGTTATGCAGACCGGATTGACTCCACGTCGCGCCACTATCGCTGGAAAGGAAAACACCCACATCCGTCCCCGCAAAGAGATGAGTCCCCGAGACAGCAATCGACGAAACAGCATAGACCGGCAACCCGAATCTGACGACAATCCAGCTCACGCCATTGTTCGTGGAACGAAACACACTGGCGTCCTCGCCAAGGGGGGTTGTGGTCCCCGCGAAGAGATCGGTGCCGTTGACCGCAAAAGCAGAAACGTATGAAGTGGTCAAACCCGAATTGACGGGGATCCAGGTAGTTCCGTTGTTGCTCGAGCGGTAGATGCCGCCACTCCACGTCCCGGCAAAAAGGTTTGTGTCTGAGGCTGCGAGTGTGAGGACCACTTGACCTGTCAAGCCGGTAGCATTCCAACTTGAGCCGTTGTTGGTGGAGAGAAAGACGCCGCTACCCGTTCCGGCAAAGAGATCCGTGCCCGAGACGACAAGAGCCTGGACGCTGAGACCACTCAAGCCGGCTTGACTCCAGCTTGCCCCGCTATTCGTGGAGAGAAAGACCCCACCACCAACGCCACTAATGATATCGGGGGCCGTCCCAGCAATGAGAGTGGTGCCCGAGACGACAAGAGCCCGGATGCTGAGACCACTCAAGCCGGCTTGACTCCAGCTTGCCCCGCTATTCGTGGAGAGAAAGACCCCCCCACCAACGCCACTATTGATATCAGGGACTGTCCCGGCAATGAGAGCTGTGCCCGAAAAGGCGAGGCTAAACACGGCGATTCCGTACGGGCCGTTGGTCTGCTTCCAATCGGCGCGTAGTGCGGTAGTTGAAATCAGGATTGCAAGAACCATTGTGATTTTGCGCATACACCCTCCCGGAAGTTGTTCGCCCGTTGGATTCGCCAAATATAGCTCCCCCTTGAGGATCGCACCATCCCTCAAATGTGGTAATTTGAAGAAACGAGCCCGCGTGATATTACCGGTTTGCCACTCAAATGAGGTTAGGCACAACATAACTGGTTGGAGTCTAGGCGAAATAGAGTGGGCCAATGAGGAAACGGGGGGTGGGAATGGGGGTGTAGCAATTGCGGTGGTGCGGGTCGCGAGATCTACTTCCGAAGGTATTTTGCCATCGCCTCCGTTCGAGATCGCACATGGAGCTTTCTGTACGTGTTTCTCAGGTGCGTTCGAACCGTCTCACTGCTGATGGAGAGCCGGTCGGCGATCTCCTTGTCGGCGTATCCCTTTGCGACATAGGAAAGTATTTCCATCTCGCGTTCGGAGAGATTATCCATTTCCTTCGAGGACACTCCCATTTGACGAAACACTTCCACGACCTTCCTTGCGATCCTGTCTGACATTGGAGAGCCGCCGTTGCACAGGTCGCGGATCGCTTCCAGCAGCTGCGCAGGAGGGGTCTTCTTCAGGACATAGCCGGTCGCGCCGGCGGCCAATGACTTGAAGATCTGGTCATCGTCCTCGAATACAGTGAGCATCATTATTTGCATGTCCTGGCCCGACTCCTGAAGTCTCTCGATGCATTGAATCCCGGACATACCCGGTAGCTGGATATCCATGAGCACAACATCGGGTCTATGGACCGGCAGAGACTTTACCGCCTGTTCCCCGTTGGGACAGGCCAGCACGCACTGAAAGCCCTGAGAGCCGTTAATCAAAACACGGAGTCCCTCCCGGATCTCATCATCGTCCTCGACGATTGCAACTTTAATCGGCATATTATCTCGTGCAATTGCTTTTACCCAGCTTACCTGTCCAAATAAAGAGTGTCAATCCCCGAAATGTGGTAATCCTGGGAAGTTTCTTCCCGGAGGCCGGTACGCCTGTATCAGATCTGTCTCAGGACGCTGTCCTGGTGGTTAATGTTATGCGGGTCCCCCGCCCTGGCCCGGAATCGATCACAAACGATCCACCGATCTCCTCCATGCGACGCTCCATATTCTTCAAACCGTTACCAAATCGGGTGGCCTCCGATTGTGCCAGGCCCTTCCCGTTGTCCTCGATCAATATTTCAAGGGACAGCTGGTATTGCCGGATCGACAGCACAAGTTCCGTCGCCCCGGAATGTTTCATCACATTGTGCATCGCTTCCTTGCATACAAGGAAGACATTTCGCCGGGCTTCAGCAGATAACGGAACCGGGGCAAGGCTCTCCGGAGACGTAAAGCGACAGACGATCGATGAGCCGCGGAAATACTGCATCGTGAATTGCCTCAGGTACGCGACAAGGTCTTCAATGCTGTCGTTGTTCGGGTTGATCGCCCAGATGATCTCCCCGATGCTGTCGATGACCTCCCGTGACTTTTCTGCAATGTGATCCACGGGCCCGCCGGGCTCGCTGCTCGGGGAGGCCTGTTGTTTGGCCACCTCGCTCAGGATTACAATCTGCGTCAATGTTGCGCCTACTTCGTCGTGCATATCGCGGGAAATGCGGGCCCGTTCCCGTTCGAGCCGGCGTTCCGACTCAAGCTGTTCAATGTGTCGCTTCAACTTTCGCATCTCAACGTAACGAATCGTGCCGCCGACTGCGACGAACATCAACAGCAAGGCAATTGCACGGAACCACCATGTGCCCCAGAAAGGGGGCAGGATGGTGATTCGGAGTGCGATGGGCGTTTGCGTGTAAACGCCGCCGAATCGTCCGGCCTGTACTTCAAACGTATAGTCCCCTGGCGCCAACTGGGCCAGCGTAATCGAGCGGCTCTTTGTCGGTGCACCCCAGTCTTTCTGCGCGCCGAGGAGCCGATACCGGTAAGCGATCTCCTGCTGCCCTTTGAATGTGATTGCCGCGAATCCTATGTCAATGGTGTTTGAGTCATGAGGCAGCTCGATGCTCTTCGTAATGAAGGATTCCCTGCCGTTGACCTTCAGTCCGGTAAACACGATCGGCGGGACGGGAGACACTGTCTCCACCTCGCGGGGATCGATCACGCTCAACCCATCGAGTGTGACGAACCACAAAAGCCCGCTGCGGGTAGTCCCGGAACAGAGAACGGCGTGTGCGATAAGGTCTTGCTTCGGGTGTATGACCGGAGATGCAAGGCTGTCGAGAAGTGCAACCCCGCTTGCGGTTCCAACCCAGAATCTTCCCCTAATATCCTCGACAACGGTTCGCACGATTGAACTGGGGAGACCGTCGGCAATAGTCCTTCGAATGACCGTATCCCCTTGTGCGATTGTGAGCCCGGCCTTCTCGTCGCTGATGACCATCGTTCCGTTCGTAGTTTGGCGGATCGATGCAATGTTCTGGTCTGCGGGGTGTTCTGCGGGTATTTGCAGCTTGAATGACCCGGTCGCTATGGAATCAGCTTCAAGGCAGAAAAGGCCGTTCTGAAACGTGCCGGCCCAGATATTCCCGGCATTGTCCTCAACAAGTGCTCGAACGGAAGTGAAGGGAAAGCTCCGAATGAGCGGATGTGCCTTTGCCGGATCAAGGAGGAGGAGTGGCCCCCCCACGCAGTACCACACGCGACCGGCGCGATCGACGATAAAACAGAGTGGAAAGCCGGCAGGGAAATCACGGGGAGACCGCAACGACCGTAGGGGGCGAAGAATGGAAGGGCCACCAGGTTTTCGATGCACTCCAAACGAGGTGATTCCAGCATCGGAAAATCCGACCCACAGTCTTCCCTGATGATCACAAAAAACGGAGGATGGCCTCCGGATCCGTGCCCTTTTGAAATCGAACACAGGAAACTCTTCAGATCCTGCGGGTTCGGGACGAAGTGAGAGCGCCTGGTCCCACGCCCCTTTCTCGTTCCAGAATTCCCGCAGCCCTTGCGCGGAGATCACCCAGATGTGGCCGTTGGAATCAGCGGCGCCGTCCGAGTAGTGGTACGGTTGAGACGTCGGTGATGGGTAAGTGAACGAGAAGCATGCCTGGTTAGTCAGCTTCGCGATTCCCCCCTTTTGCGTGCCGAGCCAGAGATTCTTTTCTCTGTCAACGAGAATGGATCTCACATCCGAATCTGACAGCCCATTCTTGACTGTAATCTTGAGGGCGGCCCCGATGGACTCTCTTCCCGTGGTTATTCGGCGGAGTCCAGCACTCGTGGCTAACCACAGGTTGTCGTTGTCATCCCGCGTAATCTGGTTACTCCAGACGATCGGGGCTCTGAACACCACGTCCACTCCGCGGACTTGCACGAGAAGGCTCTTTTCGTTGAGATACGGATACGCGGTGACCAGATTTATCCAGAGATTTCCCTCATTGTCCGGGGACATGCAGTTAACCTCCAGCGATGAATCGCTGCCGAAGTCTATCTTCGTAAACCTCCGGGTGGCGTAAGAATACTTGACCAGCCCGGATTGATTTCCAATCCACAGTACGCTGTCCCCCTGTCCCACGAAGAAGCCATACTTCATTCTGATGCCCGAGACAACAGGGTGAAGTTGATCGTTAACGAGCGTGGCAATTGTGTCCTCCGTGGCAGCCCACATGATTCCTTCGCGGTCTTGCCAGAGAGACAATACTCGGTGGGCCCAGGGCGTCGTGGAGTCGTAAGAGACTGTATGGACCTTCCCATTGATGATCTTGTCCAGTGCTCCCCTGAATGTCAAAACCCACATCACCTTTGGCCCCGGGGTCCTCCCCTCGAGAATTTGTCGGACGCCGCCTGGTGCCAGCCCGTCGGCTGCGGTATAGTTTACGAATGTCCAGCCGTCGTACATACTGATGCCATTGGGTGTGCCAGCCCACAAAAAGCCCTCCGAATCCTGGTACAGTGTTAAAATATCTTGACTGACAAGCCCGTCCTTCACGCCAAACGTTTGAATCGGAAGGGTTTGCGCTGAGGTAGAGAAGACGATGAGAGTCCCGAGGAGTGTGACGAGTGCTGCAAGGCGGGAAAGGGAACCAGTCGTGTCGCGGAGGGTCAAACGTCCAGTATTGAGAAGAGCGATTTGCAACCCGATATTCTCCTGCAGGGTGAGCACAAACTGCGTGAGGACATGAGGCCACGAGTTGGTGGAGGAAAAAGATACTCTGATCCATCGGAAGAATCAACCTTCTGCTGTTTCATCAAAACCAACCTGCGACTCTGAACAAATGCCCCCGCCTGCAGCCCTTAGAAATTTACTCACATTACCGCATTTGAAGTATTGTGTGACACTCTCATTGGGGTTATTTTTGGTGAGTTCACGCGGCGCATTTCTTATTGCACTGTTTTGCGCCCCGGCTCGCTCCCAAAGGACTTGGTCCAGCGGCCCTCATGGAGGCAGGGTCTCCACCCTTGCCGTATTTGGGACGAACCTCTTTGCGGGTACTTTCGGCAGAGGTGCTTTTCGTTCCATGGATGGCGGTGCGACTTCGGCTAACGTCTGCAGACTTTTCACATGTACTGAGTGCTGGAGGATATCATGAAAACCCTGTCGATCGTCTCAACACTGTTCATCGTATTGTGTTGCCCCTCCGCGCGCTGCCAGTGGGTACAGGCCAACGGACCGTACAGTAGTTCAATAAGCGCCTTTGCCGTGAACGGGTCGGATCTCTTCGCCGCTTCCTATAATGAAGGCGTTTCCATATCGACCAATGGCGGCACGATCTGGACTTCGGCTAACCTGGGTCTACCAGGCTCTTCCGTCAATGGTCTCGCCTTCAGCGGGACAGACTTCTTCGCCGGGACCGGGGGAGATGGTGTTTTTCTTTCAACAGATAACGGGACGAGCTGGAGTGCGGTCAATTCAGGTCTGACAAATCCGATGGTCTATTGTCTGTCATTCAGAGGGGCTGATCTCTTTGCAGGAACATACGGCGGTGTCTTTCATTCCAACAACAACGGGGCGAGCTGGATCCCGGCAAGCCTGGGTTTGACTGACACAACTGTCACGGCACTTGCCTTCAGCGGCACGAATCTGTGCGCAGGCACGCATAGCGGTATCTTTCTTTCCACCAATAGCGGGGCAAGTTGGACTTTGGCGGGCGTGAACATGAACGTCGGTTCGTTTGCCGCCAGCGGAACGAATCTCTTTGCTGGGACCCTTGGCAGTGGTGTCTATGTGTCTACCAATAACGGGACGAGCTGGACTGCGGTCAATTCAGGTCTCACAGATCCATTGGTCTATTGTCTGTCAATCAGGGGAACTGAGCTGTTTGCGGGGACAGCGGGTGGTTTCTTTCTTTCCACCAACAACGGGACGAGCTGGTCTCTCGCAAGCCGGAGCATCAGTGTCAATGCTTGCGCCACCATGGGATCGAATTTGATTGCGGGCACCAGTTGCGGCATTTTTCTTTCCACCGATGACGGCACAACCTGGACCGCGGCAAGTTATGGTCTGCCTGCCATATCGATCAGTTCCCTCGCGGTGAACGAGACGGACCTATGTGTAGGGACCGCTGTCGGCGGCGGCGTCTTTCTTTCCACTGATAACGGGACAAGCTGGACTCCGCCCAATTCGGCATTGTCCAACGCGTACGTGAATTGCCTCACGTTCATCGGGGGTGCCCTCTGGGCGGCAACCTATGGCGGTGTCTTCTTTTCCACCGATAACGGGGCGGATTGGACGCGAACTGATAATGACGCATCGGCATTTTCTGCAATATGCGCCCTGGGCACTAATCTTTTTCGGGGCGCGAGTTTCGGTGTCGAGCGCTCGACAAATGGAGGGTCAACCTGGATTGCGGCGGACTCAGGCCTGACAGACCGCCATGTCAATTGTCTGGCCGTAAGCGGGGCATACCTCTATGCTGGCACGGCAATCGATGGTATCTTTCGATCCACGGACAACGGCACGAGCTGGCATCCTGCAACGATAGGTCTACCCAACCTGTATGTAGAATGTTTTGCCGTAAGCGGTTCGAATCTCTTTGTCGGGACACAGAGCGGTGTCTTTCTCTCCACCAATAGAGGCGATTCCTGGACCGAGGTCAACTCTGGCTTAGGGAAATCGATCGCCACATCTCTTGCCGTTAGCGGCGCGAATCTCTTCGCGGGTACTTTGGGAGGTGGCGTCTATCTTTCCACAAACAGCGGGTCCAGCTGGACAGCGGTAAGCCCAGGAATGAATGTCAATTGCCTCGCCGCCGGCGGGACGTATGTCTACGCCGGTACATATAACGGTCTCATAAGGAGACCTCTGTCAGAGATGGTCACATCCGCAGGACTCCAATCACCAGGTCTGCCCCGCCGGTTCGATCTCAGTCAGAACTATCCGAACCCCTTCAATCCTTCCACCACCATTAATTACCAACTACCCTCCCCCGGGATCGCGAGCCTTGTGGTGTATGATGTCCTTGGAAGGCGGGTAGCAGAGTTGGCGGCAGGGTACCATGCCGCGGGCTCCTACACCGCGACATGGAACGCAGGTTCGGCGGCAACCGGGGCGTACTTCGTAAGATTTTCGGTGATTGATGAAGATGGGAGGCAGCTTTTTGGCAGAGTTGAAAGCGTCATGCTGTTGAAATGAAAACTCCCGGCGAGATGTACCGGGATTCATTGATGCCCGATAAATCCTACATGACACCGAGGCCAACCATGCGCATCGCTCAGATACTCCTGCTTGTGTCCCTGGTCGTTTCGGAATCTGCGACCGGGGGAGGCGGTCACCGGTACCAGGCCGCACAAACGCAGAATGGAACCGTCTGGGTACGAAAGATAGCGGGGTTCGCGGTCTCCCTCTCGTTAAATCCGCAGAATTTCCGAACGGCATACGCGGGCCTCACCGACTTTTCCGGCTTCAACCCGGCGATGTTCGTGAGCCGCGATGCAGGTGAGCACTGGGACTCTCTGTGGACAAATCCGGGAGACTGGATTATTGCGATCGTTGCTAATCCTGCCGACAGTATGAAGATTCTTGCCGGGGAAGGGGCAAAAGGCCTCTGGCGGTCGACAAACGGAGGCACCACGTGGGGAAAGGCCCTGGATTCCGTGGGGTGCGCAGGTGAATCCATTGTCATTGACCGGGCTTCTCCGAACAGGATTTATCTCGGCTCCGATATGTATGCTAAAATCACCCATGGAGGTTTCTATTCGAGCACGGACTACGGGGCTACGTGGCGTCCTTCCCCCGGTGCAGTCGGAAGGAATTATTGTTCCGTCGCACTCAGGCAGGATAGCTCGAATATCATCTACGGGGGGATGAATGGCGGGTTTCTCAATAAGTCGACTGATTACGGAATGACCTGGCGGCAGGTGGATAGTTCCGGGAGTGACGAAACCCCCATAGTCGTCATCGATCCAAAGAACCCGCTCATTGCCTATGCCGTGCACTACTATTACGGGCCGGGAAATAGCAACAAGGGGGGTGTCTCGAAAACCACGAACGGTGGGGAATCGTGGTTCTTGAGCGGGTTAAACGGTGTCAAAATGTGGTCTCTCGACGTGGACCCCGACAATACGTCGATCCTTCTTGCAGGCGAGCTCGATTCGCTCGGTCGGATGTTTGAGTCGACCGATGCCGGCCAAACCTGGTCAGATTTCTCGAACGGCCTCACACCGATGCTGGAATCCGGATCCTGGGCGACAAAAGTCGCATCGGTGTCTGCGGCGCTCGCACTGACAGCTCTCTGGGGAACGCCGGACGGGGGAGTCTACAAGCTGGAAAATGTGACTGGTGCGCTGCGTCAGGACGACGGGGTGATCCCTCAAAGAATGGCGCTTGAACAGAACTTCCCCAATCCATTCAATCCCTCCACCACGATCCGCTACGATCTATCCGACAGGGGGCACGTGACGGTCTCCGTCTTCAACGTGCTCGGTCAGGAAGTTGCGAAGCTTGTGAACGAGGTCCAGGAGCCCGGGCATCACGAAGTCCGCTTCGACGGAAGTGGCTATGCGAGTGGGGTGTACTACTACCGGTTGAACGCGGGGGAGTACCTCGCGACAAAAAAGTTGCTCCTATTGAGATAGGGACACTTCCCCTTTCTCTTGCCCTCACGTCTGATGATCTGTGACTATCGCCTTACCACGAATTTTACCTGAGCAAAACAAGTTTTCTCGTTTGGCTGTAGCCTCCGGATTGTAGCCGATAGAAATATACTCCGCTTGCCACGCCCGTTGCATTCCACTCCCTGCGGTATCTGCCTGCCTGAAGTCGATCGGAAACCAGTGTTGCGATATCCTGGCCGAGAACGTTATACACTTTGAGCGTCACAAAGCTCTCTTGCGGAACCGAGATTTCGATCACAGTTGCCGGATTGAACGGGTTCGGATAGTTCTGTCCCAGCACAAAGCCCTTTGGCGTATCGTCAAATTTCTCACTCACGGAAGTTGTGGGTTGCAGACTCCGGAAGACGCCGCCGCCATTGGTGCCGGCAAGGATGTAGCCGCTGGAAGTGACGGCAAGCGCGAACACTATGCTGTCAGTTAAGCCCGTGTTGAATTGGGTCCAGGTTCCGCCGTTGTCGGTCGAGCGGAACACACCGCCGCCATTTGTTCCCGCAAAGATGTGCCCGCTGGAATTAATCGCAAGTGCCCTGACATCGGTATTAGTCAGCCCATTGTTAGACTGCGTCCAGGATCCACCGTTGTCCGTTGATTGATAGACGCCCCCCGCAGTCCCGGCCACAAGAGCTCCGGCGGGGGACAAACAGAGAGAAAATACAGCAAGGGTCGTCAGGCCGTGAGTAACCGGCGTCCAACTGACTCCATTGTCCGTCGAACGGTTGATCGCTCCTCCCCCCGTTGCGTTGATATAGCCGCTTGCTGCGAAAATATAGCCGCTGGAATTGATCGCGAGGGAATTGATAGAGCTGTTTGTCAGGCCGATATTCGTTTGAGCCCAGGTTCCGCCGTTATCTGTCGAGCGAAAAACGTCATTGGCACCCGCAAAGATATGACCGCTGGAATCGATGGCAAGCGAGGAGATCGTATTGTTCGGCAATCCCGCTTGCGTCCAGCTTGCGCCATCATCCGTTGAGCGGTAGACCCCGCCCGGGAAGAACCCAAGCGCCGCTACCGTGCCCGCAAAAATTGTCTTGCTGGCATTGACGGCAAACGAGTTGACAAACGTGCTCGTCAGACCGCTGTCGACGACAGCCCAGGACCCCCCGTTATCCGTGGATCGGAAGGCTCCACCGTAACCATTACCGAGCGTGTTGCCGCCGTTCGTCCCGGCAAATATATGGCCGCTGGAGGTGACAAGCAGGGAATTCACGTAGGTGAGCGGCACTCCGACGCGATTCCAGGTTCCCCCGTTGTCTGTCGAGCGGAACACTCCGCTGTTCGTTGCGTTATTCCCCGTCCCTGCAAAGATAGTACCGCTCCCGTTGATGGCAAGTGCAGAAACAAAACTCCCCGTCACGCCAACATTGAGCTGTGTCCAGCTCCCGCCGTAATCGGTTGAGCGATAGACTCCGCTTGCCGTTGTCCCTGCGAAAACCTGGTCATTTGCATTGATTGCCAAAGACGGAACACCGGTAGTCAGCGAGCCGGAGTGAGTCCAGGTTCCGCCGTTGTCTGTTGATCGATACACGCCGTTGGACGAAGTCCCCGCGAAGATCGAGTCACCGGAATTAATCACAAGAGACTGAACATATGTACTCGCGAGGCCCACCGGCGTCCAGCTTCCGCCGTGATCGGTCGAACGGAAGATACCTCCGTTAAACGTACCGGCAAAGACTGTCCCACTGGAATTGATGGCAAGAGAGTAGATAACGGTACTGGTCAACCCGGTGTTCACCGAACCCCAACTGGCACCGTTGTCAGTGGAGCGAAGCATTCCACTGGCCGTCCCGGCAAAAATATCTCCGCCTGAGTCGATCGCAAGGGCATGAACAAGGGAACCAGACAGGCCGACCTGCGTCCAGCTCCCCCCGTTATCAGTAGAGCGGAATACTCCGCTGCTGCCGGTTCCGGCGAAGACATGTCCGCTCGAATCGATTGCAATGGCACCAATATAGAGGTCGGATAACCCGTTGTTGATTGGGATCCAGGTACCCCCGTTATTCGTAGAGCGGAAGACGCCGCCATAGTACGTCCCCGCAAAGATATGACCGCTGGAGTTGAATGCGAACGCATACACAAAGCCCCCGTTGGGGCCGTTGCTTGGTTGCCAGACATTCGATTGCGGGAATGCAACATCGCAACACAGAATTACGGCAATCCACATTCCTTTCCGCAGAAGAGTTCCAAGCTTCTTCATCAACTATCTCCCCTTAAGTATTGAGCAATACGGCTACCTCACTTCCGTTTGCGAAGGCAACCCCCTGCGCTGTACTATCAAAGTACGGTATCTCCCCGGAGGCCTCTGGAACAAGATACCGGAATGGGAATTGAAGGGCAATGAAGACCCGAACGCCCCTGCTCACTCCACCGCTCGCGATCCCCTGAAACGCACTCAAGTTCTCGCCGCATTGGAGCACGTTTCTCCTCGTCAGGTTCCCCCTCTCATGGTCCCTGACGATCGCATGCCGGGCGAACAAAGTCGAAAACGGGCTCATTCGTCTCCCGCCGCAAACTCATGACTTCAATCTTTTTCCTTGACAATAGTTTTCCTTGTAAGTAGCTTCAAGCTGTCCTCAATGCCCTGTTCTCTTCGACCCCGATTGTCGAGTAACTCTTCCCACTCATTTGGAGAAGTTACCACCGCTTCCAGGAGGCCTCTTGTTCGGCGGGAAATCATGCTCGACAAATCGTTTCTCCTCCGGAATTCGCAGGGAGCTGAATCATTCCGTTCCCGCCTCTTTGCTATCCGCTTTCCTGGCACTTCTTCAAGACCAAGCATCGCATTCTCCGGTCGTTCTCGAGTCAAGCCACGTCACGATACGAGGTAAACGGCACATACCCCGCACGGTCAAATCTGTTCCGCTGATTGTATCCAACATGAACCGCACCAACTCATAACCACTCACATCCTGGAGGTAAGCAGCAATGAAAAATCCCTTCGCGGCTCTGGTTGTACTCCTGGTAGCTGCGTCCCTGGTACTCCCCGCCAGCGGGCGTTCGTCGGAGAATTTTGCAAACAAAGGGCAGGTGGAACTCGGTGGAATGCTCAATTTCACGAGCAACACGCGTGTCGCCGCGGGTTCGACAGGAGATGCCTCCACAACTATTGCATTGACCCCCTTCATTGGTTACTTCTTTATGGATCAGTTCGAAGTCGGCCTGAACCTGCAGTTAACCAGCACGACGTTTAAGGGGAGCACATCGAGCGATTACACTCTTCTTCTTTCCCCGGCATGGAATTTCAAAATCCGGAACAGCAACGTCACCCCGGCGCTCGCGCTCCTGGTGGGTTTTGGCTCCACGACGACCAACGGAGGGCCCGCCGCCAGCGGCCTGAGCGTCGGGGGCCGCGCCGTGGCAAAGATCCAGGTGGTCAGCAATGCGAACCTTCACGTCGGGGTCGAGTACCTGATGAACACCCGCAACCCGAGCGGCTACAGCGGCTCACGCGACGGAAACAATCTCCTCAATTTCGATATCGGATTCGCCATCTTCTTACCCTGAATCGGCGCAGACAACAGCCGGCTGACGAGCGCACCCGTGTGCGCTCGTCGGTAATGCAGGTGCCGAGGGAGGAAAGCGGGGGTCAGGGTTCGGGAATGGCGTGGACGTGCAGGATTATCTCGTCATCGTAACTCTCATGCGCTGCGTCCGAGAGAAGCAGCTTGTTCAAGAGATCGGCCATTGAGAGCCCCACTGATGACGGGACGCGCCCGGGAGGTCCTGCGAGGGATGCCGGAACGATGATGAGATTTCCTGAACCCGTCGGCCAGGGTGTATTTACCGCCATTATATAACTCCATTTACCGCTCCCCAGGTCGCAGTCGATGTGATTGCTGTCCCCCATATACCAGTGGCGGCCATATGATGTATCGGCCCAGAGCCGGTTCGGATCGACGACCCAGATCTGTCCGTGGCCGTGGGGATTCTCGCTGACCCCGTAAGCAATCAGCGTATGCCCGCCGCTTCCGTCTGCAGGATTCTGCTGGTTCGTGATGCTGACCAGGCACGGCCCTTCCTTCCCGATCGTCTGTTGCGCGAGTTGGAACCCGTAATTGCAGTTCTGGGAGTGACCGCTCTGCGCCTGATCGAGGTAGGTCTCGAGCACGGCGGCGGACAGTTCGTGTCCATGCATGATATTGATCGCCCGGTGGAGCTTTTGGTCATACGGCCCCGAATTATCCCCCGGGTAAGCGCTTGTCGGTATGCAATAGCCGTAGTAGCCGCCAAATTTGTTCATCATGATGCTCATGATGGAGATGCCGAAGCAATTCCCCGAACTGTTTCCGTTGGAGCTTCCGCCCCCGTTGGGGAGCATCGATTTGAATGCAAGTTCATAAAACGCGCGATCAAATGTGGCCGTCGCCCAGGTCAGTGTCGAGTCGAGGGGAACGCCGAAGTACGAATGGCAGTAGATGTCCCAGGTGAAAAAGCTGTCTGAAAAATTCTGGAACGCAAACCCGTACCTGGCCGGCGCAGTCGGATCCGGATTCTGGGCTGGTGCAAACCCCCGCCCGGCGATAAGCAGCGAACCGTACAGGAGCATGCGGGCATATGCGCGGAGTCGGTTCATAGACCCTCCTATGGATGGATGCCGGATTTCGGAGCGGACAGTTCCGTCAGCATGCCGTCACGCCTCAGCGCAACAACGCGGTAGAAGTACGTTGCACCCCGGGCGACCGAAGGGTCGGCAAACGTGTTCGCTCTCTGAAGTCCCTCGAGCTGAAAATAGTCACCCGCGTGGGACGTGCTCCGGAAGACAAGGAATCCCCTGACAAGCGTCGTATCGTACAGCGGAGTCCAGCTCAGTGTGAGCGCGCAGGGATTGTCCGTCGCCGTTACGGAAGTTATCATAGGAGGAGTCTCGCGCCGGGATGCGAAGGTGAACGTGCTCACGGCAAGCGCGCTGTCGGGCGAACTCTGGTTTCCCGATCTGTCGACACCGAGGACTTTGTACCAGTAGATGTGTTTCCTGTCCACGTGATGGTCGAAAAACGTCCCCGCACTCATGTAGGGGTTGCTGATGAGTGGGATGCTGTCGCACCCGACCTGAGGGGGTGGAATGTACGGATGGGCAAGGGGAACCCCGACGCCGGGAGGCGGAACAACCGTCATCCCGCCTACCCAGGCATAGGTGCCGAACTTCGACGTATCGGACCGGTAGATCTGATATGCGGCGATGTCCTGCACGGGGGGACCGATGTAATCGACCTGGATCGCGCTGTCCCGGGCGAAAAGCCCCGCGATGATCGCCGGCCCGGGGGGCGTTTTATCTCTCAGGCGCTGGCAGACGATGATCTCGGGAGGGGTGTGGGGAATCGGCAGTGTCCCGCTGATATTCTGCGAGTGATCCTGGGCCTTGACGATGTACGCGTAGCACAGAGGCGAGCCGGCCGGGACAGAGCGGTCATCAAAATATGCCTTCCCACCGCCATAGGTCTTTGCAAGGGACTGTGTAACGGAGCCCACCAGGACGAACGGGCCGCCGCAATCCCCCGGTCTCTTCCCGGTTGGCTCGGGCGCCGGGCCGGCGAATGTATTGTTTCCGACCGCAGCAAGGCAGGGATACCATTTCCCTCTGTCGCAGAGGGAGCGGTATATAAGATACTGGTCCACACCGCAGTCTGTATTGAGATCCCACTTCACGCGTATGTACTCATCGAAACCCTCAGCGGTCGTTCCACGAACGACGGCCGGACGCGTCGTGTCCTTGAGCGCCGCACCCACCGCAATTGAGCGCCGGGAGACGTTGCCGGCGGCGTCAACCGCCTCGACCCTGAAATACAGCGTGCTGTCGAGGCAGGCGCTCCGGAGCCCCGAAGTGCTGTCGTCCTTGAACAGTATGCGCGTCGAATCGAGAGGTCCAGGCTGGAGAACAGCAGGCGGAACAGCCACGGCGCCTATCGAAGGATTGGCGGGGCGGGCATAGCGGTAGACATTATACGAGGCCACATTTTCCCGGTGACCGTCGATGTCGAGGTGGACCTTCGTCCAACGTATGCGGATGCTGCTGTTCGATTCGATCGCCTGGACGACGATGTCCTGCGGAGTTGCCGGCGGCGTCCTGTCAAGGGGGGTCGCGGAGACCTGTGGGGAAAGGGTCCCGGCGTTTCCGAGTATATCCTTGTTGGCCACCTTGTACCAGTACGTCACGCCGTTGGCCGGGCCGGTAAATGGAATCGGGTTCCCCGGGACGGTCCTGGGCTGCGGATTCCCGGCGGTATCCCATCGCTCGTAATCCGTGAACCCATTCGCCGCGGGCGAGACGGCGACGCTGTCAATATCACGCGAGACGTCTGCGCTGAAGTCGACGTCGTTGACGAGACTGTAGGGCCCGATTGTTGTGGGCGCACGATAGATATTAAACCCGGAGAACTGCGGGAGCGGTTTGTTCCAGAGGACCTGGAGTTTGGCGTCGCCGACAACGATCCTCACGCCGGAAGGTGCCGGAATCGACGCCGGGACCCCCGCGGTGATCGTGATCTCGTTGGCACCCGTGGGGGGTAGCTGCGTCCCGCCGGTCCCGACGCGGAAGACTTTGTATTTGTACGACGTCCCGTTCACCACGGAGAGATCCGTGTACGCCTGTCCCATCACCAGCGCGACGGAAGGCTTGACCGCCACGAGCATCTGGACACGCAGCCACTTCTTCGAGCCCCGCGGAAACGAGGTTATGGCGAACACGTTGGCGAGCGGCTGGACAGGATGCTTTCCTCCCACGCTGTCCGCCAGCGCATAGGAGATGAGATTCCAGTCATCGGAGCCGCGCGGGATGATTGCCTTGAATGCGACGGTGTCCGTGACAGGGACGATGGGAGTATTATTGAGCGGCAGGACCGGATAGGCAGTCGATGCTGCCGGCTTTCGGAATATATTGTACCCGATGGTGGAGCCGCTGAGCGTGTCTGCGTCCCAGAGAAGAAGCACCTTCAGTGCGGGGAGCGGGTGCGTCGCCGCGCCAAGGTCCTGTGCCCGGACCGGCGAAGGGAGAACCAGGAGCGCCAGCGCCCAGCATGCCACGGACAAAAGAAGGACCCTCATGTTCAATCTCCGGGGGCCTCCGGCAGGTATTCCGACACGAGTGTTCATCTTTTCCCTGTCAGTAGAGGTAAAATCCCTGGTTTGCGTTGAATCCGGCGTTTACCGTCACGGATCCGCAGAAGATCCAGAGGACGCACGCATCGAGACCGAGTGTTCCCTGGAACGCCGGGGGAACTCCGGCAATCATCTGGAGATCGCCCCAGGCGTCCGCGCTGACAAGCCCGCCGGCAATCTTCCCCCAGACGTACAGACCGACGTTTCCTATCAATCCGAAACCCGCCACGGTATTCCCGCCGAACCCGGCAAACCCCCCGATCCCGGCGTACGCCTGGTATCCTCCCGAAACGACGTAGTAGCTCACGGATGCCGAGAAGCTCAGGTAGGCATAGAATCCGGTAATATTCTGCGGGAGCGCCCCTTTGTTCAGGCCGAACCTGCCGCTGATCCCGTCCATCACCCAGACATCGTCCTTGTTCGAGTTGATGCCAAGCCAGACGCCGGACTCAAGTCCTGCGCCCACGGCCGGCCATCCCATGCCGTACATCCCGACGGCAACGCGGCCCTGTATCGTCTCGTTGTCTGTCCCGAGGTGCCACTGGAACTCCCCCTGCCCGGAGAGACCGGCAACGATCGCATCCAGCGTGATGATCCCTTTTGCATAGCCTTCCGCGTACCCGGCATCCCTGTCGATCGAGAGCGTCATATAACCAACGATCTCCGCATTCGTGGAAAGAAGAACGACAAAAGCGTCGCCGGCCAGAAGGAAATCCGTGCGGGAAGGGCTGAACCCCATCACGACGGTGACATCGCCCGCGGAGCGGGCAAGGATGCTCGCCCCCAGACCGTTGCTCGCGGACATCTCTCCGCCGACCGCGATCTGCTCCAGGTTGTCCCCGATGATGCAGCCGCATCCCCAGATCTTGTTGAGTGCACTCGTCGTCATGACGGGAGCCAGAGCGATGGTGACGTCGGTCTCGTGGTTGAGCGAGAAACACGACCGCAAAGGCCTGACGACGATATTCCCCGGGAGGGGGACTGCAAATGCCACACCCTTGTTGATCGTACCCGTGCCCGGACCGGCGAACCCCTCCTGTGCGAGACTGTCATACTGCACGTCGAAGGCAAGCTGGGCAAGCCCGTCCCCCCAGTCCCTGAGGAGATGGAGATCGGTGCTTCCGGCGCCGTACGGGCTCGAGGCGGGAATGCGGACCGTGCGGCCGCCGAACGGACTCCCGGTGCGGTTGGGCGACTTCCAGTCGTACACCCAGACCGGCTTGGCCCCGAAGAAACTGAATGACAGCGTTCCGTGCGTGATCACGAATCCGGTGTCGGTGGGTGCGGCCGTCGTGTAATCCGAGAGCTTCACAAAGTTGGGAGTGTACGGAAAACGGTCAAACTTCTGTCCGCCGGTGTTGTAGTCGAAGAAGAGACGTCCGGTGTTTCCGGAAGCCTTGATCTCTCCCCACGTCAGCCAGAAGGGGTTCGTAAAATGTCTCGGTTCGGATATCCCGGCCGCGGTCAGGTACAACATGCCCAGCTTCACGCACATGATCCCCGCGGGTTTCGTGGAGTCCTTCGGGACCCCTTTCACCCCCCAGTAGGTCATGTCCATCGGCGGGGAAAGATCGAGCTGAGCCCCGCCGGCATCGGCCGTAGACGTGAACGTCAGATTCGAGAAGTGCGCGGTGCCTTTGAGTGGTCCGCCGAGGTAGATTTTCCCGCCGAAATCGCTGTACCATGTGGCGCTCTCGACGAACTGCATCTTCATTTGCCGCTCTTTTGAACCGTCGTCCCATTTAAAGGAAACCTTGAGAGGTGTTTCGCCGAGATACTGGGGGTTCTTGCACCATGTCGGGCCGAGATAAATCGTATCCAGCTGCCAGATATCGTTCGCGACGCGGACTTCCGTATGGACGCCGGTACCGATGATGTTCATCCAGACCGGAAACACGCTTGTCGCGTTGAACGACAGCTTCCCCGGGTTGAATATGGTCACATTCGGTACGTCCTGCGTCCAGATCGTGAAATCCCTGTGTCCGATCGACGTGAGCGTAACCCCCTGCTCTCCCAGTGATGCCAGCGCTGTCAGGGGGGAAGAGAGGTTCGGCAGTGTAAACACGTTGCCGACCAGAGGGTAGTACGGTGGGAGTTGCCTCGCGGCAAGGTAGAAATACCCCTGGGCGAACGTCCCCGCAGGGCCGGATGAGAGCTGGTAGTATCTCGGCGTGCCGTAGGTCTTGGAGTATTCCCCCCAGGTAAAACCGCCCGGAACTCTCACGGCACCGAAGAGATCCATGTCGTTCTGAACGTAAAGCGTGTCATAGAAAGCCCGGATCCCGCCTCCAAGCTCGTCCCGGATTGCGGCGATCGGGAGCTGGACCTCGCCCGAGAGGAACTCCCCTCCCACTATGCCGCATGCACCAAGACTCAGAAAGCCGCCCGGTGGACGCATCACGACGAGGTATCCCATCGGCTCGACGGTGCGGAAGGCAAACTGTGAGACAAGATTCAATCGCGCCTCAAGGCCTGAAGAGACTATGAGTCCGTTCGAGAAGCTGTATTTCGCTTTGACGTATCCCCGGTTGGAGAGCACCACCTCGGCCGGCGGGTCGGGCGTCGTGCCCGAAGTGAGCACGACACCCTTCCAGGAGTTCGCGAGATGGGGGATGACCGCGGGGTCGGAATACGTCGACGAGAAGTCGATCGTGTATCCCTTCCCCGAGACCTGCACCCCCGTCTCACCCACATAGAAGGGCCCGAACGAAGAGTCGGGCACCTGCGCATACAGTTCGCATTGTCCCGTGATAGCAGTCCACGGGAGGCCGATCGATGAGCGCGTGCAGGCTGTCGCACTGACGATGCACGGAGGAAGAACTATCGCCCCCCTGACTGTTGCTTTCGAGGGAGTGATCACGAGCGAGTCGATATCGAGCGAGAATCCGGGCTCGATCGCGATCTCCGCAGGGACCGGAGGTGAGACCGGTGCGGCCGGGTACCATGCTATCCCCGCGGAGAGAAGGACGACGGGCGCAAGGCCGCCTGTCCACTGCACGTCGCGAAACCGGACGCGAATCCCGTCGGGGCCGTTCAATCCTTTCAGGATCCCTATGACAAGATTCCTGTCAATCAACATCTGCGATGACTCGCTCCGCTGCGGGAGGCTGAGCTGTATTTTGTCACCCACCCGGATGGAGGGATCCACCAGCAGCGCATCTGAAATATGTATCTGTGTGAGCGAATCGCTCACAGACTGGACGACGGCAAACGACTTCAGCGCGGGGTGCAGGCTTTTCCATGGGAAGGGAATAATATGCGGCGGACAGGTGAACTTCACCCGGCCGATCCCGCTCGGGAGATTGGGATTGAGGGATTTCGAAGGCTGATCGTATTCTTCGACGTCGATCCTGAACGTCCCCGCGATGAGTGTCGCCGGAATCACCTTCTTCACGACAGGCGGGGGAAGTTTATTCACGAGGGTGAATGAAGAGACCTCGCTCTTCCCCAGATTTGCTGCGACGGGATGTCCACCGGTGTCGACCGCCTGCACCTGCCACGCAAAACCGACAGCCATGGGATAGAGCCCGAAGGACGGTGAACCGTGAGCGTATTCAAATGTCGGATCGCTCACGATCCTGTTGAAGAGTGGCTGGTTCTGCTCGAGGGCTTCGGCTGCGGCCTGGCCGGTGAATATCGGTGCGATCACAAGGCGGTACGCGGCCTGCTTTCCGGATTCCAGGAACACCGGTGCCCAGCGAAATGTAAGGGGCTCTTCGGTTGCGCGTGATTCACCGGGGGCGGGACTCACGGTCTTCGGCGGTGCGGGAAGCATCACCCGGACGGCGGGAGTTGCGGTCACCTGCGCCTCCAGGGAAACCGGAAGGCACAGGAAGAGCATGAGCGCAGATGCCATGGTTTTTTTCATAGCTCTCCCTGTCGTTGAAGGGGGCGATGGTTGTGACGGGACACAGAGAGGAAATAGATGCCGTGGGTGAAGCCCGGCGAGCAGGGCGTAACACAATCAGGGGCTGCAGGGAATCCCGTACAGTCCGGTTGACCAGGACCAGGCAGCAATATGAGTCGTTTATTCAATTGGCACTCAGATCGAGTGGTGGGAAGTGCCTTTAAAGCGACCCAGAGCAAGGAACGGTGCTAGTAGAGAGGAAAAACCTCGCTAATTATCAGAAAAAACTGCGACTTTGTCAAGTCCCTTTTATCGGTTTCCTGACATTCGGAAATTGGGGCTGCCTTTCAATTGTGCACACTGAATGTCGGCGCTGTCTTTTGATAGAGGCCGACTCTCTTCGGCGTGGCTGAGATATCGCGATCATCACGGAAATTCCATTTCAACGGTCCCCTTCGGGATCGATTCTGACCTGGTTGTCCCTTCATGCGTCACCGCCAGCGTGAACGGGCCGTCCGTGTTGACCTTGATGTTCACACGCTTCCCGCCCGGGATCGGGATGGCAACCAGTGATATCACGTGTCCGTTGAATCTATATCGTTCGCAGCCGCACCGCGCAGACGAACGGATCTCCCAACGGAGCGTATTCCTTACAGCGTCCGGTTTCAACCCGACGCCAAATTCGAGAAAGTAGAGAATCGGACCGATTCCACTCCATCCCACCATGTCCCGGACGACCGGTTCGCCGTTTACATGTCGGCCCGCTGCCACTGAGTCCGGAGCATAGTTTTCCCAGATAGTTCCGGTCGTCGCGCAAATCTCGGCCACGGCGTGCACATGCTTCATCGCGATCTCGTGCGCGAGGTCAGCATAGCCGTATCGCTGAAGTCCCCGGATGACCATCGTATTTGTCGACGGCCACACAGCTCCCCTCCAGTATCCCCCCCACGAGATATACCCCGGTTCATCTGCCGAGCAGCTCGGGACGGGATGAGTCCGTCCGAACGTCCGGGGGTTGCGGAGCTCCGCCTCAAGGGCAGCGGCCTGGTCCTTCGAGGCCACGCCTCCGAGAAGCGGCCAGAATGCCGCGATCGTTTTCACCGGGATGCGCTCGCCTGCGTGCGAACAATCATAATAGAAACGCCGGTCAGGATCCCACATATACCTGTTGACCTGCGCCGCAAGCGAATCCGCCTCCCTCTCCCACCTGTGCGGATCCCCCATGCCGGTCACCCCGTCAATGACGGCGAGCTGACGCGCGAACATGACCATTTCGCTGGAGATGTCGACGCTCGTCCCGCCCCCTGAGAGAAAGGGATTCCGGGGCGAATTGTCCATACTCGCCCAGTCGGTCACGTATAACCCGTTCCCCTGCCTCAGGTACTTCTTCAATGCCTGATAGTACCGCACGAGCGGTTCCCGAACGGTCCGGAGACGGAGTGTGTCCCCGGTGAATGAAAAGCTCTCGAGCTCGGCCCACGCGAGGACCGGGTGGTCGAGCGCATCGAGCGTGAGCGCGGGGGGCGGCTCGGGAATTTCTCTCCCCGTGTATTGAATTGTCACCGGGCCCGGGCCGGTGTTGAATCCCCATCGGCTGAAAAGGGGCTTGCGTTCCTTGTTTATCCAGGGCGCGAAATCGATCCCCGTCGTCCTGTTGATCTCCCTGCTTATCTCTCCGTCCTCGTGTTGCTTCCCGTAGAAATTGTCGAGCGAGTGGATGCCGGGAACGATGCCGTTCGCGACGTTGCAGAACATGGTCATGAACGCGGTATCCCAGAGGAATATGTTGTCATTGAACGCGGCGTCGATAAACTGGGCGATGAATTTATTCCCGGGCGTCGGCTGATGGAAATGCCGGAACGCCAGCTCCCATGCCTTCCAGTACGCCATGACGAATTTCGGATCCTCGTCGTATATTGGGGCGGGAAGCCGGTCGCGCACAGCTTCAAACTGCGGCAGTGGAGGAGACAGGTGGGGTTCCCCCTTGAAGTAGATCCCCTGCCGGTCTGTCTGGGCTTCGCTCCTGAAGACGGCCGCTGCCAGGAGTATGAGGATAACCGCCTTCATCGCTTGCTCCCTTCCTTACGGGATCTATTCCAACTTTTTCCAGACCTCTTCCAGGAGAAGGTCTTCATCCTTCTTCCCGTCTTTATAGTGGACGTAGTGTCCGGTGGTGTACCAGAGATCCCCTTCGAGCCGGATTTTCCAGTCTATGGAAGTGCCGATGTTTTGCGGGTCATAAAAGTACTCGGTCGTTTCCGTATAGGTATCGCCGTCAAGTTTATACTCTCCGGCTCCGCAAACATCATGATACGCCACGACGGAATCGTGGGAAGTATGCCTGGCCAGCAGCTCCTCGAGAAGGCGTTTGTCCTCCTGGACCCAGACGAACTGTGAGGCGGTCAGAATTTTGATCCGGCGCCCCTGTAACCGAATTTCCTTCCCGTCAATCTTCTGGGATTGCATTGTCCATGCTCCCTGGAGTTTACCCGGTTGTTTGACGGACGCCGTCATCAAAGCCGCGTCTTCCTCAACGCTCCACGACTTGAGTCTATCAGGGAACCAGTTCAAATCTCCCACCGGGAAAGCGTTGAGTCCCGATTTCAGAAGGACGGAATTGCTGTAGGAGAAGTCCTCCTTCGATGGATACGTGCCCCGGGAAGAATTCCTGTAAACGCCGGTCGTGTTTTTGGCGGCGGCCGGGTCTTTCGAATTGTCGGGGTCGTACCCCCAGAAAACGCTGTTCTTCGGCGAAACAGAGTACATGTCCTCAAGAAACGCGAGGATCGATGACAAGTTGTCGGGCATCAGCGTGAAATGCGGATTCTCTCCGTCTACCGACGCGCGTTGGACAAAGTGAGGATGCCACGACCACATCGACTGGGTCCGGGCGTTCATGACTGGTTCGGGAAAGATCTCTTCGGCGTCCCTCGATACAGAGGCATTGTACTTCCTGTAAAACCCGTAGAAGGAAGCCGTGTCAAAATAGGTCGCGTTGTTGGCGTAAACAATTATCCGGCCGAGCTCCTGGGGATCTGTCGGGCTGAGTGTCGTTTGATCGGAGAACTGGACTGCGTCGCTCCCGTACACCCGTATCGCTTCTTCGGGGGTTATTCTCCGTCCGGGTGTCTTCAACGTATCGATGTTTATCGTCTGGCCGTACAACAGCGTGCCCGGATCCTGGTACTTCCGGTCCTTCATCCGCTCGCCGGTGAAATGGGAGTTCACGAGAAGGTTGTTCGCGATATACGCATTCCGGTAGTAACTTTCGAGCCAGCAGAACTTGGCGCAGTTCACGACTGTGTTATGGTCGCAAAAGTAGTAGTTGAGTCCGATCCCCTGCGACTGAATCAGCCCGAACCCGACGTTTTCCAGCGTGTTATTGATTTCCACGAGTGTATCCGCCGGTGACGTGAAGTAGACGACACGTCCCGCCCACCATTCGTCTTTGTAGATCGCGTTGCGAAAGAGGTTGTTGGTCAGAAACACGCTTGTCCACCTGCCTGACAGATGCAGGGCCGGTCCCTCCTGCCACTCAAATATGCAATGGTCGATATTCACTCTTGTGCTGTCCTTCTCTTCAGTGATCGGTTCCCAGAGTTGAGCGCCGGAGGCGATCCACGAAAGAACCCACACATTGGACAATGTCAGATCGCCGCCCGAGACGATAATCCGGTCGGTCACCCGGTCGCCATGGAGTAGCCGGAGTGAATCGGGCGCCAGCTGGACGACGGCCGGGCCCGGGTCTTTTCCCGCCGCGGACATCGGCTGACCTGTTATCCTTAAATGATATCCGTTTGCGATGATCGGCCTCGTGTTGATGTATCGCTCCCCCCGGGTGAGGACATAGACCCTGTTGTTATCAACGCGACCCCCGTTTGCAAGCGTGTCCCCCATGATCGCATTAGCCATGGCGTCCTTCCTTGTGTTCCTTACAAGAAGTGTGTCTGAATGCGGGGCTGACACGAGCGCGGAGTGAAGCATTCCCGCCAGAAATAAAAGGAGAAACGAGCGCTTGATCATCACAATTGCCTTCCTGGATGCTGGGTTTGGTTCCGGTCTGCGGCCCCGGCGTCATCGCAAGCCCCGGATGTCCTGGCCGCTCCTAAGGTCGGCAAATCCGGCCTCGAAAAAAACATGTTTTTCTTCGGAAGTTTCATATTTTATGTAAATCTGGCAGCGCTCAATGGCGCTATCGCGTGCCAGAAGCGGTCATCACCAACCTGTGAGAAGCTGGATTCCGGAGGTCAACGACGTGAGAGGATTGATGATGCCCAGAGTATTCGCAGCATGTGGAGTTGCGCTGTGCATGTTCACGGCAGGTGCCGTGGCGCAGGTATTACCCCCCTCGACCCCCGTGGCAACGGCGCCGACGAATCTCGGTCAGACGTCCTTCGCGGCCAACTGGAATGCATCGACGGGTGCGACCGCATACCTGGTCCAGGTGGCGACGGATACCATTTTCAGGTTGATCGTAACGGGGTACAACAATGTGAACGTCGGAAACGTCCTGACGCTGAACGTCACGGGGCTCACTCCTTCAACGAAGTATTATTACCGGGTCAGGGCAAGCAATGCCGGAGGGGTGAGCGCGGTCTCGAATATTATCACGCTGACGACGGTCGTGGCGACTCCCCCCGCGCCCGTAGCACTCGCTGCATCGAACATCGGGCAGACGTCGTTCAGCGCAAATTGGGATACTGCGGCGGGAGCAACATTCTACCTGCTCGACGTCTCAACGGATACGGCATTCAAAGTCAGCGTACCGGGGTACGGCAATTTGAATGCCGGGAACGTGCAGACGATCAACGTCCTGGGTCTCGCCGGAGGGACAAATTACTTCTACCGGGTGCGGGGGAGCAACGTCGGCGGGACGAGCGGGAACTCGAACATCATCTCCTTGACGACCGTCGTGGCAACTCCGCCTCCGCCGGTCGCCTCGGCGGGAACGAACGTCACGCAGACGTCATTCACCGCCGGCTGGAGTTCATCGGTGGGCGCCACGGCATACTATCTTGACGTCGCGACGGATACGAACTTTGCCGCGATCATCCCGGCCGACAGTAATCTGAACGTCGGAAACGTACTGACGAGAAACATCACCGGGCTGGCTGCGGGAGCGAAGTACTTTTACAGGGTGAGGGGGAGCAACGTCGGCGGCACGAGCGGGAATTCCAACACGATTGCGGTGACGACGGTCGTCGCGACGCCGCCGGCGCCCGTGGCAGCGTCTGCGACCGGTATCGTCCAGACCTCCTTCACGGCCAACTGGAACCCTTCGGCCGGGGCGACGGCATATCTCCTCGACGTGGCGACGGATACAATCTTTACGGCGTTCCTCACCGGGTACAATAATCTGAACGTCGGAAACGTCCTGGCGCAAAGTGTCGCGGGACTTACCCCCGCAACGAAATATTTCTACCGGGTACGGGGGAGCAATGCGGGCGGAACGAGCGGCAGTTCCAATGTGATCGTCGTGTCTACGCTTGTGCCGGTTCCGCCGGCGCCTGTCGCGACAACGGCTTCAAACGTCGGTCAGACATCGTTTACGGCAAACTGGAACGCGGCATCAGGAGCAACGGCCTATCATCTTGATGCGGCAACGGATACGTCGTTCACGGCGATCCTGTCCGCCTACAATAATCTGAACGTTGGAAATGTCCTGGCGCAGGTTGTCGCGGGACTGGCACCGGGGACGAAGTATTACTACCGGCTGAGGGGAAGCAATGCCGGGGGAACGGGCGGGAACTCCAACATTATATCCGTGGCAACTGTCGGCGTGCCCCCGCCGGCTCCCGTGTTGACCGCGCCGGCGAACGGATCCACGGGACAGCCGGCCGCCCTGGCGCTTACCTGGAATCCGTCCACGGGAGCTGCGTCGTATTTCGTCCAGGTGTCGACCTCGCCGTCGTTCATTCTGCCGTTTATCAGCGACTCGTCGGTTTCAGTGACATCCCGGCCGGTCAGCGGGCTTGCCCTCAACACTACTTATTTCTGGCGGGTCGCCGCCAGGAATCAGTTCGGCACGGGCGCATTTTCATCTCCGGTATTCTCCTTCTCAACGGTGGACACAACAGTCGTGACGGGGAGCGTCCCCTTCCCCCCGGACCCCGCGCAGAGTGATTACAGGATGGTGAGCGTCCCTGGCGCGTCCCCGGGGCCGGTATCAGACCTCACGGCAGGTTCCGGAGGAGTGCAGAAATTTGACTGGCGTGCCTATCGCATCCCGGTCTCAGGTGCATTGACGGAGCTTGACCCACAGGATCAGATAAATGTCGGCGAGGGAATCTGGCTCATCAGGAAAAACACTTTGAGCATCAGCAAGTCCGCCACAATGCCCGCCGTGCAGTCGAACGGGGCGTTTCCCATTACGCTCCACAGCGGCTGGAACATCATTGCCGACCCGTTCAACGTGCCCGTGCAATGGTCCGCCGTAAGGGCTCTGAACGGCCTGCTCCCTTCCGACGTCATACAGGGGTGGTCAGGGACATATGAAGTAGACACTGCGATGCAGCCTTTTGAGGGATACTACTTCTACAGCGACAGCACCGGCCCGACAGCGCTCGCAATCCCGTATCCGCTCCCCTCAACACAGCAACAGCCCGGCTACGCTCCCCCCGCGATCGCATGGTCCCTTCACGTCGCGTTCGAGAGCGCGGACAACAACGATGCCGATTGCCGGCTGGGTGTATCGGCTGCGGCGGTGCCCGGGCATGACGCTCTGGAGATCAGAAAGCCTCCGCTCGCATTTGCAGGCGGGGAGGTCTATTTCTCGCGCCCCGGGCCCGGGAACAAAAACGGCCGGTTCAGCACGGACTATCGTCCCGGCATAAATGGAAGCGAGGAATGGGATATCTCGATATCTCACCCCGGAGGGTGCACCGGAACGCTCAGGTTCACCGGAGTTGAGGAAATCCCTGCCGCCTACAGTGTGATTCTCCTTGCGCCCGACGACGGCTGGCCGGTCAATCTCCGGACCCGGAAGGAGTACCATCTCCAATCTCCGTTGACAGGCCTGATGGTCAGGGTCCTCGTCGGGCTCGATTCCGTGATCGCGCGAAAGATCTCGGGTCTTGTGCCGGATGCATACATGCTGGAACAGAACTACCCGAATCCATTCAATCCGACGACGACAATACGCTATGGATTGCCGCAGAAATCAACTGTGAATCTCACCGTCTACAATGCCCTCGGCCAGCGCCTCAGACAACTGGTGGACGGGGAGCAGGACGCGGGATTTCATGAGGTAAAATTCGACGGTGCGGGTCTGGCGAGCGGCGTGTATTTCTATCGCATACGCGCCGGCAATTTCTCCCAGACGAAGAAGTTCTTGCTGATTCAGTAGACAGACGGGTTCGATGCAGGGAATTACGACGCGCCATGGATGATCTGATCGGTAAATCGATCGCCCACTATACGATCATCGATAAACTGGGAGAGGGAGGCATGGGCGCCGTATTTAAGGCCCATGACACACGCCTCAACCGCCCCGTCGCGATCAAGACTCTTCTCCGCTATCATGCGCTGGAATCCGAAGCCAGGGCCCAGCTCCTCAACGAAGCACGATCGGCCGCTTCCCTGAATCATCCAAACATCGCGACGGTCTACACCATCGAAGAAGCCAATGATGAAATCTACATCATCATGGAATATCTCGAAGGGGAGGAGCTTAAGGCCCGCATTTCCCGGGGGCCGATTCCGGCGGAGGAGACGTTCCGGATTGCCCTTGCGCTTGCCGGGGGGCTGAAAGCCGCCCATGCGGGGGGGATCATTCATCGGGACATCAAGAGCTCCAATGTGATGCTGACGACCGGCGGACTCCCCAAGCTCATGGATTTTGGAATCGCCAGGGGGCCGTCTCCCGAAACCGGCGAACCCTCCGGTCAATCGCGGACGGGGACGATCCCCTATATGTCTCCCGAACAGATTCGCGGTGAGGACGTCGATCTGCGGAGCGATATCTTCTCGCTCGGTGTCGTGCTCTACGAATCGTTGACCGGCCTTCTCCCATTCCAGGGCGACCACGAACCGGCCCTTGTGTATGCGATCCTCAACACGGACCCCCGGCCGCTGACCGAACTCGATGGCTCGATCCCTTCGTCGGCGCAGGCGCTCATCGACGGGTGCCTGAAAAAGAACAGGAACGAGCGCTACGCTTCCTGCGACGCGGTGATCGAGGCGGTTCAAACCTGCCTTCGCGCTGACCTGAAAGCTGAACGCGCGGGTTCGGACCCACAGGCAACAGTGCCGCATCTCGTGCTCGATGACGCCGTATCGGATGAGCTCATCGGCCGGAAGGGAGAAGAATCGGCACTCCGTAAGACAATCGAAGACGCATGTGGCGGGCGGGGATCGACGGTGTTCATCGCCGGAGAACACGGCGTGGGGAAGAGTTTCCTCGCCTCGCGGGCGCTTTTTGCGGCGCAGAAGCAGGGGATACACGTCCTTCACGGGAAATGTTTCGGAGGGGCAGGGAGCGCTCCCTATGAACCGTTTGTCACCGCATTCAAGCGCGCAATTCATCAGACGGACAATACTCTCCTCGACATTCTCTCTCGAACCGGAGGGCGGGAAGGGGCCGATCTGGGAAACCGTCTGCCTCTCCTGAATCCGCTGTTGATTCCGGGTTCCCCGGTCGCCGGGGGGCTGAACAGGGAACAGGTGTGGGAAGCGATCCTCGCGCTTCTGCGAGCGTTGAGCGTGGACCGGTCCGTCGCCATTGTCATCGATGACCTCCAGTGGGCCGATGAGGCGACGATGGACCTGTGTTCTTATCTCGCCCGGAATCTCGCCTCCTCCAGGATCTGCATTATCGCAACATACGTTGCCGAAGAGGCGGCATCAGGCGAGGCGTCCGCCGTGATTCTGGCCCGCAAACTCAAGCTCGAAGGGAGACTCGTGCAGATTCAGCTTGAGCGGTGGGATGCCGGTGAAACTGCGCTTATGGTCGAGTACGCCCTCGGCGGGAAAGTGGATCCCGTGATGACCGCCCGGATTCACGAGGCGGCGCGGGGCAACGCCCTGTTCACAATGGAGCTGCTCTCCCTGCTCCGGACGCGCGACGCGGTAAAATTCGTCGGGGGCCGCTGGGAGTGCGAGGCGGGGGACCTCTCGCTCCTTGTCACCGACCGTATACACGATGTCATCCGGCAGCGGCTCGACAGGCTGACGGAGCGGGACAGGGAAATCCTGAACGTTGCCTCATGCGAGACGGAATATTTCGAATCTGATCCGCTTGTGGCCTCGATGGAAATCACGCGCATCGAGCTTCTCAAACGGCTGCAGGTTCTCGAGGACGAATACGGCCTCATCCGGCATGAAAAGAAACGCTACCGGTTCGATCATCCCTTGCTCCGGCAGGTTGTGTATGAAGGGATTCTCGAGGAATTGCGCGAAGAATATCACCGGAAGTTCGGCGCGTGGCTCGTCAGTCATTTTGGCGACAACCCCGATTACGCGGGGAGGATTGCCCATCATCTCCGGGCCTCCGGGCAGGAAGCGGAATCTGTACCGTACCTGCTGACGGGTGCGGACCGCTCGCTTTCCGTGTGGGCCGTGAGTCTCGCGAAGTCGCAGTACGCCAGGGCCGACGAAATCCTGAAACGCCTCGGCGGGGACGGCAGCGCACTCGCGATGAGGGTGGAATCAGGCCTCGGAGACGTCTCTCTCTCGGAGGGTCATACGGTTGAGGCGCTCCGGCACTATGGGCGGCACATTGAGCTTGCGCACCTCTTGGCGGACGTCCCCGCGGAAACCGTGGGACACCGAAAGCGGGCGGCCGCATTGCGCATTACCGGAAGCCTTGCCGACGCAATGAACGATGCGGAGGGGGCGCTCAGTTCGGCGGCTGCCCGGGGGGATGCCCGGGAAGAAGTGCAATGCCTGCTGGCCCTCGCGTCGATCCACTCGGCCAGGGCGGATTATGCGCGGACCGTGGAGCTGAGCCGGCAAGCGTTTGAGAGATCGACGCAGACCGGCGACATTGGCAGTCAGGCCGTCGCAATGGGGACGCTGGGGTTGGCCCAATGGCACCTCGGCGCCCTGCGCAATGCCGCGGAGAGTCTCCGGCAGGCCCTTGGAATGCACGGTTCGATCGGCGACAGCCGGGGGCGGGCGACGGTCCTGAATTATCTCGGTCTCACGTACTACTGTCTCGCCCGGCTGGAAGAGGCGCTTGATGCGAACAGGGAGTCGCTGGCGATCAAGGAAGCGCTCGCCATCATCCCCGCCATTCCGGGGAGTCTGAACAATATCGGAGATACCTACAGGGAGATTGGCGACATAGAAAAGGCGATGGCGTTCCATCGTGACGCACTGGAGGGCGCGCGCCGGCAGAACAACCGGGGATCGGAATGCGATTCCCTGCGTGATCTCGGTACGGATTTCTACCGGCGCGGCGAATTCGCGCTTGCGCGATCGCACTTCGAAGAAGTTCTCCGCCTCGCCAGGACGTACGGGTACGCCTGGTATGAGATACGCGTGATGCTTTCACTGGCCGAGCTTGATCTTGCGGAAAACAACCGGGAGTCAGCGGACCACTGGTCGGAAGAAGGGATGCGGCGGTCGAGAGAGACCGGCGCAGATCAGCTCACGCTGGAAGCGGCCTGGACGCGGGGGAAGGTCTTCGCCCGGCTGGGGAATGCCGGCGAAGCGCGCAAACTTCTCGCGGAGTCGGTGGCGAAGGCGGAGGCCATGGACCACCGGCTCTTCCTCTGGCAGATATTGCGGGAGGTCGTCACGGTGGAGCGCTCCCTGGGCGACAGAGAAGCCGGGGAACACGCACTCACAAAAGTACGCACCCTCCTGCACGACATTATCAGCGAATTCAAGAATCCCGCGCTCAAAGCGACCTTCCAGAACATCGACGAAGTCCGTGATCTTCTTGAAAATGCATCATCACGATGACAGGCCCGGAACAAGGCGCCGGACCGTCACTGAGACGCTCACCTGCGAAGTTCATCGCCCGGCGAACCACTTATTGCGCGGATCCCTGAACCTTCACCAGTTGCTCGTTGAGCTGCTGGAGCTGAAAGTTGTACTGGTCGAGTCTGCTTGATCGCGTCTTGGCGTCGTCGGATTTGCTTACCTTCTCCGCCTGGATCCTTTTCTGGAGCGCGGTGATCTGACTCTGGATAATTGCCGCACTGGGAATGACGCTCTCGTTCTTGCTGCTGAACCCTGAAACCGGGCTCTTCGGCGAAACGGATGAGATTGACATGACGGTGCTCCTTAATGGATTCAACATTGTCGTCTCTACTACTATTATCGGCATTCGCCCGGAGAACATGAGAACGTGTCGACGGATTGCCGCGGCACGGCGGGAGACGATGTCTCGACGCACCCCCGATCTGTGTGCGAACCCCGTTGCCCGCGTGTTTCCGCTCCGGATTTGCCTCATTTTTTCCTGACGCACACAGGAGTAACAGCTGTCCGGGGTTTTGATCATCTGGCCAGACGTGGCCACAGGCTTCGCCAGCACACGCGTAATTCAGTATGCTTTGTCCTGAAAGTGCTGGCACGCGCTGTGTTCTCTGGTAAGGCACATTCGAACGCGCATGTATCTCCCACTTCATAATACTATTCCCGTCCTCCGGGCTCACGCCATGATTGACGACATCGTTCTTCAACTCCGACGTGCAGGTGACAAGACCTTCCTTCTTCCGTTCGGTGACGCTGTTGCTGCGGTAGTTTCGTCTGATCAGGCGCCGGGGAAAGTGCGGGTCGCCGCCGAGATCGACAGTATCGAAAAGTCACTGCGGCAGACGGCAAAGGAAATCGACAATCTGCTTGCGTGTGCATCGCGAACCGCCGCAGAACATGGTGCAGGACACAGGCACGAAGCGGATGAGACGAAGTTGACAGAGGGAGATCTCAATTTCCTCACCGAGATCGCCGATATCCTCCCTTCGATCTCGGACTCCCTCCTCGAATGCTCCGACTGCTGCAGGACCGGAGCGTTGTCCCTTGAAGAGATTGCGGCAAGGGTGACGACCGCCGCGCTGATTGTGTCACGGGGAACAGCGCGGTTCCTCCCGGGGTCCGTCGCCGAACGCTGATTGGGTTTTGAGTCGTCGTGGAGCGGTTCTTAAGGCCGATTTTCGTATAATGCTCAACGAAAACAACGTTTGGAATGCTAGTGTCAAAGGTTTTTACCTCAGTCGCACTTGTGTGCGCCATCTTCACCATCGCCTCGGCGCAGGATGAAATACGGGGAAGCATCACGGGACAGATCATCGACGCCGCCACAAAGCGCCCGCTCGAGCTTGTCAATGTCCTTCTCCAGAAAACTTCCGACAGCACGCTGGTCGCCGGAATAGCGACGGACAGAAACGGGAAGTTCTCGTTCCAGGGTGTCCGTCCCGGCGAGTATTACTGCAGGTGCAGTCTCGTCGGATACGGGACGAGGCGCACTGTTCCCGTCCTCATCGATCCTGCGCATCGGAACGCAAATCTCGGAAGACTGGAAATGCGGGAAACCGCTGTCAGTCTCGACGAGATCCTCGTCACGCGGGAAAAAGCGCTTCAGAACATTTCAGTCGACAGGAAGGTCTACAACGTCGACCAGGATCTGATGAGCAAAGCGGGGTCGGCAAGCGAACTCCTGCAGAACGTGCCGTCCGTGGAGGTCGACATCGACGGCAACGTGAGTCTCAGGGGGTCCTCGAACGTCCTGATGCTTATCGACGGGAAGAATTCCTCGTTAATGGGGAGGAGCCGCGCCGAAGTCCTCCAGCAGCTCCCCGCAAGCACGATCGAGAGGATTGAGGTCATCACAAATCCGTCCGCGAAGTACAAGCCGGACGGGACGTCGGGGATCATCAACATCGTCCTGAAGAAGAATACCTCGCCGGGCATGAACGGGAGTATATCGTTGAACGCCGGGAATCAGGGGCGGTACAATGGCACCCTCCGGCTGAATTACAAACCCGGCGGTTTCAATCTGTACGGGAGTTACAGCTTCCGGCAGGATAGCCGCAACAGGACGAACAGCGATTCGAGAATCATGAGCGACACCGCGCCTGGCTACTACAGGCAGGACCTTGCCTCGTATGCGGACCCGGTATCACACATGGTCAACCTCGGCGTTGAGGCGGATATCAATGAGTCGGAGAACGCGGGAGCGTCCGGTCACTATTTTCACAATGCCTTTGTCCGGACCGACTACGCGCACAATGTCTACCAGGACCTGAGCTTCAATCCGACCGAGGTCTATGACCGCAACCGTCTGGACCATGAATATCAGGAGGATTACGGCTTCGATGCTTTCTTCGAGCACAGGTTCCCCACCGAGAATCACAGGCTCCGGGGCGAGTTCTCGTTCTCGGGCCACCCGGAGAAAGAGGACAATCACTACACGAACGTGTACGCGCTGCCGGCCGCCCCCGATGGATTCGACAACACGCTCATTCAGCCGCTCGAAAACAAGACGCAGTTTTCCGTTGAATACTCCGACCCCCTGACAGACAGGTCCACGCTGGAGGCCGGCTATGCGGGGGAACTGGACTACAGTAACTATGACTACGACGTCACAAATTTTGACACCGCGCAGCAGTCGTTTGTGACGGACCTCGGGAAAACCAGCCGCTTTGTGTTCGATCAGGGCATTCATGCACTCTACGCGACGTATGCGAATTCGCTCGGCGATCTGAGCGCACTCGTCGGCCTGCGCGCCGAACAGTCGTATACTACGTGCAATCTCGTGACGCGGGACTCCGTGCTCCGGAATTCCTATATCGAGATCTATCCGACTCTGCATCTTTCCTGCAGGATCGGCGAATCCGCGGAATTGCAGTTGAATTACAGCCGGCGCGTCCACAGGCCGGAGAGCGAAGATCTGAACCCGTTTCCGGAATATCGTGATCCGAGGAATGTCCAGTCGGGAAATCCCTCCCTGCTCCCGGAATTCATTCATTCCGTCGAATTCGGATGCAGGCTCCAGAACAGCTTCCTCTCCGTCACCCCGAGCCTGTACTATCGGTACACGTCGAACCGGTTCACCACGATCACGCAGGTTCTCAATGACACCACCCTGCTCACCACGAGAACGAATCTGGCGAACGATCAATCGGGAGGGCTCGAGATGATCGTGTCCGCGAATCTCGGAGACGTGGTGACGACGAACCTGAGCGCGAACACCTACTACGACCAGATCGACGCGACGAATCTCGGGTACGGTGCGAACAAGTCCACGATCACGTGGAGCGGCGCAATGACCGTCAGCATCAGCGCCGCGAAGGGGACCATGTTCCAGGCCAACGCGGTGTACAATGCCGCCCGGCTTACACCGCAGGGCGAATTGCGTCCGAGTTATGTGGTGAACCTCGGCGCCCGGCAGGATCTATTCGATTCGCAGCTATCGCTGAGCCTTACGGTCGCCGACCTGTTTCACACATTGAAGAGGGAGCTCCTGCTCGATACCCCCCTGTTGAATCAGACCGTCATCAACAGGCGTGATGCCGGTATTATCTACTTCGGTCTTTCGTATCACTTCGGCGGCGAAACCGGGAAATCAAAGGAAGATCAACTCCACTATGACGATGCCCTGTAGGCGCGGTCGTGTCCCGGAAGCTTCATGACGACGAAGTGCATGCTCCTGTTGCGAGATTCGGGATTTGTGCAGGGAAGAAATCCATGGAAATTGTCCTGAAGTCAGTAGTGACCTGCCCGTTCTGCGGATTTCAGAAAGCGGAGACGATGCCGGCAGATTCGTGTCAATTCTTCTATGAATGCACAGCCTGCGGGCGTATTCTGCGCCCTAAATCAGGTGATTGTTGCGTATATTGTTCATACGGCACCGTCCGGTGTCCGGGCAAGCAGGAGGAAGAGCGGAATTGCTGTTGACCCCGACGACGTTCAGGGGCGGTCTGCCGCAACTGGTCTAACTTACAAACTCAACAGAAAGGCGACAGCATGGCAAAGGTGAGGTCCGCAATACTGCGCAAGGAAATTGACCGTCTGGCGGCGGTGATACACCAGAAGCATGTGAAGCTGGAGGAGGCCGATAAGAAAGAGCTGGCATTCATCCATAAGCACATGCGGAAAGCGGCGAAGGAAATAGTACGGATTGCCGCCAGAATGAAGACGGTGCCCCCCAAGAAGAAGCCTTCGCCGGCACCCCGCAAAGAGACAAAACGCGCCCCGCGAGCCGAAAAGAAAGCTCCTGGAAGCACCAGGCCGCCGGTTGATTCCCAGGCACACCCCTAGCGGCAACCCGAATTCCGGCCGGGCGTTATTGGTATCCCGGGCGGTTTTTCGTCCATCGACCCTCCTCCGAACGAAATCGGCCGGGGAGATGTGACCGCACATGCGCCTCAGGGATATCATTATTGAGCGCAAACCGGGAATCATCTGAGGGGAGCCTGTCGTTATATCAATAGAGAGCCGAAGGGAAATGATGCTGGCCGAGAACGACAAATTGCCTGATACACTTTTTGGCGGCACTGCGCCCTTCAAAAACAAGCCGACCCTGATGGTATGGTTGAGGCACTTCGGGTGTCGATTCTATCAGGAAGCACGGTTGCTCCTGCCGAACCTTCAGAAGCGGCTCGGCGATAAGGGAATCGATCTGATCTGCGTTGTTCAGGGGACAAAGGAAGAAGCTGAGGTATTCTGGCCCTTCCCGGGGATAGCATACATCCCGGATCCTGAAAAGCTGTCGTACAAAATGGTCGGGCTGGAGAAAACAAGCCTCTTGAAGATTCTCTTTCCGGACAGAACTCTCAAACGGAGGAGGGACGAGGTATCGGAACGGGGGTGCTCCATGGACATGAAAGGAACGGCTGCAAAGAGCAGCGACATACTGCAATTGCCGGGCCTCGCCCTCATAGACCCCGACAGGAAGATCATTTGGATCAATCGGGGGAAGCACACCGGCGATCTGGACCTCTCTGAAGCGGCCGCTGATCGGATTATCGCGCTTGTTCATGCGTAAAACCCCGGTTAATCCTGTCAAAGAAAACTACGAATATGATATTTGTCAGAGGGAGTGAATCCGGATCGTGTTCTGTCTCCCCGTCATTTCTTTTCCCGCATGTGACGGTTGACGTTGCGTCATACCCGGGAGTTGTGTAGATTAGTACGGATTAGTATTCGGCAGGAGCACGATATGAAACTTTTTCTTGACGCCCATCGGGAAGCTCCTACAGGGTGGACCAGAGTGACGCGCCCCAACGAGGTGATCTCCAACATACTTCAGGGGGAAGCGGAAATTATTGATCTGAGCTACCACCTTGGGAATGACACCAAGTACACGGGCTTGACAGTTCTCAAATGGCTTCAGAACGAAATAGGGGAGGGGAGGACTCCTTCCCGTGTTCCGGAGATCCGGATACATACAAACGACGAGGAAGCCAGGGAAGTTATGGAAGGTGTCCGGCACCGGATCTACACGTGGATCGGGCGGACCGGCGTTGACTGAATTGTCGCGGGCAGTCTCCCGCCAGCATCGATACGCCGTACAATTTTCCTGATCAGGTAGTTTCTCCAGCTCCCGCAACATCACCTCCGCTCCGTCCCCGTCCGGGGACCATGCATGCCCGCCGCACATTCCGCAAAGAAATCCTAAATTCCTCTTGACATGAGCGGGTTCTTGCCTTATATTCTAAGGTGATTACACTGTACGGAGTGATATTTTTAATGCATTTGGCTGTGGTCGCCGCCATTTCTAAGGTTGCCACTCAGCTGATGGGGTCCGTATCAGGGAAGACCGCGTTGGAGAGGCTTGTGACTTCCATTGTTGGACACGATGGTCCTCGACGATATCGACGCGAAACTCCTTGAAATCCTTCAGCGGAAGGGGCGAACGAGTCGGATCGATCTTGCCGCCTCGGTAGGCTTCTCCGTCCCTTCTGTAAGCGAGCGGCTTCGCAAGCTGGAAGAGAGCGGTCATATCACGGGCTACCACGCCTCGGTGAACCCGGCAAAACTGGGGATTGATATCTGCGCCTTCATCACCGTTACGCTGAATTCGTCGAAGCATTTCGTGCAGTTTCGTGACCACGTCGACGGCGCCGATGAAATCCTGGAGTGCCACGCCGTCACCGGCGAGGGATCGCACCTCCTGAAGGTCCGCACGGGGAACACCGAGTCGCTGGAACGTCTTCTGGGGAAGATTCAATCCTGGCCGGGTGTCGTCCGAACCCGGACAAACCTGGTCCTCTCCTCGTCGAAAGAAACAATGCGCGTCAGGATCGAACCGTCAAAATGAATGAACGCACTAAACACAACCATAGGAAGGAGATCGTATGCCGGAGTCTGCCGCATCGGATGTGACCCGAGTCTTCAAGATCATGAAGGACGAGGGGGTAAAAATGATCGACTTCAAGTTTATGGATTTGCCGGGGCAGTGGCAGCACTTTTCCGTCCCGGCGGACAAGCTTGAGGAATCGTCGTTCGAAGAAGGGTTCGGATTCGACGGGTCCAGCATACGGGGCTGGAAGGCGATCAATGAAAGCGATATGCTCATCATCCCCGACGCGTCCACCGCGTTCATCGACAAGTTCATCGAGATCAAGACGCTCAGTCTTATCTGCGACGTTCACGATCCGCTCACAAAGGAGAAGTACGAGCGCTGTCCGCGAAGCATCGCGCAGCGGGCCGAAGCCTACCTGAAGTCGACCGGACTGGCGGACACCGCGTACTTCGGCGCGGAGGCCGAGTTCTTCATATTCGACGACGTACGGTTCGACACGAACGAGCACTCCAGCTACTATTACGTCGACTCGGTGGAAGGCCGCTGGAATTCCGGCAGGGATGAGGGTCCGAATCTTGGGTACAAACCCCGCTACAAGGAGGGGTATTTCCCGGTCCCGCCGACTGATCAGATGCAGGATATACGAAACGAAATGACGGCAAACCTGATCGCCGTCGGGCTCGACGTGGAGGCACAGCACCATGAAGTCGCGACGGCGGGCCAGTCGGAGATCGACCTGAAGTTCGCCCCGCTCCTCAAGAGCGCGGACGCCATGCTCCTGTTCAAGTACGTGCTGAAAAACACCGCCCGGCTCAAGGGAAAGACGGTGACATTTATGCCCAAACCCATTTTTTCGGACAACGGGTCGGGCATGCACGTCCACCAGAGTCTCTGGAAGGGGGGAAAGCCGCTGTTTTACGGGAACGGGTACGCGCACCTGAGCGAGATGGCGCTTCATTATATCGGCGGACTCCTCAAACATGCTCCGGCGCTCTGTGCGATAACAAACCCGACGACGAATTCCTACAAGAGGCTCGTCCCGGGGTTCGAAGCTCCGGTCAACCTTGCGTACTCCCAGCGCAACAGGAGCGCCTCCATTCGGATCCCGATGTATACGGAGAACCCTAAGGCAAAACGTCTCGAATTCCGGTGCCCCGACGCCGCATGCAATCCTTATCTGGCGTTCTCGGCGATGATGCTGGCCGGGGTTGATGGGATACTGAACAAGCTTGATCCCGGACAGCCGCTCGACAAGGACATCTACGACCTTTCTCCGGAAGAACTGAAGAGTGTCCCGTCGACTCCGGGCTCGCTCGATGAGGCTCTGCACGCGCTGGAGAAAGACCACGACTTCCTCCTCCGCGGGGACGTGTTCACCGAGGGGGTGATCGACGCCTGGATAGAGTACAAGATGGACAAGGAGGTCAAGCCGATGGCCCTGCGGCCTCATCCGTACGAGTTCGGTCTCTACTACGACGTGTAGAACCCTGTCGGGAGGCGGCGCACAGTGTCCGGGTGCGGTCGTCCGATAACGCGCGGGCCCGCAGAATGATCTGCGGGCCCGCTGATTTCAGGGAATACCCCGGCGTTTCGGTTTCATCACCTGATGAGCTTCATACTTTTCATCCACTCGGCTAGCCGGGTCGGCCAGGCGCTCACCGGCATCGACGACGGCCGCAACCCGTACCCGTGACCGCCTGATTCATACAGGTGCATTTCTGCGTGGACACCCGCCTCCGTAAGCGCGCCGTAGTACGCAACGCTGTTGTTCACCCCTATGGGGTCGCGCTGGGTCTGGACGATAAAAGCCGGAGGGACCTCCTTCGTCACGTGAAACGAAGGATGAATCGTCGACACGCTGTCGCTCGCCGCGAGATACGCAGGATAGATAAGCACCGTGAAATCAGGCCTGCAGGAGAGCCGGTCCGCATCATCGACAGGCGTATATGCGCGTTTCTGGTAATTGCAGCTGAGTGACGCCGCAAGGTGACCACCCGCCGAGAATCCAAGCACACCAATCCGTTGCGTGTCAATGTGCCACTTGCCCGCGTTCGACCGGACGATCCCGAGCGCCCTTTGCGCGTCCGCCAGCGGCCCCGTATGGGGTGCGGGATCTGGGACGCGGTATTTCAGGAGTATCGCCGTCACGCCGATCGAGTTAAGCCAATCGCATATTTCCGTCCCCTCGAGGTCCATTGCGAGTATGTAATACCCGCCGCCGGGAAAGACGACGACCGCCGGCTCCGGGTCTTGAGTCCGCGGCGCCCTGTAAACGATGATCTCTGGATCGGTTACCCCGCCGAGCCGGATCACCGGTCTGCCGCCAATCAGGCCGTCTTTGGAAGTGGTCACATCATGTTCCTGTGTCCGTCCCGGGGTGATGCCCGGCGTACCCGCGGGCCAGATTGTCAGCGTGTCAGGTCCCGATCTGTCACCCGGATTCGTCACAGCGTCCTCCGTGGTCAGCCGGAGCATCCCGGCGATAAGAATAACTGCAAGGGAATATCGCTTCACGCACTCCTCCGCATTATGAACCGTCGTAAGGATATACACCTTCTCATCTGTACGTGATCGTCACAGTATGGACGCCCGGCAATGGCAGCGTGAAATCGGCATACACCGAGCTTTCGAATTGTGAGATCTTGAATCCAGCCGGCGAGTCGTCAACCGTCACCCGATCGACGGTTGACGCCCCGTGAGGGAGCAGCACATGTCCGTGGATCAAGGCGCCGCTCCCCGTCACGATCATGGTGATATTCTTCCCGCCTTCTCTGTGCAGGTACTGGTACGCGATGTATCCGTTCGATGCCGGCAATGTCACCATCACGCGCACAGAATCCGTTTCCGCGGACGTCCAGCGTGGGGAGAGCGCCGCCACGCTGTAGCCGAGCCCTTCATTCCTGACTCCCGCGAGCCCTTCCACAAGCGCGGCCATCCCTGTCGCGGACGCCCAGTTGTCGGGTCCGCCGAATGACTCTCCTTTCGTCGGCACGTAAAGGGGTCGGTCGGCCAGCGTCACCCCGATCACGGCGTATATTCCCCCCTCGAGCGAGGCGTGGAACACCAGCTTCGTAATCTCCTTCTGCGGCTCCGGGTTGTTGATTGCGGCCCAGCAGACGCCGACCTTCGTGCTCCTCGGGTTCGGCCCCCACCATGCCACTCCCGCCTTCTCGTTGCTCAGCGACGAAAACCACCAGTTTGTCACCTCCTCCCCCTTGAACAGGTACTGGGAGGCTTCACTGCCATCGCTGTACACGAACGTTATCCCCCCCGCGACCCGGCTCGGAATGTTGTCCGATGACGAATGAAGCAGGTAGACGGCTCCGGCGGTATCATGCACAGGCACTTCCGCCTGGTACGGAAATCCCGGCTTTGTCGAGACCGCGATGACCGCTCTCCGCTGGTTCTTCTCCGGATCAATGACGTTGAACCGTATCCCCCGGAAAACTTGCCCCCCTGTCGGGAGCCCGCGCATGTCGTTCCCCGAAGACCGCCCGGCGTCCATCCACGTGAACGCAGAAGGGCCTCCTTCGTCCCGGAGATCCATGTTGGCTTCCGCCGAGATATCAACGGGCGTGTACGCCGGGGCGGGAGGTGCCGGAGGGATCGATCCCGTGTATGCGAACCGGAGGCGATGACCGTATTTCTTTCCGAGGCCGAGCATCCGCTCCATGACATCGGAAGCGTATCCCTCGTAGCCGTTCTCATATGCCCCGCGTGCCAGTTCCCCCATGGCATGCCCCGCGATGCCGCCGTTCATGTACTGCCACTTCTGGTCGTGGTTCGCAAAGCCTTTCTCGAACGGCGGGTAAATGGAGTACCATTCCCCCGGCGAACCGGGCGGAAGGTGTTTTCCCAGGCCGATGTACGTATCGATAATGGCCGCGTTCATGGCGTGGGGGAGCCCCCGGTTGAGAGAATACATGTTCCCCTGGGCAATCTGCGATTTCTCGTCCACCCCCAGGTTCCGTTTCACATCCGGATCCTCATCGATAAAATGCGTGAAGAACTTCCCGTTCCACGAGAGCGCTTTCAGCCTCTCGAGTATCCCTCTCCCTCTCTCCCTGTACGACGCCGCCTGTGCCGTATGCCCCGCGCTGTCGAGCATCTCTGCCAGTTGATTGCATGCGTCGTAGTACCCGGTGTTGTCGCCGAAGAATATGCCGAATTTGGTCTTCCCCGGCACGAGGACCATCGTGGGACTCAGCGGGGCAGGCGGCGTATATTCATCGTCCACCTGGAAATCCCAGGAATCGATCGTGTACGCCCGCTTCAGGAGCCGGAATCTCGACGACCAGCGGGCGGGATCCGTCATGTTGTAGTCGAGGGCCCGGGCGGCGCAGTCGAGATTCCTCTTCATCCATTCGGCGTCACCGCTGGATTTCCAGCACGCGTACATCAGGTTCACGTAATTGTATTCGACGTGGTTCTCAACCGGCTGGCGGACAAACCAGGCGTCTTTGTCATGCAGGAAATACCCGAGCGGCGTGTACGCGGTCTTATAATAGTGATAGGCCCCCTCCCCGGTGTTGACGTTGCTCCAGATCATCCCGTCGGGTTTCTGTGTCTGGCGCATCAGATCCACAAGATCCCCGCCGTACGGGCTGAAATACTGCATCCCTTTCGTAGTGTTGTTATTGTCGAGAACCCAGTTGACGAAGAATCTGTACACCCTGCCGTCCCATGTGATCTCTTCATACCCTCCCGGTGAGTCGGCCACCATCCCGTCGCGGAGCATGCCGAAGAGTTCCCCAAATCTTCCGCCGTCCGCGATTTCAGTCCGGGGTTCGACCTGAAACGAGCCGTGCCCGGTTGTGTCACCGTTCTTGTTGATAAAAAGGACCGTGTGTGTCCCCGCCGCGCCGCCGGCCCGGATCCTCACTGAGGGCGCCGAGGGGAGGTGAACGTAGGGACGTCCCTTTCCGTCCCGCACGGTCAACGTCCCCCCCGGTTCGCTGATGATCGTCACTTCATCGAGCGGCCGGACGGAACCCGCCGGCTGCACGACCTCGAGAGTTGGAATCGCCGCCGACCGCATCCGTATGTCGTCGACGAACCCCTCTTTCCGTATCACTGTACTCTTGACATCCTCGAGCGGTTTCCCTGCCACCGTACAATTCTCGAACGTCACCCTCTCCACCCTGTGATTCTCGTCGAATCCTTTGAGAACGATCGGGCCGGTATGTGCCCAGGAGATGTTCTTGAGCGTGATATCCTTTATGTGCCCCGGAGGGCCGGTGCCATACCTGGTCCCGTCGGTGATATTCAGCTCGAACAGCTTTAACTCGGCCCGTTCGACGCGGATATTGTCATAGAGGACATTTTCGACGACGGACGGCCCGTCGCAAATGATGCTGAATCCGCTGTGCCCCTCGACCCGGCTGCCGCCCCGCGCGAGTATGACGTCGCAGTTTTGCACCGTAATGTTGCGTATGGAAGGCGCATTGGTCTCAAATCCGATCGTAACGCCGTCGCTGAATGCGAATCCGATCATCGTACACCCGCTCACCCGCACGTCGTTGACGACCTGTCCGGCCGCCGGTGCCTTTATAGCGATGCAGTCGTCCGTGCACCGCAGAAAACAATCGTCGATCGTCACATTGCGTGAACCGAGAGGATCAATGCCGTCGCATGACGGCCCGAAGCTCGTAACTTTCACGTCCTTGAACGCAACTCCGTCACAGTTGACAAGCGTATTCGTCCAGCCGTCTCCGTTTCGAATCATCACGCCGTCAAACAGAACGTCGGAGCAGTTCTCAACGAGGACCATCTGCTTGAATTCTGATGCACCGTCCAGTATCCCCCTTCCCGTGACACGTATGTGCGACACTCCTTTCGCGCGTATCCCCCCGTACACAATCGCTCCGGCGGCGATGTACACGCTCTCGTTATCTTTCAGGGTGATATATCCCGGCCGGTGGACGCCCGGTCCGAAGTAATGGATCCCCCGGGTTTTCCCCGACACGTGTTCCCGCTCGGGGGGATCGGCGAGGAGAAAAAGGGGAGGAAGGCTGTCAATCTCGACATAAAACTGCCCGGGCCCATCAAGCAGGAACGTCAGCACGTTCCCCCGTATTGCACAATCAACAGTGCGGCTTACCGGGTGTATTGTGACGTTCCTGATCGGGTGGGGCACACGGATCGAAACCTGCAGCTTCCCCTCGCACGAAAAGCTCGCCTGGTGAATCTCCTGTGGCACCCTCGTGTACGGTTCCAGGAACCAGTCAGGCATCTTTGAGGTATCCATGCTGGTGCGGAATTGCTCTGTCCAGACCTCCGTACCGTTTACGCTCACAGAGTACAGCGGACTCGTCTTCAGACCCGGGGGGGCCGGGTAGGGGATCACCCGGGACTTTTCGCCGCAATACGATGGCGCACTCAATGTGCAGAACAGGAGAGGAAAACAAAGCAAATGCGGGAGACTCCGTTTCATGGCCGACCTGGAGAGAGTTTGAATGTGCCCCTATTTCTGTGTGATTCGTTCTGCGTAAAAAGCGCCGTTGCCGTCAGTGACGCCGTAAAGATTTCCAGTCCTTGTGTCGACGTCAATCCCTTTCCACCGCAGGGCGCCGAGCGTTTCGTCATAGATATCGTCCCACGTGGATCCGTTGTCAAAGCTCGCATACACCGCGGATCGCACTTTTGACCAGTACAGCGGCTCACAGGCAACATACACTTCATTGCCTGATGGCCCGCCGACTGCAACAGCGGAGGCATTAAAAACGCGGTTATCCCGCGGAAACAATTTTCCCCAGGACGTTCCGTAATCTTTGCTCCGCCAGAGACCTTCATGGACAAAGCCGGCATATAGCCATCCCGGTCTCTTGGGGTCTGCCGTAAGGGCAACGAGAGCGGTCGCGGTATCCTTCCCGAATGGGAGCCCCTTGCCCAGCGTCTCCCACGAGTTGCCGCCGTCAGTCGTGGCAAAAATGCCGTTATCCGATTCTCCGAAATAGAGCGTGTTCATCCTCGTCGGATCGAGGCAAAGCAACTGGTTGGTGCCGCAGACATTCTTCGTCTGGTACGCGGTCACCGCGAGCAATTCTCCCTCAATGAATTCCTTTCGCGCGGGGAGTGTCTGTAATCTGTCGACCATCGGTACGGACAATCTCCGCCAGCTTCCCCCCCGGTCTTCGGATTCGTACAGCCCGGCTCCTTTACTGACGGCCCCGTCGATGTATGCGAAGAACACCCCGGGGCGGAACGGATCCTCCTTGATTGCCTGGACAAACAGTCCCGTCGCCAGATGGACCACGACGTTGCAGGATTTGCCGTCATCCCCGGTCGAACAGATGGCGCTTAAACGCTCCCCGCTATTGGTCGCTCCGTACACGATAAGCCCTTGCCTGAATCGGGACGGACAGATGACGGTGCTGCAATAGTAATTCTGTTCCGCGTTCAATCCGGGAAACGTTGCGTACGTCTTCCCCCCGTCTCTGCTTACGCAGGGCTGTATGTCTGCACCTGCGAGGAGCACTTTTCCGGGCACTGAAGGATCTGCAGTGATCATCTCCAGGCAGATGTTCTCTATCCCCGCAAAGTGGTGACCGTCCCACGTCCGGCAGGAATCGTCGCTCGTACAGATGCCGAACCAGTCCATCAGGTAGAATCGCGCCGGGTTCCTGTTGTCGGCGATGAATTTCGAGATCGCCCAGCCGATCTGCTCGGGTCGTTCGTACTGGGGCGGAAATTCGTGAAAGTCGGCCCGGGAATACTCTTTCTTGATTAACCTCCATGTTCCGCCTCTGTCTGTCGATCGGTAGAGAGGAACCGGTGCGCCGTTCGCAGGTGACGGATACTGGCAGATCGCAGCATAGAAAAGGGAAGGGCTGTTGGGAGCCGGGGAGATAGTGGAAAAATCGGCCGTTCCCGGCAAGTGTGTCGTTTTGCCGAACGTGGATCCCCCGTCGGTGGACCTGTAAATGCCGTCATTCCGGAATGTGGCAAGTATCGACGCGGGGGCGTCCCTGACGAATGAAAGGTTGGTAATGCTGGCGCCCCCCTTTTCGAACAGAAGTCTCCACGTCACCCCTTTGTCCGTGGAAAGATAAAGCCGCCCCACCTTCTCTCGCCTGTAGGAATTATCCGGGTACAGATAGTCGGCGAATGGCAATGAATCCATCGTTGCCGCATACAGCATGTTCTTTACGTACGGATGGAACGCCAGGCAGCAAAACGGCTCTCCCCCGAGTCCCGCGCAGCGCCACGTCTCGCCTCCGTCTCCGCTTACCCAGACGCCTCTTGAATTACCTGCCGCAGCGACAAAACTGCCGTCAAACGGATCAACCCCGATCTTCTCACCGTAGAACCTCGTCGCGCCGTTCCCGAAGAAATCAGGACCCGTCGTGACCAACCTCCACGTCACCCCCCCGTCTGTCGTTTTGTGTATCGCGGAGACCATTTCGTGACCACGCGCCTCGCCCGAAGCCCGGAACAGAACGTCAGGATTCACCGGGTTCATCGCGAATGACTCGACGTTGTGGTGATAGCCCTCGGTCATCCCGCTATTGATCGCTCTCCACCGTTTCCCGCCGTCAACGCTCTTGAAAACGCCGGCGACATCGGTCCTGATATAAAGGATATCCGGGTGGATCGGATTCTGAAGCATTCCGGTAACATATCCCCCCCCGTTGCACTCGGATGCATTCCACCGGTATCTGACATCTGATCCGATCTGCTTTCCCCCGGCCGCCGCATTCCCGCACAGGAGAATAAAGAGCAGAATCACCGGAAGGGTAGAGATTCGCGAAATCACTTTCTCACCTCTAGGTCATTTCAATATCAACGGTAGGCCCCAATATACGAATTGATGTGCTCGGGATGATGTCCGGGGAAAATTTAGGCTTACGATCGGTTGAATATCTGTCATTTCTCCGTTAACCTCAATCATGCGCCTGGATTCAGATAACGGTGAAGTCGGGCGACGGACCCTCACCGTTCGCCCGTGCGTCAGTTGGTATGTGAGGAACTCAATCATACATATTTCGGAGACTCCCCCATGAAATGGTATCACTACGTTGCGTGCCTTTTCGCCGGACTTTTTCTGGCCAATGCGGTTCCCCATTTCATTCACGGCATATCAGGTGACGGATTTCCTTCACCATTTGCAAATCCTCCGGGGAAGGGGATCTCGTCCCCGATGGTGAACGTTTTCTGGGGTCTTGGCAATGCGCTCGTCGGATATGTCCTCTTGAGAGTCGGCAGAGTCTCTCAAACACAGAAGTGGAGTCTCCTCGCGTTCGGTGCGGGGATTCTTGCAATGAGTGTCATGTTGAGCGCGGCATTTGCGGACAGGATGCGCTAGAGGAACCCTCACATCTCCGGACGTGTTAAGCTGGTAACATCCCGGAGGTCCGATGATTCGGCTGCGACTGCCGCTGATCATGATCGTGGCAGTCGACACGATCATCGGTACAGCTCTCCATGCGCAGGGCGTGTCCCTGGTCAACGCGTTCCCCAACCTTACGTTCACCCAGCCGATTCTTCTCACGTACCCGCCGGACGGAACGAACCGGATCTTTGTCGAGCAGCAAAACGGCATAATCCTGGAGTTCCCTAACGACTCGTCTGTCGCATCCGCAAAGACATTTCTGACGATCACGGACAAGCTGACCGACTATTCCCGTGAGGGCGAAGAGGGCCTTCTCGGACTCGCATTTGACCCTCAATATAAGACGAATGGATATTTCTACGTCAACTATACCGCGCCGAATCCTCTGCGGACCGTGATCGAGCGGTACCGTGTCCAGCCCGGGAATCCGGACTCGGCTGACCCGTCAAGCGCGTTCACCATACTCGAGATCATCCAGCCCCCCGCCCCCAATCACAAGGGGGGAAATCTCGCGTTCGGCCCGGACGGGTATCTCTACGCAGGGACGGGCGATGGCGGGGGCGGCAACGACACCTATCAAAATGCGCAGAACAGGAGTTCCCTCCTCGGCAAGTTCCTCCGCATCGATGTGAGCGAGACGACGGCGACGGCGCACTATCGGATTCCGCCGGACAATCCGCTTGTCGCGGACACCACGGGATTGAAAAAGGAGCTCTGGACCTGGGGGATGCGCAATCCATGGCGATGGAGTTTCGATCCGGTGACAGGCATGCTCTGGTGCGGTGATGTCGGTCAGGACGCATGGGAAGAAGTCGACATCATCCGGAAGGGCCTGAATTACGGTTGGCCGATAATGGAGGGGTTTGTCTGCAATCCTATTGCGCCGGTATGTGACTCAGCGGGATACACTCCCCCCGTCGAGGTCTTCGGGCATGATGTGGGGAATGCGATAGTCGGGGGCTACGTCTACCGGGGGTACCGCCTCCCCTGGTTGACCGGTGCCTATGTGTACGGTGATTACGGCAGCGGGACCATCTGGATGCTCCGCTATGAGAACGGCATTGTTGTCACTGATTCGGTCCTCATGTACGGCAGCTTCGGTGAAATGTCCGCGTTCGGCACAGATCAGTTGAGCGAACTTTATATCGTGAGCTATGGAGCCAGCTCCTCAATTTACCGGTTTGCCGGTCCTGGCCCGACGTCGGGAGTGACGGCGCCCCCGCGGCAGGCGTTCGCGTTCGGACTGGATCAGAACTATCCGAATCCTTTCAATCCGTCCACGGTCATCGGTTACCAAATCGGTGTGACAGAACAGGTCTCGCTCAAGGTATTCGACGTCCTCGGACAGGAAGTGGCGACTCTGGTCGACGGGATCAGGTCTCCGGGATCCTATCGCGTCACGTTTGAGGCGGGCAGGTATTCAAGCGGAGTCTATTACTACAGGCTGCAGGCGGGGAATTTTGTGAAGACGCGTGAACTTGTCCTCGTCAGATGATCCGGGAGACCTGCGCCTCCGTGCCGGCGTCATCATGTTCCATCGCACGGTTCACGAATCTCCGGGGAATGGCTATCTGCTTTCGTTGTCCGGATGAGCGGGTGCCGGTATCAGAGAGTAATCGAAAACGTCCTTCCGTATGCTGAACCTGAAGCGGCCACCGATTCGGGGGACCATTTGGGACGGTGATTCAAATCCGGCCGTGTAGCTCGCGATGAGCGCATTGGTAAAAAGGTTGTACACGGAGACCTGCTCGGGGCCCGCAGTGATCATATACTTCTCGCCGTGATACGACTTTCCCGGAAATGAGTCAAGAAAGGCCGTGCTGACATAGTGCGGGAAGCGTTCCGATCCCGGATAGACGGCGCCGCCGGCGAGGTGAAAGAAATACCGTTCATCGTCCATGGCGATCTGCTCTGCGCTGGTGTCGAAGAGGATGACCGCATTACTTGGGAGGGAGTCGAGAGAGACTGCGCTTCGGTTGCGCGGGCCCCGGATGTACCTGTTCCACAGGGAATCTTCCGGGAGAATCCCTTTCGGGATCATAAATGTTGCAGCTCCGCCCGCCGGTGAGCTGTATGTTCGATAGAGAGTGAGATACGGCTCGATTCCGATGCTCTCCACGAGGAACCTGTTATACAATCCCGCCGCGGGGTAGCTGAGTGACGGATCAACCTCGCGGAATCCGTCGCTCCCCAGAAGAGACGTAAGCTCGACGTCCTGTGATTCGTACAGAAAGCGGCCGAGCGGAAGGAGCACCTCCGGTTCCAGACCGCCTCTCCCGCCATAGGCGACGGCGAATCCCTCCTGAAGAAATGGATGGGTGTACAACGGCAGATGCCTGAGCTTGAAGTTGACGAGGAGATGCAGCAGTTCGTGATAGTGCGTGTTGTATGTTGTGACCACGGCATCGTACGCAACATTGTAAATCCCCCGCGCCCGGAATCCCGTCAATCGGCGGATCTCCTCCTCGTCCCTGCACAGGTAGTATCGGATCTTCTGGTCACGCAGGGTTGCCATGTCCCGGACACCCAGGCGCAGCAGAACGGCCATGCGCGTGACAAATTGCTCCAGTTGCTCGATGCAGTAAGGATTGAAAAGACTTGGGTCGCTCAAAAAGAACCTGAAGTGCTTGCTCTCGATGGTGGTCCAGTTGCGCGCGAAGTACCCGAGAGGAGAAACCCAGTGCCTCCCCCGGAAATAAAACTCCGTCGAGTCGGCCGGAGTCCCGCAGGTCAGCGTGAGCCGGGAATAATTACGGTCAAGGCCTTTCACGGAAAGGGAATATGTGTCGCGCCCCCCCATCATGAGGGTTCTCGTGGTGTCGCTGAGATCGTACCCGAGAAGCTGTTTATACTCTACTCCGTCGTACTCGATCCCGAGCCGGTGCGACACCGCGAGATCCCGGGGGTCGAACCAGGCAGCGAGGGCCGATCTGTTCCACAGCAGGGCCCTGACAAAGCTCTCGGCCTCCGCCTGATGCAGCGTTTGAGAAAAGGCGGCAAAGGGAACCCAGAGGAGTATGAAGGGCGTCAGGACAGTGCGGAAAGTCAACGGTATCTTTCTCCGGAAATTCAGACATCGGCCGGGGACGGGAAGTCATGGGATGCCTGTCCCCGCGGGTTGGATCCTCAATAAGCTACGTATATCATTCCCGACAGGCAATTCAGGGAACGCGTTGAACCAACGCGATCCACCGTGCCGCAAGGCCGGCTTTATCGTTGCTTCACGATAAAATCGACACCAACTGTTGATTGACACTCACCCCGCGGAATCATATCTTAGTGAAGTCGCCACCGTCCAGAGGGAGGTGGCGTACTGATTTTTGCACCGCCGGCGCCCGCTGAAGCCGGCGCGCAGAACAATCGCAAAGCACAGGATTTTTCCCGCGGGCACCCCCTCGTCGATCGCAGTATATGGCCGAACCATCTCCTCACTCTTCCCCGGTCTCCGTATGGGCGCCCCTCAAGCGTTCGCTCTTCCGGAATCGCCTCCTTGCATCCATAATTTCGGATACGGGGAGCTGGATGGTCGATACCGCCGGCACGTGGCTGATGACGACCCTGAGCACCTCCCCCCTTCACGTAGCGCTCATGCAGACTGCTGCCAGCCTCCCTGTGCTGCTGCTCGGGTTGCCGGCCGGGGCGCTCGCGGACATACTTGACCGCAGGCGGTTGCTCCTCTTCTGGGTAACCTGGATGGTCGGTGCGGCCTCGGTACTGGCTATACTGACGTCCGCCGGGTGGATCGGCGTGGCCTCGCTCCTCATATTCACCTGTCTCCTCAGCGTCGGCTCCGCGATGAACGGTCCCATCTGGCAGGGGATCGTGCCGGAGCTGGTGCCGCGTGAACAACTGCCGAGCGCCATAGCGTTAAACAGTGCCGCATTCAATATTACAAGGGCGATAGGGCCGGCCGCGGGTGGGCTCACCGTCGCCGCATTCGCCGCCGTCGCTGTGGGCGCCGGCGTGGTCTACTGGGTGAACGCCCTTTCGTTTACCGGCGTGTTCCTTGTGATCTTCTTCTGGAAACGGAAGGCGCCGTTCAAGAGCGAGCTTCCCGCCGAGCGTCTGGCGGGATCGATGCGTGCCGCATTGCGGTATGCCTGGCACGCGCCCGCTCTGCGGGCGGTCCTTGTGCGTGCATTTCTCCTGACATTTTGCGTAAGCGGCATGTGGGCTCTGCTCGCGGTTGTCGCGAGAGAAGACCTGAATCTGGGCGCGCTCGGTTACGGTCTCATGAATGGTTGCATCGGAACGGGCGCTGTGTCGGCAGCCATAGTGCTCCCCAGGTTGCGGCTCCGCCTGTCGGCCGACGGCATCGTGAGGATCGGCTCTCTGTTTTTCGTCACCACGCTTCTCGTCATGGCCTGGGTCCATATGTGGATCCCGTTGATCGTGGTGCTTTTGATGGGAGGAATGGCCTGGACCAGCTCGGCGTCGTGCATGAACATCGCAGTCCAGTTGTCCGTCCCTGCCTGGGTGCAGGCGCGATCGCTCGGAATCTACCAGATGGTGTTCATGGGCGGTCTCGCCGCCGGCAGCGCATTCTGGGGCGCTGTCGCGGACCATACGAGCACGCCCATCGCGCTGAGCGCGGCGGCGGCCGGCCTTCTTGCGGGGTGGCCGATTACGCGGAAATTCCCCCTCCCGACCGGAGGGGAATCGGATCTTTCCCCCGGGCGTCTTGCTGCCGTCAGCCGTGAGGGGTCGCAGGTCCTGAATCAGCCCGACCCGGAAGACGGCCCGATCCTTGTCACCGTGACATTCCGCATCGATCCGGCGCGTTCTGAAGAGTTCATCAGGGCTGCGCACGAGCTCGGGAGAGTCCGCCGTCGCGACGGAGCGTTTCGCTGGGCGCTGTACAGCGACCCCTCCGATCCCGCCCGCTACATGGAGACGTATCTCGTCGAATCATGGCTTGAGCGCCAGAGACAGATCGAACGGTTTACTGTCGCCGACCACGCGATCCGGAACCGCGTATTCAGTTTTCATCTTGACCCGGAACCCCCGGCGGTCTCCCGCATGATACTTGCCCAGATGCCTCCGCCTCTTTCCGCTCGGGGCAGACTCTCCCCATCACGGGATTCAAATGGCAAATCAGAATAAGTCGTCCAGAAGAAACTTCATCAAATCCGTGTCAGCAGCCTCCGCTTTTTCACTTGCGCTCCCCTCTCTCGCGCGGGGCGGCCCGGAGGGGCGGACCTCAGCGTCCGGCGGGCCAGGCGTTGGGCCGTTCCCTCTTTTCCGGGGTGACGGCTACAGCCCGTCCGACGGGGTGGCAGGCCTCCTCTTTTCACAGGTCGGCTACGAGCTCGGGGTTCCGGTCAACGTTGTCGTACGCCTCCCGAAAAAAGAGCTCCTGCATGGCAAGGTCACCTGCGCTCTCGTCCCTTCGTCGAACGGGCACGGGCACACAACCGGGTGCGCCTACTGGGGAGAGCTCTGGGGAAGCCACTGGTGGGTAGCGGAATTTCCTCCGGTCAACGAACCCGGGACGTGGTCTGTCGAGATCCGGATGGACGGGAATCTGGTGTTTCAGGATCATGGGCTTCACGTGGGGCGCAACATTCTCTGGGACAAGACGCTCGAGCTCTCCGCGGTGGATATGCTGGAGCGCCGGGTGCACTTCACGAAGGTGGGCGCCGGGTGGCAGGACGCGGGCACACTCTGGGTCGAAAGCTGCTCACAGAGCGCTATGATCATCGCCCTGGAAGATCTGCTTGAACAGGGAGCGGACCTCATCGGGAAGGGCATCGCGGGTCGTATACACAAACAGATCATTGTCGGCTGCAAATATCTGGTCATGACTGAGCAGAAAGCCCGTGATATGGGATATCCCCCCGGCGCCATGTGTCATGACCTGCTCGGGCATGAGAAGGACATACTCCCGAACGACGCGCTGAAGGCGGTCATCGCTCTCATCCGTGCCTCGGGCCTCCTTCCCGGTGAATACGGTGTCGAAAAGGAATCGTACCGCGGCACCGCTGAACGGGTGTGGGAATGGCTCACGCACGCCGCGAAGCCGATGGGGAGCTACGGAATGAGCCTCTTCCAGCGCGGACTTCCCGAGAGCACCGTCATCCCCTCTGATGAGTGGCAGACCCGCGACATCGTGCTGTTCTGCTGGGGAGCGCTCGAAATGTATCTGGCAAGGGAATCGGCAGCGAAAGGCCACAACGTTGATCTCGCGAAAACACCGGGTGTCTCGGCCGCAAAAGATCAGTGCATGAAGTATGCGCGTGCCATCATGGATCGCCAGATCACGCAGGATCAGAACGAAAACGGCTACTACGGGCACTTCAGGGAATTTTCGAGCATGAAGCACTCGGAGAAATCCTGGACCCACGGGATCGTCAACAACCAGTTCGGCGCCGATATCGGGGGAATTTATCCCAACTTTCTCCTGCCGCTGATTGCGATGCTGCGGGAATGGCCTGATCACGAAGACGCCCCCCGCTGGAAGCAGACGCTCGGGAATTTTGCACGCGGGTTTCTCATCCCGTCATGCATGAAAAACCCTTTCATGATCGTTCCCCAGGGGATATTCGGAGAAGAAGGGCCCGTCTGGTTTTGCGGAACGTTTCATGGAACCGACACGATCTACGGGTACACGGCCGCGCTCGCTCTGGACCTGGCGAAATTGCTCGACGAACCGCTGCTTGAGAAGATTGCGTACGGGAATCTGCAATGGCTCATGGGGCTGAACGGCGGGGTCACGAAGGAGACGCTCAACGCCGCCGTCATATTCAGCGCTGACATTCCCGACGGGGTCGCGCTTCCCTCAAGCCTGATGTGCGGCGTGGGGAACCGCTGGGCGGGCACATGGTTTCAGACACGGGGGGTGATCTGCAACGGTTTTCACACGGGGAAGCAGTTCGTCTATGACGTTGAACCGAAGAAGAAAAACGATGGTCCGTTCTCGTTGACCGATGAAGACTGGATCCCCCACAGCGCCGCATGGTTAACCGGGCTCGTCCGGTTTATGCACACGAAGAGAGGTTGAAGATGAGAAAAGTCATGCTCCTGCTCTGCATCCTCGGATCGGCGCTGGCTTCTGCGCAGCGCCCGGCCTACAAAGACCCATCCGTCCCGGTAGACCTCCGTGTCGAAGACCTTCTCCGCAGGATGACTCTGGAAGAACAGGTCGCCCAGCTCTTCGGGTATTATTCGCGCGATACGCTTGCCTTCGATAAGGATGGCAATTTCATTGGAACACAGGATACGGCGGTCCTCAGCGCCGGCGTGGGGAGTTTTGCCTCGCGTCTCCTCTGGCAGGAATCAACGCCCCTCCGGAGAGCGCAGTGCATAAACGGCATCCAGCGCTATATGATCGAAAAATCCCGTCTCGGGATCCCCCTGTTTACGTTCGGAGAATCGCTCCACGGTTTCATGACGCAGGGTGCCACTTCGTTCCCGCAGGCGATCGCGCTCGGCTGCACGTGGGATACCGCTCTCGTCGAGCAGGTATTTACCGCGGCCGCGCGCGAAGCAACCTCACAGGGAACGCATCAGGTTCTCTCTCCCGTTGTGGATCTGGCCCGCGACCCGCGGTGGGGACGCACCGAAGAATGCTACGGCGAGGACCCCTACCTCGTCTCCCGCATGGCGATGGCTGCGGTGTTCGGCTTCCAGGGACGGGGGCTCCTTATCGACAGCAGTCACGTCGCCGCCACGCTGAAGCATTTTGCAGGGCACGGGCAGCCGGAAGGGGGGCGGAACATAGCCCCGGTCAACTACTCCGAGCGGGAATTCCGCGAAACGCACCTTTACCCGTTCGAGATGGCCGTGACGAGAGCGCACGCGAGGTCGCTCATGGCGTCCTACAACGAATGGGACGGCGTCCCGAACCACGTCAATCGAAAGCTGCTCTACGACATCCTCCGCACGGAATGGGGGTTCAACGGCTTCGTCATGAGCGACGGAGGAGGGATGGAGGTGACGTACAGGGACCACATGGCCGCCGCGAGCCTGCCGGAGTCCGGCATCCTCTCCGTCGAGGCGGGTGTGGACTACGAGCTCGGGAGCGGTCAGTGCTTCGGCCAGCTTGCCGACGAAGCGAGAAAAGGGAGAGTATCGACGATTGCGATACGCCGGGCGGTCTCTGACATCCTGCGCGTGAAGTTCGAGTGCGGCCTGTTCGACCACCCCTGCGCCAATCTCATCGAGCTCACGGATACAACCGTCCGTGCCTCGCACAGGGCGCTATCCCGGAAAGCCGCGGAGGAAGCGATGGTTCTCCTGAAGAATGACCGCCGGATTCTTCCGTTCGATCTCACGAAGATCAAAACTCTCGCCGTGATCGGTCCCGATGCGGCGGATATCCATCTGGGTGGATATTCGCCCCCTCCGATGGCGGGCGTCAGCGTGCTCCGGGGGTTCCAGGAATATCCCGGGAAGAAGTTCAACGTCCTGTACGCGAAGGGCTGCACGCTGACGTTGAACACTACCACGCACTGGCTTGTGAATGAAAATCCCATACTCGGGGATCCGCAGACGGACGACCGCCTCATCGGCGAGGCGGTCCGCGTTGCGAAAAAAAGCGATGCGGTCGTTCTTGTCATCGGCGAGAACGAGCTGATCTGCCGTGAGGCATGGAACGAGATACACAGGGGAGACCGCGACGATCTCGGCCTTGTCGGGCGCCAGGAGAAACTTGCCGAAGCGATACTGAGCACCGGCAAGCCGACCGTCATACTGCTGATGAACGGTCGCCCCATCACGATAAAAGAGCTCTCACAAAAGGCCCCTGCCATCGTCGAGTGCTGGTACCTCGGGGAAGAGACAGGGAGGGCGGTCGCGGACCTTGTATTCGGTAACGTCAATCCTTCAGGCAAGCTCACTGTGACGTTTCCTCCTTCCGTCGGCCAACTGCCCTGTTACTACGACCACAAGCCCTCACGGTTCCGGAATTATGTTCTGGCCGATACGCTCCCGCTCTTTCCCTTCGGACACGGACTCAGCTATACGTCGTTCAGGTACGATCACCTTCAACTCTCCCCCGCGTCCATGCACCCCGACGGCAGGACGGATGTCTCCGTTGAAGTCGGCAACTCCGGGAGCCTGAAAGGGGACGAGATCGTGCAGATGTACATACGCGAAGTCGTCAGTCTGCCGACTCGACCGGTCATGGAACTGAAGGACTTCGCCCGCATCACTCTTCAACCGGGGGAGACACGCACGGTGAAATTCACTCTTACGCCGGACAAACTTCAGGCGCTGGGGCTCGATATGAAGCGCCGCGTCCCGCGCGGGAAATACGCCATCATGGTTGGAAAGAGCTCCGCTGAATTCCTCTCGGATACGCTGAACGTCGAGTAATGCGCATCACAAAAATGAAGCGCGGGACGCGACCGCCTCGCGCGTCATTTTCTTTTTGACCCCTGTTCTCCCCGTTGTATTTACACACACTGGTTAATAGTACTCACCCGATATTCCGGTTGTGAGATAATATCTGCCATTCCCCGGTTTCCACTGCTGGCATTGATTGTGCAACCGGTGTATCTACTCAGGAGCACAGGTGCCGGTTACCGGCTCACGAAGCTTCTGGATGTCTCGGGGGGGGCTATCGGTGGGGTAGCCCCTCTGTGAGGCACAACATAGCGGCTTGTCCCGGAGTTGAGTAGCTTACCCGGGAACATCCGCTCATTCAGACAGCCCCCGGTCCGCGATTGGATTGAGGGCTTGTCTATTTCAGTGCGGAGAATCTTTCTCAGAGCCAGGGGGGGCTTTCATGAGATATGTCATCATATTGATTTTTTGCGTCACGCTGCCTGCTTTTTCCATTGTACACACCCGGCCCTCTCATGCACCCCGCTCCCCCGGTCGGCGCTCAGCACCTTCAAATCATTTCCGGACGTTCAGTCACCCCGGGGCACACTATCAGTCATTCTCCCATCGCACCCCGGCAACTCACCGATCCGGGGGCACATCAGGTTCGACGCCCGGAAAGACCCATGGCAGAACAAAGCCCGGCGAGACAGCAGCGGACTAGATCCGCTTGAATTAGCTGTGCAGCCGTTGTTCGGTCAAATCTGTACGGTGGACTTTACCTTTTCGTGACCCGTTCCTCTCCTCATTCCTTTCCCCTCATCGAACCATTCTGCCTGCACGCACAGTCCGGGTCCTCCTGGCTCACAATTTCGGAAAGTGCAAATATACAGATGAAGCTCCTGCCGTGTCGCCGGTTGTCAATCTGGAGACGTATGCCTATATTATGACGCAATTCCGCCGGAGTGTCCGGCGTCGTGCCGCAAGGACTGATCAAGCCAGCGCCTCCTCCCCGTTGAAGTCGCCCGCAATGAGACTGCATCTGACAGAGTCCTGTATTCTCCTTTTCATGATGACTCTCCCTCACGCAGCCCTCTCACAGTCAGGGGATCTTCACGGTCAGGCCTCCGCGTGGGTGGCTCCGAATTCCGCCGGTCCTGCCCAATACCAGGCGGGGATCCGTTACATTCCCGACCTCCTCGTGAGTGACCGGCTGAGCGACGGCGTGGACGCCGGGATGGAATTATCCCTCAACTCGTTCGCGACTGCCCGCTTTGCCCGTGGTATGTACCCTTCGTATGACGCCGGCGCAAAACTCTACCGCGGCTGGCTCCGGCTTTCAACGGACAGGTTTGAATTCCGCGCCGGGCTCCAGAAAATCAATTTCGGATCGGCACAGATGTTCCGCCCTTTGATGTGGTTCGACAGGATCGATCCCCGCGATCCGCTTCAACTGACGGACGGGGTCTACGGTGCGCTCGCAAGATATTATTTCCAGGATAACTTCAATATCTGGCTCTGGGGGCTCTACGGAAACCCGGACACGAAAGGATGGGAAATTGCCCCGACGGAATCGGGAACCGCGGAATACGGCGGGCGGCTTCAGAGTCCTCTCCTTACCGGTGAAATAGGCCTCACGTACCATCATCGGAGGGCGGACATGAGAGACCTGATTCCCGTGCCGGCGGCAGTGGGGAGCCCGTTCGCAGCTGAAGACAGGTTCGGTGTCGATGGGAAATGGGATCTCGGCATCGGGGTCTGGGGTGAAGGTGTGATCGTACGGCAGGAGCCAGTACTCCCGGCAGTGCTCTACCGGAGGCAATGGACCGTGGGAGCCGACTACACGTTCGACGTCGGGGCCGGTCTGTATGCTGCAACCGAATATTTCAGATCCGATGCGCCGGTGACGCCTCTTGCATCCGGCCCGGGATCCGGCTTTTCGGCATTCACGGTGAATTACCCCGTAAATGTCCTGGACAGAATCTCCGCAATCATCTACAGGGACTGGACGAACAACCACTGGTATCGTTTGATAACATGGCAGAGGACACTGGACAACTGGAGTTTCTACCTTCTCGGGTTCTGGGATCCCGACGCGGTGGAGATCCCGAACAGCCAGGCCGGTACGAATGCGTTCGCGGGGGAGGGATTTCAATTCATTGTGACATTTAACCACTGACGCGGCGCTGCGGGCGCCGGTGCATTTGCTCACAAAGCGACACACGACAAGAGTACCACATGCAGGATGCAGTGCTGATACGGGCGGAAGCCCTCGATAAGATCTACCCCCTCGGACTCACGGAGCTCAAGGCGCTTGACGGGATCAACCTCTCCGTGGCAAAGGGTGAATTCGTCGGGTTTGTAGGACCGAGCGGTTCGGGGAAGACCACGCTCCTGAACATCGTCGGTTCGCTCGATGTGCCGACCCGCGGAAGCGCGGAGGTCCTCGGGCGGAAAATAGAGTCCCTGTCGCATAAAGAATCCGCGGCGCTCAGAAACCACCACATCGGGTTCATTTTCCAGACGTTCAATCTCCTCCCTGTGTATACGGTCTACGAAAATGTCGAATTCCCCCTCCTCCTCCAGGGGATGGAGGCCGCGCGCCGCAGGCATCTCGTGGAAGAGGCTCTTGATTGGGTCGGCCTCGCGGATCGGGCGGACTCCCGCCCCACGCAGCTTTCGGGTGGACAGAGCCAGCGCGTTGCGATCGCCCGGGCAATCGTCAAGCAGCCCGAGATCGTCCTTGCGGACGAACCGACCGCAAACCTCGACGCGGCGAACTCGCATCATATCATGAAAACGATGGCGGATCTGAACAGGGATCTCCGGACGACGTTCATATTTGCCACCCATGATGAGAAAGTGATCGGATATCTCAGGCGGAAAATCACGCTCGTGGACGGCAGGATCTCCAGGGACGACGCCATCGAAAAACCCCTTGCGGAGTGAGGCTGCCATGCTTGCTCCAAAGCTTGCGTTCAGAAACATCATCAGCGCGGGACTCCGGACATGGCTCAACGTCATTGCCCTCTCGTTTTCGTTCGTCGCCATCATCTTCCTCCAGGGGTTCTACGACGGGCTGAACGACCAGGCCGAGCGCTCGACCGTGGATGCCCTCTACGGCGGGGGGCAGTACTGGCAGGAAGCGTACGATCCGTACGACCCGCTTACGCTGGTGGACGCGCATGCGCCCGTCCCGCCCCGGCTTCAGAATATGGTGGAGGCAAAATCTGCGACGCCGCTGCTCATCCGGACGGCGACGATATATCCCCGGGGGAGATTCCGGCCGATACTCCTCAAAGGTATAGAACCGGACCAGCAGGTGGTCTCGATCCCTTCGTCACTGATCGGCGGGGACACCGCGCTCATCCCGGGAATGATCGGGAGCAGGATGTCGAAAAATGCCGGTGTGGGGAAGGGGGACGTGGTAACCGTTCAGTGGAGGGACATCCACGGCACGTTCGACGCCCGTGATGTGACAATCGTGGACGTGTTCTCCACCACCGTGTCGGAAATCGACAACGAGCAGATCTGGATTCCGTTAAACAGGCTGCGGGAGTTTACCCGCATGCCGGGGCAGGCGACGATGATCGTACTGAAAAAAGGCGCCAATCCGCCGGGGAATATTACAGGGTGGGAGTACAGGGATCTCCCCTGGCTCCTGCGTGACCTCCGCGCGCTTGTCAGGATGAAGAGCGTTCAGGGGAGCATCATGTATCTCCTTCTCCTCTTCCTCGCCATGCTGGCGATCTTCAACACGCAGGTTCTTTCGATCTGGCGGCGCAGGAAGGAGATGGGGACGCTCATGGCGCTCGGAATGACGAGGACACAGGTGATCAGGCTCTTCACGATGGAAGGGGCGTTCCACGGCCTCCTCGCCGCTCTGGCCGCGGCGGTCTACGGCATTCCGCTTCTTGCGATCGTCGCCAACAGGGGCGTCGCGCTCCCGGCGGCGACGGACAGTTTCGGGTTCGCCATCGGCGAGAGGCTCTTTCCTGTGTACTCGCCGGCGCTCGTCGTCGGCACGACGGTCCTTGTCTGCATCGTCACCACGATCGTCAGCTTCATCCCCACGAGGAAGATTGCGCATCTCAAACCTACCGATGCGCTCCGGGGGAGGAGTTCATGATCTCGTTTCTCCTCAAAGGCCTTCTGCGGGACCGGTCAAGGTCGCTGTTCCCTCTCCTTACCGTGTTCCTTGGCGTCCTCCTCACGGTGGTTCTCCACTCGTGGCTGAATGGATCGGTCGCATCGTTGATTCTCTCGACTGCGCATTTCAATACCGGGCATGTTCGTGTGTTGACCCGGGCGTATGCACGGGAAGCCAATCAGGTCCCGAACGACCTTGCGCTCCTGGGGATCGATACGCTCATCGCGGAGCTCAGGCATGACTATCCGGATCTCCTCTGGACCCCGCGGATCAAATTCGGCGGCCTGCTCGACGTCCCGGACGAGAAGGGGGAGACCAGGGCGCAGATCCCCGTGAGCGGACTCGGGATCGACCTCTTCTCCGGGGCCACCCCCGAGCCGCGGATCCTCGATCTCCGCGACGCCATCGTGCGCGGGCGTCCCCCCCTGCGGCGGGGGGAGATGGTCATCGGGGAGGAGGGGGCGCAGAAGCTTCATCTCGAGCCGGGAGACACTGCAACGCTTATCAGCTCCACGATGAACGGGAGCATGAGCATAACGAACTTTGTCATCGTCGGAACGGTCCGGTTCGGAATCGTGGCGATGGACAGGGGGACGGTGATCGCGGACCTGGCGGACGTTCAGCAGGCGCTCGATATGGAGAACGGGGCGGGGGAGATACTCGGCTTCAGCAGGGATGATCTCTACCACGAAGAACGGACAGACATCATCGCCGCCGGATTCAACGCCTGTCACCGCATCCCCGGCGCAGATACGCTCTCCCGCGGATCTTCCTTCTCCCCGGTCATGGGGACACTTCGCACGGAGAGCGGCCTGTCGGACTACCTGGAGTATGTCGGCCTCTTCTCCGGCATCATCATCGGCATTTTTGTCCTGGCGATGTCCGTCGTCCTGTGGAACGCGGGGCTCACGGGGAGCCTGCGTCGATACGGCGAGATCGGGATTCGGCTTGCCGTGGGGGAGGACAGGCGGCACATCTATCTCGCCCTCCTCGTGGAGTCGCTGATGATCGGGCTCGCCGGCTCTCTTCTGGGCACGGCGCTCGGGCTGGCGGTCGCCTGGTACGGCCAGGTGAAGGGACTGGACCTCGGTGCGATCATGAAGGGCGCCACGCTCATGATGCCCACGCTCATCCGGGCGCAGATCACACCGTTCACGTGCGTGATCGGCTTCATCCCGGGGATGCTCGCCACGTTCCTCGGGACGGCGATTTCGGGGATAGGCATATTCAGGCGGCAAACCGCACAACTCTTCAAGGAACTCGAATAATGATCCGGCCCCTTGTTCTGCTCCTGGGAATCCCGATCGCGTCGATGATGCAGGGCCCCTCGGGCGATGAAATACTCATGCGTGTCGACAGGAACATGTTCACGGACCGGAAGATTTCCGAGTCGCGCATGATCATACACGGACAGCGCGACACGAGAACCGTGGGATCGAAATCCTGGCAGAGGGGCACAAGCGAGTCCTACACGGAGTTCCTCGCCCCGGCACGCGATAAGGGGACGAAGATGCTGAAACTGAAGGATATGCTCTGGGAGTATTCCCCCTCCACGGATCGGACGATTATGATCTCCGGCCACATGCTCCGCCAGTCGGTGATGGGGTCCGATCTTTCGTATGAAGACATGATGGAAGACCCTCATCTGCCGGACATCTACTCGGCGACGATCGCATCGGGCGAAGTCATCGACGGGCGGGAGTGCTGGGTTCTGGACCTGAAAGCGAAAAAGGAGGATATCGCGTATGATCACCGGCGGGCGTGGGTGGACAAAGAGCGGTACCTGGTCCTCAGGGAGAACCTCTACGCCCGGAGCGGCAAGCTTTTGAAAACCGCGGACGTCCGGGAGGTGATGCACGTACACGATCACTGGCTCGCGAAGATCGTCGTGTACAGGGATGTCCTGAAGGAGGGGGACGGGACCGAGTTTCACATCGACAACGTGACCATGGACGCGGATATCCCCGACTATCTCTTCTCGAAGGCAGCGCTCCGAAGGTGATGAACGGAGTCGTTCACTCGCCCGTACGACCCTTGATTGGATCGGGATCCCGGGGGAACACCGCCTGTACCGCCGGAAGGTGAGAAGATTTCAGGAAGAAGTAGTTGCCGTTTCCGCTCCGTTCTCCCCGCGCCCGTTCTCGTACGCAGCTGCCGTCAAACAGGTAGGTGCCGTATCCGTGTCCGGCCATCGCTTCGAAAACCTTATGCCCCTCTGCTGAAGGGTCATCGGGATCTCCCCACACCTCCAGCAGCCATGAGGGCTGTGAATCCTGGAGCACGGACGCTGCGCCGTTGAGAACGCTCAGCTCGTGCCCCTCGACGTCGCACTTGACGAACCGTATCTTCCGCCCCAGCGTTTTCTGGAGGTCGTCAAATCTGAGCGTGTCCACGTTGAACGAAGACCGGCCAGCGGGATCGCGATCCGCGACGACATGCGTGCGGTACAGGTCCGGTTCACCGTTCGCCTGGTCCGGTGCGGTCATTGTTACCGTCCTTGCCGAATCCGAAAGAGCGGCGTTGACAAGCCTGACGTTGTCGAGCCGGAGTCTTTTCCGGATGAAGTCCAGTATTTTGAACTGGTACGGCATCGGTTCAACGCTGCACACGAGCCCCGTTGGTCCCACGACGGACGAGAGCATCCGCGTGTACCACCCCAGACTTGCCCCTACGTCGACAACGCAGTCGCCGTTTCCTGCCAGAACACGGACGAGTTTCATTTCCGGTTCGTAGTTCTCCTCCCCATTTTTCATTCTGCTGGCGTACCGGCGCATCCTGATTCTGTGAAGAAGACTGCCGGGGAGTACGCGTTTGAGAACCATACGGATCGTTGTGTCGCGGGATTCTTTCATGACTTCTCTTCCTGTCGTGAGTATGTCATTCGGGGATTCGATCAACAACTTTCGCCGGCGGTGGCGGTGGGGATATGCCGAGAACCGTATCAAGCGTCGTCAGAAGCGTTTGTTGCCCGACCGGTTTCGAGAGGAAGCTGGCTGCCCCCATTGCCGCCGCGGTGTTCGCTGCGGCTTTGCTGGGGTAACCCGTCAGGACGATCACACGGGCCGTTGCATCGAGTTCCCGGATCCGCCTCAGGACCTGCAGGCCGTCCATGCTCGGCAGTCCGAGATCGAGTATGACCGCCGCGGGCTGTACCCTGGTGTAGAGGTCGATCCCCTGAGGTCCGTCCGTCGTTGTCGTCACGCTGTGTCCGGCATGCTCAAGAAAAGCGGTCAGCGTCGAGAGTATGAATTCGTCGTCGTCGATGAGAAGTACTGTAGGCATGGTGTGGCATCCCTTGGTGCATTCCTACCGGGTTTCTCTTGTGGTCCTGATCCAGACGTCTTTCGTCCGGCGTCCCGGCATCGCCGCATAAACGCGCAGTTTCCAGAGTGCAAACCTGGGCAGTTGGAACAGTGCCCGGTAGAGCGAACGTTCGGCCGATGCGATTCTCAACCCGGCGGTAAGATGGAGAAGAGCCGCTCCCGCCGCCCCCGCCCACAGGATGCTGTACACGCCCATCGAGGGAACACGGAGAAGGGCAAGACCCAGTGTCATGAGCCCGGCGGCTGCGACAAATCCGGTGATGGTAACAAGCGCGGGGGTGACGAGGTCAAAAAACGCGTCGAGAGAGCCGAGTGCTCCCCGCCGTAGGGCACCCCTGAGGAGCGGCCACGCGTAGCGGCGTACTATCGCGAACCGTCCCCCTTCCCAGCGGGCGCGCTGTCCTTCCGCGTGCTTCGGATTGCGGGGCATGACTGCCAGGACCGTCGCTTCGGGAGCGAACGTCACTTTCACGCCGCGGAGGTAGAGATGCAGTCCGTATTCCAGGTCTTCGGTGACGGAATATGCCTCCCACGGATGGTCTCTCAGTACCTGCGTGTTGAAGCACATACCGTTTCCCCTGAGTCCCGCGGTTCCTCCCAGAGCGTTGCGGCCAAGCGGCCGGACGTAGTTATAAAGAAGGAATCCGATGCGCGTCATCTGTGCATTCCATGCGTCGTTCCCCGGGTCCACGAGATCGCTCGATTGGACCACCCGGGACCCGCGTTCGAGGTACCGGTTCATGACCGTGAGAAAGTTCGCCGAGACGATGCTGTCGGCGTCGACGACGATGAAGGCATCGTACGTCCTGTCTCCTGCGAAGAGCCGGTCAAAGCCCCATCGAAGTGCGTGCCCTTTCCCCCGGAGAGCGGGCTCGTGACGCTCCAGGACCTCCGCCCCCGCGCTTGCCGCGCGGGCCGCCGTTGCGTCCGTGCAGTTGTCCGCGATAACGACGACGTCGAACCTGTCGCGGGTGTATTCCACGCGCAGGATGCTCTCTATCGTATCGTGTATTCCCTGCCCCTCGTTGTGTGCGGGGATGACGACCGCAAACCTCCTGAGCACCCGTGCTTCATACGGCGCGTTCTTCGGGGCCAGCGCCGCAAGAAGTGTCAGGAGCAGGAGATAGCCCAGTATCAGGTAAGAAGCCGTCAGCAGGGCGGCTTCAATCACGTCGAATGATGTCAGTGTCGTGCACCGCCGGGGGTGCGGATCGTTTTAATTGGACCGCGCATTTGGTACATTGTGCCAGTGCCTGCATGATGAATGATGAGTGAAATACAGAAATTTGTCCCCGCGGACATCCCTGCGGTTGCCGCCCTTTTCATGCGAACCTTCCGCTCGGGGAGGCAGCCCGTGCCTGATTCTCTCAAAGCGTACCTCGAAGAGCTGTACTTCCGCAATGTGTGGAATGACGGCACAATAAGCTCCCTGGTTGCGCTGAGGCCGGACGGATCCGCCTCGGGATTTATCGGCGCGCTGCCGCGGAGGATGGTCCTGGCAGGACGCGAAATCCGGGTGGTTGTTGCCGGGAACCACATGGTGGACCAGGATACACGGGAGCCGTTCGTCGGTTCCAATCTCCTCAAACGGCTTTTCGAAGGGCCGCAGGAGCTGACGATTACCGATTCTGCAAATGAGATCTCCCGGCGGCTCTGGGAGAAAATGGGAGCTGTCACACTCCTGAACTACAGCCTTCGCTGGGTGCGGATCCTCCGCCCTCTCAGCTACTGCCTCGGCCTCACGCGGCTCTCGGCGGCCGGACCTGTGTTGCGCGCGTTCCTCGCCCCTCCGCTCCGGATGGGAGATCGCCTGGGGAGGCGGTTCGTGTCTCCCCCGCAGCGTGAGACTTCCGCGATGCTCTCCGCCTTCCCGCTTACCGCGGAGATTGTTGTCTCCTCCTTCAATGATGTCGTCCCTCTCCGTTCTCTCCGCCCCGTGTATGAAGTTGAGGATGTCCGCTGGCTTCTCTCGATGGCACGTGCAAAAAAGCAATACGGAGAGATGAAAGCCGTGGCCGTTGTGGAGCGCGACCGCCTCCTTGGATGGTATGTGTATTACGGGCAGCCCGGCCGTCCGGGCGAGGTTCTGCAGGTCGCCGCCCGTCACGGATCCCTGCTGAGCGTGTTGAATCACCTTGCCGCGGAAGCGTTCGCTGAAGGGTGTACTGCTCTCACGGGGTCTGTCGATCCCCGGTCCCTCCCGGAGTACCATGCGCAGAAGTCCATCATACTTCTCCGCGACATGTACACGATCGGACATTCCGGGAACGGGGAAGTTGTCCGGGCTCTTCTTGGCGGCGAAGCGTTTTTCTCCCGCCTTGAAGGAGAATGGTGGACCCGCCTGCAGGGAGACCGGTTCACGTAGAGTCCACCCCCGCTGAGTGCAGTGATTGCCGCGCGTCCCGGTCAAACGAGCACGGCCTTCCTGCAGTAGAACGCCTCGGCAAACCGGTTGCCCGGGCCCGATTCCATCCCCCGCAGCCTCGCGACGGCAAGAAAAGTCTCCTCCGTAAACCAGTATTTTGCACCCCGCTGTGACGGAAACGAAGCCAGGAGGTGATCGATTTTCCTCCTGCAGACGGTATCACCGAGCGGGACGAAGACGTTCGGTGTCCCGAAATCCCCGTCGTACTTGGGAACCTCGTACTCCAGTATAAGATGGTCGCGCCACGTGTTCCAGGTCAGGTCCGAGATCATCCGGTGATCCTGGTGGCGGTCATCCCGGTAGTGTGTGAAGATGATGTCGGGCGAAACCTCCGCTTTGATCTGCTCGAAGCATTCTTTCACCTCCGGAGACGAAAAGGGAAGGAATCCGTCTCTGAACTGCCGGATGGACACCGACTTCTGCGCAGCGTCTTTCAGCAGCGTATCCGCCGAGAGGGCGGCTTCTCGCGCGCGGTTGTCGTCGGTGGTGAACACGACCCAGTGTACATGGACGGGGCCGTGGCTCTCGACGAGCGTGAGGAGGGTGCCCCCGCAGCCGATTTCGATGTCATCGGCGTGTGCCCCGAGACAGAGGACCGTCAGCGGCTCTCCTGCCGGCCTGACAAACGAAATGGGTTGCATGCGTTCACCTCTTCTTCGTGATTGATCGGTCAGTTCAGCCGGCGGAACACCGGCCTGACCGGGCGGCCTTGCAGATATTTTCCGATCCCTTCGTCGAGCGCCCTGCGGTACACCCCGAGCGCTTCGTGGACGCACTCCACCGTGCGATCGATGTCCTGGTCCGTATGACTGTAGCTGACGACGAAGTTCGGGGCAAGAATCCCGCGCCGTATGGTCTCCTGGAGGAACAGGGTCCGGAACTCCTGCGAAGGGTTCTTCCCGGCATCGCGTGTTCCGTACGTGAGGCAGCAGGGCCTCCCCGGCAGCACCACGTTCCCTTCCAGGTGGTGTTCACGGATTGATTTCTCTACGCCGCTCCTGAGCCTCTCCCCGCGGCTCCAGAGCGTCTCAATGACGGGCTCGGAGCGGTACGTGTGCATCGTTGCGAGGGCGGCCGCGAGGCTGTGCGTCTCGCCTCCGTGCGTGAGCGAGAGGAGGAAAACACGTTCCCGCTCGCCGGAAATTCCGCCCTGCTGCATGATCTCCTTCTTTCCCGTGAGCGCCGCGACGGAGAATCCGTTGGCCATCCCCTTCCCGAACATCGACAGGTCGGGAGTAACGCCGTAAAAGGCCTGTCCCCCTCCGTTGTGCCAGCGGAATCCGGTGATCATCTCGTCGAAAACGAGGAGCGCGCCGTTCTCATGGCAGATTTCCGGGAGCGCCTTCAGGAACCCGGACGAGGGGGGGACCTCCTTTTCGACCTCGAGCATGACGCAGGCGATCTTTCCGGGGTATATCCGGAACAGCTCCCGGAGCGACTCCGCGTCGTTATAATGGAATTGCACGGTGAGATCCCGGATCGCCTGCGGAATCCCCGCGCACATGGCGGTCGTCCCGATGAACCAGTCGTCGACCGAGAAGAAGGGGTGTTCCGCGCAGACCGCCACCATGTCCCGTCCGGTATACGCCCTGGAGAGCCTGACCGCGGCGCTTGTCGTATCCGAACCGTTCTTGCCGAACTTCACCATATCGGCGCCGCGGATCAGTGTCAGGAATTCCTCTGCGCATTCGAGTTCGATCGTCGCGGGCCGGACGAAATTGCTTCCCGACTTCATCTGCCTGCACGCGGCGTCAACGACCGGCGGAAACGCGTGTCCCAGCGTCACGGAGCGGAGTCCCATGCCGAATTCGATGAATTCGTTCCCGTCGGCGTCGATCACGCGGCTTCCCTTGCCGCTCACGATGTAGGGGGCGCAATGCTCGGGGTATTGATCGTCCCCTTTCGCGTATGTGTGTGCGCCTCCCGGGATCGTCCTGTGGAACCTCAGGCCCAGCTCGTCCGAGCGCCTGAACCCTCGTTCCGGGCTTGTGCGATGCTGAAATTTCACGGGCGGACCCCCCTTTTTTCAAGCAGCCCATGTTCCCGGAGCCGCCCGGCGGCGCTGGAGATCATTGTGAACGGCAGTCCTGACCGGTCCGCGATGTCAAGCAGGGAGTAGGTTCCGTCCGAGAGGTTGAGCACCCAGAGGATCGCCATCTGTTCCTCGGCGGGGGGCGACTGCCCCCCCGTCCCCGCGTACAGTCCCCGCCGCCCCAGCTCGGGTTCACAGTGTGGGTTTGTGTTCACATACGTCTCGTTCTTGTCAAGAACGTCCAGGACCTCCATGTACGTCGCGAGAGATTCTTCCAGCGGCTCCGACCGGACAAAATCCGGATTGTCGGCTGACGTGTGATACTGGGCGAACTCTCCGTGGGGGGTGCGGGTCAGAGAGCCGACCGGGAGGTTGAAGCCCGGCGAACAGTACTGCCGTTCGTCGTACCCGTACGGGGAGAACTCCCGTATGGAAAACGGTTTCCCCGAGTGCTTGAGCACGTGAGCCGCGGCCCTGTCGATTTCGGCATCGCCGCGCCTGCTCTTCTTGTACGTCATCGGGCCGGGATCTCCGACGCAGGCGACGACGAGCCCTCCCCTGATGCGCGAGACGGTCTCCTCGTTGAGCGCCAGCCACGTGATCGCCCCGATCGCCCCCGGGATGAAGAGGAACCGGTAGGAGAGCCTCCGGCGGCTCTCCGCAAGCCCCGCGGCGAGAAACGTCGTCAGCGCCATTCCCGAGAGGTTGTCGTTACACAAGGCGGGATGGCAGCAGTGGCATGAAATGAGTATCTCGTCTGTCACCTCCCCCGGGATGTAGACCTCGCCGTAGGTCAGATTCCCGGGCTCGAGCGATGAGTCGATGACCACGTCGTACTCTCCCTCGTCCAGGGATTCCAGTTGCGCGTGGGAAAGACAGAACCCCCAGTCTTCCGTGTAATACGAAGTCCGGTACGGAATCAGGTCCGGCTGCGCGGGGAGAGAATGGAGGTGGTGCCGGAGCTCCGAAAGCGGCATTCTCGTGTGTACGGGGACGCTGTAGCTCATGACGTGAAGGCTCGAATTCCGGAAATCGACGACGGTTTCCCCCCGGCTGTTCCGTATGTACGCGTTGCTGATGTTCCATTCGCGCGGGACACGCCAGTCAAATGCACGTGTCCCCGTCGGCACCTCATGGAGCGTGAGCCCGACACATTCCTTTATCCGGAGCAGGGACGCCCTCATCCCGTCGCCGGTGATGCTGCGGCAAACCGGATAGAGTTCGACGATAAGACGGTGCATCGCGTCCCCCTTCCCAGGCCTCGTGATCCGCCCCGGCGCCGTGAGAACTGCCGTCAACTCAGACATGGAGTGCGTCATCAAACTCCTCCGCATGAAGCCCCGGCAGTGCCCGGTCATGGTCGGACATCATTGACACCGGGAGCGGCCACTCTATGGCGGCTTCGGGATCATTCCAGCGGAACCCGCGCTGGCTGCCGGGTGCGTGGAACTCCGACATCTGGTAGTATACTTCCGTGTTGTCCGTCAGCGTCTGGAACCCGTGTGCGAAGCCCTGCGGAACGAAAATCATCTTCCCGTTGTCGGGCGTCAGCTCGGCGGAGATCCACTTTCCGAATTGCGGCGAGGAAAACCGGAGATCGACGATCACATCGATGATAGCCCCCCGGGTGCACCGGACAAGTTTCGATTCCGCGAACGGCGGGGACTGGTAGTGCATCCCGCGCAGCGTCCCCTTCTGCCTGTTGAATGACGTGCTGCACTGGACAAGCGAGGAATCCAGCCCGTGATCGTTGAACTCGCGCCGGCACCAGGAACGCGCAAAGTACCCGCGCTCGTCCTCCTGCTTTTCCATGCCGATGATATACGCGCCCGGAAGTCGTGTTTCTGTGAAGGTCATGTCCGCCGCCTTATGAAAATGTCCTGAGTTCGGGGATCGGTACCACGAACGTCCCCCCCCACTCCCGTATGATGGAGTTCTGCCGCATGATTTCCTCCCTGAAATTCCACGGGAGGATCATCAGGTAATCGGGCCGTGTCTCCCTGATCCGGTCCGGGTGATGGATCGGGATGTGCGTCCCCGGCAGGTATTTCCCCTGCTTGTACGGATTCCTGTCCACCGTGTAGTCGATGAAATCGGTCCGTATCCCGCAGTAGTTGAGAAGCGTGTTCCCTTTTCCCGGGGCACCATAGCCTGCGATCGACTTGCCGCGGCGCTTTGCGTCGATAAGGAATTCGAGAACCTTCCGTTTGGTCTCCTCCACCTGTCCGGAGAACGATGCATAGGACTCCAGCCGCGTGAGTCCGGCTGCCTCCTCGGTGTCCCTCATCTGCCGGACGCGTCCTTCCACGGGGGGACCCGGGTCCTCGACCCTGCGCGCGTACAGGCGGAGCGATCCGCCGTGCGTCGGGAGTTCTTCCACGTCGTATACCGTAAGTCCGTGAGCGGCAAATATCATCTCTGCGGTCAGGAACGAAAAATAGGAGAAATGCTCATGGTAGATCGTATCGAACTGGTTTCCTTCGATCAGCCTCATGAGATGCGGGAATTCGATCGTGACGGTTCCCCCGGGGGCGAGGAGCAGCCGGAGGCCCCGGACGAAGTCGTTTACGTCCGGCACCTGTGCCAGAACGTTCGCCGCCGCGATGAGGTCGGCGCGTCTCCCGCCGGCGACGAGTTCGGCGGCCGTCTTCTCCCCGAAAAACCTGTTCAGCGTGGGGATTCCCCTTTGCGTGGCGACATCGGCAATGTTCCCCGCGGGCTCGATCCCCAGGACGGGTATCCCTTTTCCGACGAAATGCTGGAGCAGGTACCCGTCGTTGCTCCCGACTTCCACCACAAGGCTCGTCGTGCCGAGGTTCAGCCGCCGGGTGATACCGTCGGCGTATATGCGCATGTGTTCGACCCAGCTCTCCGAATACGACGAGAAATACGCGTATTCGGAAAATATCTCTTCCGGGGTCACAAACGGTTCGAGCTGCACAAGCAGGCACTTCCCGCATATATAGGCGTGAAGCGGATAGAATGGCTCCATCCGGTCGAGATCCTTCCGGCTTACGTAGCTTTCGCACAGGGGCGACATCCCCAGGTCGACGAACGTGACGCTGAGATGATTCCCGCAGAAAAGGCAATTCCCCGCGTCCGCGGTCTCTTCCGCGTTGCCGCTCCGCGCCGTCACGGTAGTCGTGCCCCGTAAACGGCTGTCGGGTATATGGCTGTTATGCATCGACCGGCACTTCCTCCCTCCACCGCATGTCGCTACCGAGGCGGCCGCTCTCCATCTGGAACCTGATGTGGTCTATCCGCTTGTACTTTGGTCCCTCGAAATCTTCGAGTGTTACGCCCGATGCCCTGTATGCGTCAAGAAGTTGAACGGCCCCCCGGCGGGCGGTCCAGCGGGGTTTGAACGCCGGGAGGGCGCCCGCGATTTTGCCGAAATCCGCCCTGTAACAGCGAAGATCGGGGCCTGCGTCCATGGCGAAGTCGATCCTGCAGCCGGGGACGGTCTCCCGGACGATCTCCGCGATCTCCCGTATCCTGTAATTCTCTTCGGACCGGCCGACGTTGAACGCCTGATCCGTGACGACGTCGCGCGGCGCCTCGAGCACCGCGATGAATGCACGCGCGATATCTTCGACGTGCACAAGGGGGCGCCACGGTGTCCCGTCGCTCTTCATGTGGACAAGTCCGCGGGTATGCGCCCACGCGACAAGGTTGTTCAGCACCGTATCGAACCGGTGCCGTGGGGAAATCCCGTACGCGGTCGCGCTCCGGAGGAACGTCGGGCTGAAATTCTCGTCCGCCATTCTGCCCACGTCCCGTTCGACGAGAACCTTCGAATTGCCGTAGGGGGTCACCGGGTTGAGCGGCGACGTCTCATCGACGAATTCGTTTCCCGAAGCGCCGTAGTTGCTGCAGGAGGATGAAAACAGGAACCGCGTGACTCCTGCGGATTTTGCGTGACGGGCCAGCTCGACGGAAGCAAGGTGGTTGATGCTGTACGTCAGCTCCGGGTTGAGGTCCGAGAGCGGGTCATTCGAGAGCGCCGCGAGATGGATGACCGCCTCGAACCCCCGCAGGTCATCGGGACCGATATCGCGGATATCCTTCCTGATCGTCTCGCCGCGCTCCGCCCATGCGCCGAACGTGCATTCGCGGTAGAGGTCGGAGTCAAGGCCCGTCACCTCGTGGCCCGACTCTTCAAGCATCGGGACCATCACCGATCCGATATATCCGAGGTTGCCGCTGACAAGTACTTTCATCGTTATTTCTCCGGATAGTCCATCATTGTTGCAGTCCCGCTCTTCCCGTGTGTCACCGGTCCCCCGCCGTCGCCTTGCGGCGGGCCTTCTCCGTGGTCCCCGTGGACCGGCGGAGCGCCGCCTCTTTCCAGACCTCCCAGGGTGCATCTCCGTTGTTGAACATGTCCGTAAGCTCCTGCTGCTCCTTGAACGTGTCCATCGACCAGAGGTTGTTGTACCGGTAGCCCGTGAGGAGGTCCCTCTCGATCAGCCGCCGGAACGGCTCGATCACAAGCTCCTCCCCTTCGTGGATGTAGTCGAAGATCTCCTTCCGGAATATGAAGTACCCGCCGTTGATGAGAAGGCCCGTATCCCTGACAAACTCGAGCTTCCGCACAAGTCCGTTCTCCGCGAGATCGACGACGTGAAACGTCTGCGACGGGCGGCAGCACATGAATGTCGCGACCTTCCCGGTGCGGGTGAACGTGTCGATGATCGTGGGGAGGTGAACGTCGGTCAGGCCGTCCGAATAGTTCGCCAGGAACATCTCCTCTCCTTCGAGGTACTCCTTCACGCGGAGCAGTCGCTGCCCCACGTTGGACTGCAGGCCGGTCTCCACAAAAGTGATCTTCCAGTCCTGAATGTCGCTCCTCATGAGCAGCCGGAGGTCCTGCCCCCCGTTCGTCATCGTGAAATCGTTCGAGATGTACTCGTTATAATTGAGAAAGAAGTCTTTGATCTTCTCCGCCTTGTATCCCAGGCAGAGGATGAATTCCGTGTGCCCGAAGTGGGCGTAATATTTCATCACGTGCCAGAGGATCGGCTGCGTCCCGACCGGGACGAGCGGCTTTGGCAGGTTGTCGGAATAGTCCCGCAGGCGTGTACCCAGGCCTCCGCAGAAAAGCACGACTTTCATTGTGTGTCCCTTTCTCCTGTGTCAGATCGTTGTCAGGTCATCCGGCTCACGGATTCCCCCCGGGGTGGTCGACCCGGTAACGGCGCAAAGATTCCATTCAGCCCCCGCAGGGGGGATCACAGGACGAGAAACCGGCCCGCGATGCCGAGTGCGCGGGCCTGCCCCATGATCTCCCGGGCGAACCGGGGATTCGATATGATGACGAGATCGGGCCGGAATTCCCGGAGCGATTCGGGTGCCCAGACCCTGTACCCGGAACGGGGCAGGTGCATTCCCTGGCGCCGCGGGTTGATATCGACGATCCGGAGTGCGCTCGCGTGCAGATCGCAGACGCTCAGCAGCGTGAGCGCCCTTGCCCCGGCGCCCCAGATCGCGGTCCGGATGCCGCCTCTGGAAAGGGAGTCCAGTTTCTTTTGAATGCTCCTGACCTTCCGTTCATATGTGCCTGCGAACGCGGCGAGCGAGCGTTCAAATCTCCCGGCGGGGCGCGTTTGCCTTCTCCCGCCCCGCGATTCCGCTGCCGCAGGGACAGCCTCGACGCCCAGGTATTCCCCTCCCCAGCAGGGCCGCACGCCGATCACGCGAAAACCGGAACCGGAGAGGAGGGCCCGGATGGATGCCGCTGTAAACCATGACCGGTGTTCGTAGGCGACGTTCCAGACGAGCGTGCCGTCGAAATTGCACGCCGCATTGGGGACCTCGACGTAGAGCGTCGACGGGGTGCTTCCGGTCATCGTCCTCCTGATGAGCCTGGTGAACCCCACGGGATCGGCGATGGCGTTCAGCACGTGCCTGCAGCTCACGAAATCCCGCGGGTGATCCGCGTAGCGGTCCGAATAGTATTCTTTCACGTAGCGAACGTCCGACGCTCCGTCCCGGTCGGGGGTGTGGCCCGGATCGATCCCGAGGCCGGTGTTTCCCCCCGTGCGGCAGAGCGTCCCGAGAAAATGGCCGTCCCCGCAGCCGATGTCCACGATCGTCTTCCCTCTCAGCTGATACGTGGAGACGAGTCTCCGGGAGAGATTCTGCACGAAGCGTTGAAACGCCGGGGATGATTGCATCGAGAAATCATATCTCTCGAACGTGATGTGGCCGGAATCGTGCGCGCGGTTCCAGATATACTCGCATGAGCGGCAGTACACAAGCGCGATGTCTCCCAACGGGGCGCGAAGCGCCTCGTTCCTCGTCGGCCACATCGCGCCGTCCTGGGTCGGGACGCCTGTCAGACGGAAGAACTCCAGGTTGTCCCCGCCGCTGCACACGGGGCACGCCCCCGGACTTCCGCCGCCCTGAAGGGGGCGCGGGGAGATGTCGGTCTGCTTCTTCATATCTCGGTGTGCCGGTGCTCATCTGCAAATGGGACCGCGAATCGCTCCTCATTCCGGCGGGAGCGGACAGCAAGAAATGCCATGCGCCCCGCATCGCTTGCGGCGACGGCCAGGTTTGCCGCCAGGCTCTTCCAGAAGACCCTCACCCAGATCAGCATCGCCCCGTAGCAGAGGAGACGGTCGGTTCGCCGGAGGGGGGAAGAATTTATCGCTTTGAGGAATTCGATTCCCATTTTCCACCTCGGGAAGAGGATCTTTCCGGCCTTCGACGGGTCCAGCCAGACGGTGTAGTCTCTGTACGTCTTGTACCGGTAGTATGATCGTGCCGGGTGGTCCCTGTTATGGAAGAGGTATTCGGGGATCTGATGGAATCTCCCCATCAGGCTGAGTTTTGCAAGGAGGATCGCCTCGCCGTGTCCGTACACGCCTATCAGGGAGGTCTTCGAGAGAGCGTCGGCGCGGATCAGCCCGAAGATCTCGTAGCACATGAAGTCGAAAAGCTGTGCGCGGAAACGGCGGTGGACTTTGACCGAGTGCGTCCCCGGGAATGCCTCATGCAGTCGCGTGACGAATCCCCCGCCGTCGATGATCATTGTCCTGGTGTGGCAGAGGACGACGTCCGGATGCGCGTCGAGAACGGCGACGCATTGCTTCAGGAACCCGGGTGCGATCAGGTCATCGTGGGCGGCCCATTTGAAATATTCTCCCCGCGCCATCTCGAATACCCGGTTAAAGTTCCTTGTCGACCCGATGTTCTGCTCGTTCCGCTCGTAGCGGACGCGGGAGTCACGCGACGCGTAGCTCCTGCAGATCTCCGCGGTGCGGTCCGTGGAGGCGTTGTCGGACACGATCACCTCCATATCGGTGAACGTCTGTCCGAGAATTGCATCCAGCGCGGGTGCGAGATAATTCTGGCCGTTGTACACGGCGAGCCCGACACTGACGCGGGGCGACTTCCCTGCTCTGCCTGCGACAGGCGCATTCATAATTTCCTCCGGTGTGCCGCTTTTTCATCCGCAAGCTGCTTCATCAGGTTGATGACCGTTGATCCGTTCGTCTCGATGTCGTGATGCGCCTCGGCGAGCGCTCTGCCCCTTTCGCCCATTTGCTCCCGCAGCGCGCGATCGCCGGACAGCGCCCGCATTCTCTCTGCAAGCAAGCATGCGTTTCCGGCGGGGACGACAAACCCGTTCTCCCCGTCGCGTACGAGTTCTCCGATCGCGCCGACGCTCGTGGTGATGACGGGAAGGCCCATCGCCATCGCCTCGACGACGGCGTACGGCGAGAAATCCGCCTGCGTGGGAAGGACAAACATGTCCGCGTCGCGGAACAGCCGGAGGAGTCCGGGGGAATTCGCTTCCATGTCCGGATGGACGAATGTGTGTGCAATCGGGGGGCCGCTGTATGATTTTGTCACGATGTGGACGTCGCATTCCGCCAGCCCGTCGCTCTGCGCCGCCTGCAGGAGCAATACTCCTCCCTTCCGTTCGAAATCAGCACCGACGAAGAGGATGTTCACGCGCTTCCCTGTTTTCGCTTCACCGTTCTCACGGCGGGGCGGACGGGACCAGAGCCGGAGATCGATGGAGGGGGGGACGATCTGCATTTTCTCCCCCGGCACGCCGTATCCCGCCTCCAGCGATCGGTACACGAGTTCCGACCACGGGAGTATCCTCGTGGCGTCGTTGTAGAGGCTCCTGAGAAATCTCTCCTTGACGTACCGGGTGAACCCGCTTCTTCGGGGTGGGCGGTCAAAATACCACCGGGAATACTTCAGCATCAGTGCGGGCGTGGCGTCCAGGGAAACCGTGATCGGGACGCTCCGGCGGAACTCGAGAAGAAACATCGGCGGAATGATGTGGTTGAAAAGTGCCGCGTCGAACGGCGGTCCGGAGCGCACGAGCCTTCTGATCCTGTTGTGCATGACGATCCCCCCCTTCAGCGTCCAGTTGTACGAAAAGGGGAGGACGCGGGTGAAGCGCTCGGGGGGCGTGATCTCCAGGTCGAGCCATGTCGCGTCGATGTCTCCCTGACGTTCAACAACGGCGCGGAGGTTCCGGAGAAAGACCTCGACGCCGCTGAACGGAGCGCTCGCGAACAGGAATCTGTATTTGCCGTTCTGCGGGCTCATGACCTGTCTCTCTGGAGTGTCTCCGCGGGAGCGTGCGTCGGGGAGATTTTCCGGAAACGGGACGACAGGGCCCGCAGTGCCGCCGAGGCCTGGTCCCTGAGGAATCGCTCCTCCCCCGGTTCAAGCGGCTTCATCAGCCACAGAACGGTGCAGTACGTCGCCAGGGAGAGGCCCGCGCGGATCATCCAGGGAATCGCCCCGGGAAGCAGCAGGAGTGCTCCCGCCATCGCGCAGCCGGCCGCCAGTGTCTTCCCCACGATCCCCCAGCGGAACGAGGAACGGATCCAGCGGGGGAGAAGAGCAGCGGAGAACATCATGATGCCCATCTCCGTGACACCGGTCGCCGCTGCCGAGCCGATGGCCCCGTCGGCGAAGGTATTCTGGAACCATGGGATCAGCAGCATGTTGAGCCCGACGTTGAACAGGATCGCCAGGAAGGAGATCACGGCGAGCGACCGCTGCCGGTCCGCGGCGATAAGCGCCGTGGCGAGTATCATGTCCACGTACAGAAACACGATTCCCGCGCTGAGGGCCTGCAGGAGGACAACCGTCTCGCCGTACGTCGTGAGTCCGTAAAAGAGGCTGATGATGTCGGAGGCGAAAAACATGGTCGCGATCGTCACGGGGATCGCGGCGATGATCACCACCTCAAGGCTCTTGAGCACCATCCGCTGGTGGATGTTCGAGGAGTCCTTCCAGTAACGCGCGAGGACCGGGTAGACCGCGATGCCGAGGAGGTAGGGGATGTTCAGCGACTCGAAGAGTCTGTAGGCCCCCCCGTAGAAGCCCACGATCTTCTCGGGCGTCATTTTCGAGAGCATGATGCTATCGAGCCTGTAATAGACGACGCCGAACACGGAGAGGAGGAAATACGGCACGCCGTGTATTACCTGGTTCCGGACCCCCTGCCATCGCACGCGGGGGATGGAAGGAACGATGGTCCGCGCCTTGAAGGCGAGGACGAGGAAGTTGAGGAGGACGCCGAACACGCACACCGCCGCGACTTCCCTTGCGCCGGCTCCCAGGAGGAGAAGGGGGATCGTCAGCGCGCCGATCGACACCCGTTCGGCCACCGCCCCGAAGGACGTGTACGAAAGCCGTTCATGTCCCTGGTAGCACGCATACAGCGTGTTCGTCCCTGCAAGGATGACGAGTGACGCGGAAAAAATGAGTATGACGGTCCTCTGCTCCCCGTGGTACCCCAGGATTTCGCAGAGGAGAACGATCGCGCCCACCGAAAGGAGCGCGAACATGAACCTGGCGGCGAGCGAATCCACAAGAATCTGCCCGGTGGAACCGGGCGCGCGCACCACTTCTTTTGCGATATAGTAGTTCGAGCCGAAACTGACGAACATCGCGAATATGCCGGTGATGGATGTGGCGAGATAGAACCTCCCGAATTCCTCGGGCCCGAGGTACCGGGGGATGAAGATGAGAAGGAGAATCCCCGATGTCATCGTGATGAACTGCTGGACAAGGAGGACCCCTGTATTTTTTGCCACCCCTCTGGCGACGTCGCGTAACATCAGGTGATTCTCCTTCGCCCGATCGCATCGGTGATCACCCGCTGGACGTCCGCGACCCACCCGTCGTATGCATGGAACCGTTCAATATGTTCCCTTGCGCGGGCGCCCATTTCTGCGGCGATATCCGGGTTTGACCAGAGGTACTGTATCGCCTCCCGGAGTGCCCCCGCATCACCGGGGGGGACGAAGATACCGGTTATTCCCTCCTGGATGACGTCTCTCTGCCCGCTGACACGTGAACAGATCACGGCCTTCCCCATGGACATTGCTTCGAGTATGCTCGTCGTTCCGTTGTCGGTTTCGGTCTCCAGGAGCGGCATCACGAAGAACCGGGATCTGTTATACAGATTCCGCAGGTCATTGAAATCCATCGGGCCCGCGGTGACGTTCGGTGGAAGCGATGCGTCCTTCCCGAGAGCCTCCTTCCAGGAGTCGTCCTTGCCCACGCTCAATTGTCCGCCTGCTGCAATATGACACGGGATATCCAGCGTGCGGAGCGCGTCGACAAGCGTCGCGTAGTCGCGCATTTCCCGCCCCGCGGAGCATATCATCTCCTGCGTGCCTCCGAGGGGGCGCCAGAATTTCTGATCGACGGGCCAGCGGAGGAGCGCGATCTTCGACGCCGGGATGTGCAGGTTCTTCGTCGCGAACGCCGCCTGCGCGGAGCTCATAAGTATTATCCTGTCGATGGCCGGGTGGACCATCCTGAGGAGATGGGCCTTCTTCGGCTTTGAGATCCAGGAAAAGATCGCCACGTGCGGGGTGTGCGAGCGCAGGAGGCGCATAAGCGCCGCCAGCGGGAGTCCCAGATGTTCCCCCCAGCTGACGATGGCGTCGTAGCGGTGCCGGACGGCGAATGCCTCAAACACCTGCGCGAGAGTAGTCCCCGTCAGCCTGTACGCGGCCGATCTCCTGCGCGGTGCCCTGCTGAGAAACCGCTCGTCCAGGACGTCCGCATTGAGGCGTTCGAGGAGAGGGAGAATCCGCGGGAACGTGTCGCTCGCTTCCCGGACCTCAAACCCGGCCCTGTCAGGCCATCCGAGCCCGGCGGAGACGAGGAGGACCGTCTTCATCTGGCTGGCATGCGCCGGGCGGAGCCCGCGGGAGAGAACCGTGCGCATTCGTGCGCGAATCGTGCGGAGTGCGGGATACGGGCCGAGGACCTTGATCCCGAATTCCGTGAACCCGGTGGAGTTGTTTATCTCGATCCGGCGTATTTCGAACGGGTCGGCCGGGAATCTCGACGGCCCGGACCAGACACCGCACGCCTGCAGGAACCCGGCCGCCGCCACCATCTCCTTCAGCGTCCCGTTGACGAGGCCGTAGGGATAGGCAAACGTCCTTACCGGCGCATTGAGCGTGATTTCAAGAAGCACGCGCGATCTCTGGATCTCGTGCCATGCGTCCTCCTTGGGAAGCGCGGTGAGCCGTGCATGCGTGAGCGAATGTGATCCTATTTCGAACCCCATCTGGCGAAGCTCGAGCAGATTCTGGTCGCTGAGCAGTCCGACCTGCGGGACGTTCAGCCCCTCATCCCAGCTGTTCGTGCGGACCGTGCGGTCGCCGAGGACGAAGACGACGGCGCTCATCCCGAATTCCAGGAGAATGGGCGCCGCGATTTCGTATGTGTCCCTGTATCCGTCGTCGAACGTAAGTATGATCGGCTTCCGCGGCGAGATCAGATCGCCGTTCAGGATGAGCCTGTAGTCGTCGAATGTCACGGGGGTGAACCCCCAGCGTTCCAGGAGCCTGAGCTGGCCGCGGAACTGCCGCTCCAGCGTGAATTTGACTTCCCGGACGCCCGGCATCCGCTCCGGGAGTATCCGGTGATAGAGAAGCACGCGGATCCCGCGCCCCGCGTCCTGCGGAGCGGATCGCCGGGTTCCCCCGATTTCATGGAGCGATGGCACCATCGATGGCGGGGTCTCAGGCATTCGTCGCACCGGTCGTCTGAGCACCCGTCTCCTGTGCCTCCCCTGCGTGCCGGCGTTCCATGATGTGGTCGTACGCCTCACCGAGTCTGACGCCCACCTGGGACCACTCGTAGAACTCGCGGACGAGTTCCCCGCCGTTTTCCACAAGCCTGCGGTACAGGTCCTGATCCCGCATCAGTTCGACGGCGGAGGCGGCGAACAGCTCCGGGTCGTCGGCGATCAGGGCGCTTTCGCGGTCAACGACGTGGATACCTTCGCATCCGACGGAAGTCGTGACAACGGGCTTCTCCATCGCCATTGCTTCGAGCACCTTGAGCCGTGTTCCCCCCCCCATGCGCAGCGGCACGATGCAGATGGATGCACGGTCCACGTAGGGGCGGACGTCCTCCACGAAGCCCGTCACCTCTACCGCATCAGAAGCCATCGCGAGGAGATGTTTGGGAGGCCCTCCCCCCACGATGCGCACGCGTGCGTCGGGTACCTCCGTCTGTATCAGGGGAAACACCTCGTTCAGGAAATACATTATGCCGTCGGAATTCGGGAAGTAGTTCATCGCGCCCGTGAAGACGAGCGTATGGGATTCCGTCGGGCCCGTCCGCGGGTGGAAATACGCTGTGTCGACGCCGTTGGGGACGATAAATTTCGGTATCCGAGGAAAGTCCGCGTCGATGAGTGACTTGTCCCGGGCCGATGTCACGAGTATCGCGTCCTGGGCGCCGAAGACATCCGTCTCTTCTTTGTGGAGCTTCTTGTACTCGCGTGCGTAGAACGCGCGGCGGATGGGGGACCGGGATGCGCGGGACATCCGGCGCACGTTGTCGAATTCCACGTTCTGCACGTCGATGATGTGCGGCACTCCCGGGCAGTCGATCCGGTAGAGCCCGGTATGATGGGTCTCGAATTGCACGAGGTCGAAGCTCGCCCCGGAGACCGCCCTGTCGATCGTCTCCTGCATGAGGTCCGAATAGAACCCCGAGGTGGTGGCGCTCGTATCCTGCACAAGCGACCGGATCTGGGTGAGCCGCTTGTGCAGCCCGGAGAGTTTCGGGGGCTTCGAGACCGTGTGGAGTCCTTTCAGCCTTCCTCCGAATGTCTCCCTGACAAGCTCCCCCTCCGCCGGGGTACCGTACATGACGACGGTGACGTCATGGAGGCGGACCATCTCCCGGAGGAGGTGGTATATCCTGAGCGCTCCGCCGAACTGGGGGGGACAGGGAGAGTAGGGGAGCAGATTGAGAATGTGCACGCTCGGGTTTCCGGGTCAGTGGGAGAACGGTGGGTGAGGCGCATCGAGAAGGCCGGGATTGTCCCTCGTGATGTTCTGAATGCTCGCGATAAGCCCCAGGAGCGTCCCGAAATAGATCGCGTTACGGTACCAGACGAAATGGAGGTCGTAGAACGCCGCCGACACGAGTATGATCACGGACACCACGCTCAGCGCGCAGACGGTCTTCAGATAGGGATCGTTCAGGCGGCTGAAGAGCGAAGCGCCTCTGAAAGCGAGACAGTTCATGAATACCCAGAAGAGAAAAAAGCCCGCCACCCCCCCTTTCACCATCAGCCAGACGACGCTGTTGTGGGCCTCGTAGTCCCGGAGTGCGAAGTTCAGGGGAACCAGGTACAGGGGCTGCTCGTAGCGCGTCCCGAACCCGATGCCGATCGCGGGTGCATGCCGTATCGTCATGAGGAGGTCATAGTCCTCGATCTTCCGGTACAGGTTCGAGAGATAATCCCTGTCCTGAACGACCTCCGCGCTTCCCCCCCCGTCGATGTCCATTCCTGACTTGATCTGCTGGAGCGGGCCGGCGATCCCCCCCTTGCTGTTCCAGAACACGGCGGCATAGACGGCGAGAAGGAGGATGCCGGGGAGGATGAACCTCGCGGTCCGGATGAGCTGGTGCCTGGGCATCAGCACGAGGTACCCGGCGAATGACAGGATCATCGATGCGTACGCCGCCCGTCGCTTGCCGACGTAAAACCCGAGGAGGATCGGGAGGAGGAGCACGAGGAGGACCGCCTTCTGGCGCAGGTGTCCGCCGTAGACGATAAGTCCGAACAGCAGGTAGATGAGTGTCAGCATGAATATCGGATCCTCGTGCGCCTCGAGCGTCTGGAACGTCCCCATGGACCATCCGTTCCCTATGAAGATGGCGATCCCCTCGACCGCCTTGAACGTGATGCAGGCGATCGCGATCCAGAAGAAGGCCGCGATCTGTTCCTTCGTCCTGATCACCTGCGGGACAAAGACATAAATGACCCCGAGGTACATCAGTGCGCGCGCTTCCCAGAGCGCGGGAAGGAAATCGCCCCCCCGGAGCATGCCATTCACAAACGCCGCGGCGATCCACGTGAACCAGAGACAGGCGGGGAACCAGAGCGCGACCGGCCGCACATGGTAGTCGTTTCTGATGCAGATTCTGGCGAACCATACCGCGACGATGAAAAGGAACTGCAGTTCGAACGGGTTTGCGATGCCGAAATCGAAGGAGGGGAGGTAGGAAATCTCCTTGATGTTGTTGAAGTAGGCGATGGACCCCGTGAACGTGGGAATGCCCGGGACCTGGAACTGTCCGAACAGGAGCGACATCGCCAGGAGGATCATGAATCCGGCGTCGACGCGGTAAATGGTCAGGAGCGCGATAAGGCTGATGACCAGGAACGCGCCTGCAGGGAGAAGGGATCCGTTTGTCGCGACGATGACGGAAGCGAGAACAACGCTGAACGCGGTGGCGAACAGGAAGAGCTTCAGGTCATCGGGAGAGCGAAAGGCTCGTATCCCGGACCCGGGGTAAGGCAGGCCTTCATTGCCGGCGTCATGTCGCATACGCTACTGGGGTAAGGGGATCTTCGCATTGAACGTTATATACAGCAATGTGGCGACCTGGAGAACGGCCGCGGCCGCGAGGAACAGGACGCTCCCTGCGCTGAGGCGGCGCGAGTGCTTCCCCGCGAATATCACGGCGATATAGACGCCGATAAGGCCGGCCAGCGCTCCGGTCAAGTGCTCTCCGCGGCCCGGTTCAGGACAAATCCGAGTATCCGGTCCTTGCCGAGTCTCTGGGATGTCCGCATGATGTCCGTCTTCGTTGTCGTCCGCGAGTCCACGACGAACAGCATCCCGTCCATGTGGCGCGTGAGGTTGACGGGAAGCGCGGGATCGGAGACCGCCGGCATGTCGAAGATGATGACGTGGAATCTCTGCTTTAGCGCAACCATCAGCTGCCGGAAGCTGGGGAGCGACGTCGCCTCGTCGGGGTGCTCCATCCCGTGCGGCCTGCCGTTCCCCTTCGGCTCGTGATCCTTCGGGTGCTTGAGTCCGGAAAATGTGGAATGCACGTTGCCGAGGGTCATGACGTACAGGTGCCGTACGGTCGTGCGGGCGACGTGCGCCATGGGGGCGGTCAGTGCCTCCGCGAGCCCGGGGCGTATGCCGATCGCAAAGACCGAATGGAGCCTCGGACGGCGCAGGTTCAGATCGACAAGCAGCGTCTCCCGTTCGTCCCCCGTCGCCATCGAGATTGCGAGGTTCGCCGCGACGGTTGTCTTCCCGTCTCCCGGTCTCGCGCTCGTAACGCCGACGACGAAATTCGGACTTGTCGCTTCCCGGGGCAGGAGGGAAGACTGGAAGCTGTTGTACAGGGCCGGGGAAACGATCCGCGCGTCCATCGAGAGGCTTTCGTCGTTGCGCATCACGACGGCTTTCGTGGCCAGGACGAGCGACCGGATTTCCCCTTCCGTGGAGACGAATGACCGGGATGCTCCGCTGTGTTCGCTTTCAGGTTCTTGCACGGTGACGTTCGCCCTTCATTGACGGCACAGGGGGTGGTGGTGTCCTAACGGCCCGGCGTGATTTCCGGGAGGAGTGCCACGACAGGGAGATCGTAAATCTCGAGGTCCCGGAGCGTCCTCATTCGCGTGTCCATGAACTCTGCGATGAGCGCCACGGCGACGCCGAGGATGATCCCGAACAACGCTCCCCCGCCGATAATGAGCGCCTTGTTCGGCTTTGACGGTCTGGAGGCGATCCGGGAAGGGTCGAGGATGATGAACGAGCTTTCGGCCTTCTTTCCGAGATCGCGCGTGATCTTCGCCTGTTCCAGCTTCGTCTTCATGTCCTCGTACAGCTTCTGGTACATGTTGTAATTCGACCTGTTGCCGACGTCTTCCTGCTGATCGACGGAATAGTTCGTCATCTCCCCGATCGTGCGCTGGCGGCTTGACCGGAGCTCGCTTGCCTGCGCGGAAACGCCGGCCTGCTCCGTCTCCACTGCCGTTCGCATCTTCCGCAGAACGGCGAGGATTTCGCCCTCGGCCTTCTGCACGTCGGGGTAGAGCGGCGTGTAGCGGGAGCTCAGTTCCTCGTACTGCTGGCATGCGCCCCGGAGCTCGTTCGCAAACGGGAGATCGGTGCGGCGGAGATCTTCGACTGCCTGTTTCCCCCCGGGCGTGCGAAACCTCTCCGGGAACAGTGCGAGTTTGACGAGCGCGTCCCTGTCGATCCTCGATTTCTCTTCCGCGTGCTGGACCTGCTGGTCGAGATCTTCGAGGTGGACGTTCAGCTCTCCGCTCCCCGCCGGACGCTCTCTCATCCGCTGCGTAAGGAGGCCGACGAGGTCATGCTGCGTGGCCTCGAATTTCGCCTGGTAATCATTCAGCTTCTGTTCGAAGAATTCCACCGTCTGTGCGTTCCGCAGCGCCTCGCCGTTGATCCGGGTCTGTATGAACGTCTTTGCGAGACACGCAACGACCCGCTGGGCCCGCACCGGGTCGGTGTCCATATACGAAATCGTGAATGAATCGGCCCCCTTGCGGCTGGAGTTGATATTGTGCCGCATCTCCTCGACGAGATCATCCAGCGCGCCCCCCTGTGCGACCCCCCTGTTGAGTCCGACGCTGTCGATCACGGCCTCGATGGTCTCGCGGCTCTCGATGGTCTCCATGAACGTATCGAGACGGTCGGGGGGGGCGGTTTGCAGCGCCATCTGGTAGCTGACGAGGGGATTCAGGGTTTCGTCGGGCTGGACCCAGATCGTCGTGCTGGACTCGTACTGCTTCGGGATGATCTTTGCGCCGACGATGCACAGGACGGTAACGACGACCGGGGGGACGATGAGGAATTTCAGCCGGCGGCGGAGGAACGACGTAAGGTCGGTGGCGCTGAATTGCGAAGTGTTCACGTCCGCTCGAGTCCTCTCTGGTTGAACATGTGACGGGGAAGCCCCACCTGATCAGGTCAACTAACATGCCAGTTTGCGCCCCGCCAGGCCGGCGTAATCGGGGGGGATAGCGCATGCAGTCTCAAAAGGATTGTGGGGAAAAGTGACAGCCGGCTTCCGTGGTGGTTCAAAAGGAAACACATCGGGCGCAGCTTCGCGGGCGCCCTCCCGCCCCGCAGGCTGAAACCGGAAATGAATCGGCGCAATCCGGTTGCGACGGGGAGAAATGAGCTGTCACGGGGGCGGACGCTGTGTCGGCACGGGAATTGCGTCAGGCTGACGTGGTTCAGTCCATAGTGCCTGCGGGACCTGTAACTCTTCCACAAGTTTGAGGACGGCCGTGAATACGTCACATCTGCAGTCCGGGGGAATTCGGCTCGTTCTTCCGATAACCGCGATTTTCGCCGCGGCTTGCCTGTTCGGGTGCAGCGGAGAGATGACAACGCAGGATTCGGGAAGGAACACCAGGCTGCCGGGGGGCGCTCCGGAGAAGGCCCAGACGCAGTCGTCCGACGATGTGCTCGGGGTCGGCGATCAGCTCCAGCTCACCGTCTTCGCGTATCCGGAATTCAACAGCACCACCTCGGTGAAGCCTTCGGGGATGATCGCCCTCCCGCTTATCGGCGAAGTCAAGGCGGCGGGACTGACGAAAGAGCAGATGCAGACGGAAATCATCCGCCGGCTTTCGGAGTATGTCAAGACGAAGGTCTATGTGACGCTGGAGGTCACCTCCTCGGTGTCGGTGGGAAACGTCGTCGTCCTGGGAGCGGTGACCGCGCAGAACAATTTCCCGCGCACGTCGCCGGCCTCCATTTTTCAGATTCTCGCCAGCGCCGGCGGTCCGACAGGTGAAGCTGACCTCGCACATGTCCGGGTATTCAGGAACGGTGATCTTTCCCGCGAGGAGGAACTCGACCTGTCCGGGATCCTGACCTCGGGGAACCGGATGGGGAAGTCGGCCCCCATGGTCTTCCCCGGGGATATGGTGTTCGTGCCCAAGTCGGACAATTTTCTGAAGGAGTTCGCTCCGTTTGCCTATAACATCGTCGTTGTCCTCACGTTGTTCTCCTTTGTAAAGTAGCGCAGGACCCATGAATGGAAGGCGCCTGACAGGAATGCTGAAGAGGGGCCCCGTGCTCGGCCTCGTGTGTGCTTGCATGACCGTCATACCGTCATTGTCACAGGCGCAGGAGATGACCGTGTACCGGCCCGAAACGTGGGTCTTCCCGGGGGCGCGCAGCGCGGGACTCGCCGATGCTATCAGTTCGGACACGCATGACATTGAATCGATGTACCAGAACCCCGCGGCACTTTCGTTCCTGCGCAACCCCGGCATAATGATGGATTACCGTCACGACTGGACCGACAAGGTGATTCAGGAAAATGTGGCGGTGCCGGTGATCTCCGGTCGTGCCACATCTCTCGGACTCGGGATCGGCGCCGAGAACAGCGGCAAGCTGACGCGGAACCGGGTCCTCAACTTTACGCAGCTTGATCTCTACAGTGCGCTGTCGTTCAAGCTCCCCGGTTTGTCTCCGGGCCTGAGCGTGGGGATCCTCGGCGATCTTCGCGCGGGGAGGGACGACTCGGTTTCCCGCGCAACCGGTCAGTTCTCGATCGGGGTCATGTTTGCCCCCGTAGGCGGTCCGGATTATTCCATCGTGTACCGGGGACTGGGCCAGACGATCGGCTATTCGTCGACTCCGGTTTCGGGAAGAAATGTCACGCGGGGGGACATCCTGGAGAGCCCCCGGAGTCTCGAAATCGGCAGCACGATGCGATACCCCGGGTCGAACAAGATTCCGATCATGACGCTTTCCGTCGCCGGGGAGAGGGATTTCCTTGCAAAAGTATTCAGGCTGAAGGGGGGGATGGAGGCGGCATTCTTCAGCATGCTGTACGTTCGCCTCGGTTACGTGAGAGCGGAGACGTCACAGTTGAGGTTCGGCCTGGGGTTTACAACCCCGTGGTTCAGCCTGGACTATGCGGTGATGCCTTCCGATCAGGCCGTGCAGTTCGATGAAATCACTCTGAGGGTTGCCCTCTGACGATGGCGAGAGGAAACGAGCTTGTGGAAAGCATGATTCCATCCAGTCTGAGCGAATCGATGAAGGAGGCGCTTGCCGGTCTTCAGAGGGTGGCCCCGGGCGATCTCAGCGTGATCCTCGTCGGAGAGCCCGGAACGGGGAAGGAGTGGGCTGCGCGGCTGATCCATAGGTTGAGCAATCGCGCGCACGCCGCGCTCCATACGGTGGACTGCGGTGCTGTTGGTGCCGCGAACATTGAGAGGGAACTCTTTGGATACGACGCCATTACGTGGGAACACATCGAGATCAGGCAGAGTGCATTTGAGGAAGCCTCCGGCGGGACCCTCTTCCTCCATGATTTCGAGGTCATCCCCGTGCCTGTGCAATTGAGGGTCGCCCGTGCGGTGGAGTACAGGAAGTTCAGAAAGATCGGCGGTGACGGGGAGCAGGAAGTAAATGTCCGTCTCATCGCCTCGACAAGCAGGTCTGCCGGTGCGGAAGGGCTTCAGGGCCTCCGCGGAGTTGACATCGAATCACGTCTCGGCGCGATTACGATAACGCTTCCGCCTCTGCGTAACCGCAGGACCGATATCCCGGTGCTCATCGAACGGTTTCTGAACGAGATGCGTGAGCGGTACCTGAACCCGGTTCAGGGGATCTCAGGGGAAGCGCTCTCGGTCTGCTGCGAATTCTGCTGGCCCGGGAATGTGCGGCAGCTCAAGAACGCGATGGAATTCGCGGCGATAATGAGCGCCGGGGGACTCATACTCACTGAGCATCTGCCTGCGTATCTCCACAATAACCCGTCCGTTGCTCTGGCCGGATCCTGAACCTTGAACGTACAGGTGAAACGGGGAACCCGCACAATGCATATGCAGGGACGAGCACCGGAGAAACACGATGAGGGGATACCCGATGGAAGCCGGGACATGAGGGCGCACGGCTCATCCGCGCTTGCGTGCGGCGTGCTCCTTCTTACCCTCATGGCGGCGGCGTTTCCCCGGGAGGCGTCCGCACAGTCGCCGAAATGGGTCAGCGCCTATTACGGGGGATGGCAGCAGGGAGGCCGTATCAAACCGGAAGAGATCGACTACACGGCGGTAACGCATATCATCCATTTCGCGCTCATCGTGAGCCCCGATGGAACGTTTTCAGGCGAAGGGAACGGCATCACGGTTTCGAGTGCCCTCGCGGCCGTCCGTGCCGCCCACGGGGCGGGGAAGAAAATACTGATATCCGTCGGCGGCGCAGATTCGGATGCGGGTTTTTCCGGTGCTGCTTCCCCGGGGAACCGATCCCGGTTCATCACGCGGCTCCTGGAGTTCATGAATACCTGCGCCTATGACGGGATCGATGTGGATTGGGAGCCCGTCCCCGTGGGCTCGTTATACGTGGAATTTATTCGCGATCTGAGGAAGAGGCTTTCATCCACCGGATCGCTTCTCTTCACCGCGGTGATGACCGGGACGGACCGGTCCATACTCGCCGGAGTCGCACCGTATGTCGACCAGATCAACCTCATGACGTACGATATGTCCGGACCCTGGACAGGGTGGCAAACCTGGCATAACTCCCCGCTCTATGACGGCGGCGCTCACTTCCAGAGCACGGGAGGACCGCTCCCCTCGATCGATCAGGTGGTGCGCGACAAGATTGCAGGTGGAGTCCCCGCGGAAAAACTGGGGATCGGCATCGACTTCTACGGCTACCGGTGGCAGGGCGGTGAAGGGACAAGCACAGGGGGAGTGTCAAAACCGGGTCAGACATGGAAAACTGATCCTGACGTGAAAGCGAATGTCCCGTACTTTGAACTCATGGATACATACTATCGGTCGTGTGTAAGCTGGGACTCCGCGGCCGGGGCGTCCTATATCGGTATCGACAGCCCTGGAGCCGCACAGGACGAATTCGTCTCGTTCGAAAACGAACGGTCGATCCGGGCCAAGGCCGATTACGTGAAGAGAATGGATCTGGGAGGGGTCATCGTGTACGAGCTGGGAGCCGGGTATCGGCGCAACCTTCCGGAAGGGTACCGTGATCTCCTGCTGAAGAACGTCCGGTACGCCTTCCTGGGGGGAAAAGAACCTCCGGCGGACAGGATTCCGCCCTCCGTTCAGATAAAGAGCCCCGGTCCGGGGTCCCGGATTTCAGGCACCGCCCTCGTCTCCGCGGAGGTGACCGATAACACCGCTGTCGAGTGTGTCGAGTTCAGGATCGACGGCCGCATGGCTGCGCCCGTCGTGAGTGCCCCCCCGTATACGGTCTCCATCAACTCCTGGCGGTACGGGAACGGCCGTCATACGTTGGAAATTGCTGCCTACGATGCGTTCGGGAACAGCGCAAAACGCGAAATCGGCGTCACGATCCGGAATGAGGGGAGGACGCCGGTGCGTTCCGACCGGGTCGTTTTCGACGGCACCCTTCATCCTCCTTTCATAGATGCATCATGGGGGGCGACGGTCCGTTTCGGCATTCATGATAAAATCAAGAGCCGCTCCGGCACCGCCGCGGTGAGCTATCTGGCATGGGGGGCATTTGACCTCCTGAGCGGCACCTGGCATGCGGAATCTCCGCTGGATCCGGTCGAATTTGACACGCTCAGGGCGGACATCTACCCGCTTGAGGCGATGAAACTCAAGGTCGCATTTTACACGAATACGACTACGGTGGTTGCCCTGAAGGCCGGAGAATGGAACAGCATCGCGGTGCCTCTGGGTTTCTCCCGTAATTTTTCCCGGTTCTATTTTCAGAGTCTCCTCGATACGCCGGTGACCTGTTACTTCGACAACATCCGGTTTACCGCGGCGAGCTTTCGCGATCCAATTATGAGGTAGCGTCTATGCTCTACTTTTATGGTCTCGGACTGGGCCTCGAGTCGATTGCCCGGGGAAGGTTCTCGCGGGAGAGCCTGAAGAATGTCATCGTCCCGGAAAACTACTGGCGGTCGCTTGAAAACCGGCTGACGTACGGGGAACTCAACGCCTCCTCGGCGGACACCGTGCTTGACCTCGGGAGCCCGAAGCTCCTCTCCCTGTTCCTTGCGGACCGGGTGAAAGCGGACGTCTACTCCACGGACATCGAGGGATACTTTCTCCGTGACTACACCGCGTTCGGGCATCAGAAGGGGGTTCCGGAATCGCGCTTCCACGTTCTTGAGGCGGACGGCCGGAAACTCCCGTTCCCGGATAACCATTTCACGCGAACATACTCCATCTCGGTCCTTGAGCATATTCCCGGGGACGGTGACAGGGAATGCGCGCGCGAGATCGGCAGAACACTCAAAAGCGGAGGGATCTGCGTGATCACGGTTCCGTTTTCACCGGTGAGCTCCGAAGAGTACAGGAAACCCGCGGCGTTCTACTGGTCCGGAAAGTCCGTCAAAGAACCGGCTTCGGATTCGACGGATGCCCTGGGAGGGGAGTCAAAGAGTGGCGCGGAGCTCCCCAGGGTGTTTTATCAGCGACGGTACAGCGAGCGTGATCTGCGCGACCGCATTATTGACCCGTCCGGGCTCCGTTTGAAAAAAACGAGGTTCATGGGGGACAGGGTGGCGCGCATGAACGGGAAGGAGATAGCATATTATCTCCCTCGCCTCGCCGGTCCGTTGCATCCGATCCTCTCCCGGATGTTCCATGCGACGCCTTCGGAGTCCTGGAGGGAAATGAAGAATCCCCTGGGAGCAATGCTCGTACTTGAGAAGCCATAAGAACATGCCGAAGAACATACCGGGGAACCTGAGGACGGGCAGACCCCGTTCGCTGCAAATACTCTCTGTCCGCGTCTCATGCGTGACAATGAGCGAGACGCTCTCCGCGCTTGAATCCATGGTGGAGAGCCGGGAACCCCACCATGTCGTGACGGTGAATCCGGAATTCATCATGACATCGCGCGCCAACATCGCGTTTCGTAATGTGCTCAACGGCGCCGATCTTGCGGTCCCTGACGGCATCGGCGTGGTCCTGGCCTTCGGCATCCTCGGCGGTCCGATGGGGGAGCGTGTTCCGGGCGTCGATCTCATCGAGCAGTTTGCCGCGCGGGGAGGGAAAAAAGGGTATCGATTCTTCCTGCTGGGAGCTGCCCCCGGGCAGGCCGAGCGGGCCGCCGGTGTCCTGCAGGGCATCACCGGCGGTCTGGAGATCGCGGGGACGTTCTCCGGGTCGCCCGATCCCGCCTCGGAGGATGACATCTGCCGGAGGATTATCGCCGCAAAACCCGACGTCCTCCTGGTCGCGTTCGGATCTCCCGTTCAGGATATGTGGATTGCGCGGACGAGGGATCGGTTGAGAGTTCCGGTAAGCATCGGTGTCGGCGGCTCACTCGACTATATCGCGGGGTCCGTTGCCAGGGCTCCGGCATGGATGCGCGGCGTTGGGCTCGAATGGCTGTACCGGTTGATGCGCCAGCCCGCACGATGGAGGAGGATGCTTGTCCTCCCCGGGTTCGTCATCCTTGTGCTGAAGCAGTCTCTCGGGAGTGACGGCCGTGACGGTGTCGACGCCGCCGGAAACACCGGCGAAGAACAATTCAGACAGGCGGTCTAGGCGGGGCACGTATGCCGACAATATTTCTTACGGTGCTTATCGGTTTCATTGCGGCATGCACGTTTGCGCTCCTGTTGACCCCGCTTGTGATCCTTCTGGCGGGGCGAGTCGGAGCGGTGGACCAGCCGAACGACCGGAAGGCGCACGGGACGGCGATGCCGCGCATGGGAGGTGTCGCGGTATTTGCTGCCTTCGCGCTCTCGATCGCCGTCCTCAGGCTCGTGAACCCGGAGGTGGGGGAGAACATCCTGGCCGGGGACTGGAAGGCGGGGGTACTGGCGGGCGCGATGGCGCTGATGCTTGCCCTCGGGGTCTGGGATGACATCAAGACCCTTGGTCCCGGCGTGAAATTCGTTGCTGAAA
>Ga0209698_10000052_pt1 | contig 97788 bp, 110 predicted proteins | sample LitLauG_LLR_2012_FD_187203 | JGI IMG/M metagenome (GOLD analysis project Ga0209698, IMG submission 187203) | Freshwater sediment microbial communities from Pennsylvania, USA - Little Laurel Run_MetaG_LLR_2012 (SPAdes) (version 2) | ecosystem: Environmental > Aquatic > Freshwater > Creek >... | reverse complement strand
AGATCGCAGACGGCCGCGTGCAAATCCGCTTCGTCGCGAAGGTCGTACTCGAACGTCTGCTCGCTCGAAACCGAGCGCGTTTCGCGGTCGGGTGAAACGATGCGCGTGTCATGGCCGCGCGCGAGTTCGCGCACGCCTTTGCCGCCGCGGCCGAACAGTTCGAAGGCGGTCGCGTCGTCGAGCGCGGCGAGTTCGCCGATCGTCGCGATGCCGCGTTCCGTCAGCCGCGCGAGCGTCTTGGGGCCGATGCCCCACAACCGGTTCGCCGGCAGCGGCGCGAGGTAGTCGGCCTCCGTGCCCGGCACGACCGCCGACAATCCGTCGGGCTTCGCGGCGTCGCTTGCGATCTTCGCGACCATTTTCTGCGCCGCGACGCCGGCGCTCACCGTGAGGCCGACTTCGTCGCGCACCGCCGCGCGTACGCCGCGCGCGTACGCGATCGCTTCGTCGAGATCGGGCGTGGCGATCGCCACGAAGGCTTCATCGAGCGACAGCCCCTCGACCGCGATCGCGCCGCGTCCGAAAATCTCAAATACCGCGCGCGAGAGTTCGCGATACCGCGTGAAGTTCGGCGGCGCCACGATCAGGCCGGGGCAGAGCGCCTTCGCCTTGTAGAGCGGCATCGCCGAGCGCACGCCGAACGGCCGGGCTTCGTAGGAAGCGGTGAGCACGACCGCGCGGCGGCTCTCGCCCGCGATGGCGAGCGGCTTTCCGCGCAGCGACGGGTCGTCGCGCTGCGCGACGCTTGCGTAAAACGCGTCGATGTCGAAGTGCGCGATCATGCCTGCGCGAGCCTTACGTCGCGCGCCGGCGATCGACCTCGACGAACGTGACGAGCAGGCCCGTACAGGCGATTCCGAACGAGACCAGCACGTCGAGCCACGCGAGGCGCCAATTGACGGACCCGTCCACGGCGAACGCGTTGGTGGCGAACGCCGTGCCGTTGAGGCCGAGCGGCGCGAGCGCGGCCGCGATCGCAAACCCCGCCGCGAGCGCGAGCACGGCGGCCACGACGGTGCGCGAGGCCACAGCGCTCGCCGCGAACACCACGCCGAGAAACGCGATCGCATTGGCCCAAGCGACGAGCGAGGCCACCACGCCGTCGAGCACCGGGAACGGCAGCTTCTCGACGAGCGAATTCGCCGCAAGCACCGCCGTGCTCCCGAACGTGACGAGCAAGAGCCACGCGGCGATCACGCCGAACTTCACGCTCGCCACCTCGTGCAAACGCACCGACGACGTGTAGAGCAGCGGCAGCGTGCGCGCCTCGCGCTCGCCCGCGATGGCTCCCGCGCCGGCCAAGAGCGCGAGCAGACACAGGATGCGCGCGAGATTGCGCGCCAGCCATTGCGACTCCAGGAACACCTGATAGGAGCGGAAGTTGACGAGCACCAGTTGCGCCGTCTCGTTGCCGACGCTGCGCATCGCGTGCTGCAGCGAGTACGTGAAGGCGAACGGCATCAGCGCCGTCACGCCGAGGACCAGCGCGAGCGCGATCGCGAGCAGCGCCTTGCGCTCGATCAGTTCCTTGCGCGAGAGCGCGCGGATCACGTCCACGCCGGATCGAAGCGCGCCGCCGGCGCGATCTCGGCGAACGTGCCGCTCGGCGGAACGGCCGCGCCCTCGTACGTCACGAGCGCGCGCGGGACGCGCCGCACCGAAGCATCGAGCAGCTCGGCCGCAGCCGGCTCGTCGAACTCGTTCGCGCTTTCGACCACGAGCAATTCCGGTTCCGTCGCGAGCGCCAAGGCGAGCACGAGCGCGCGTTGGTACGCGCGTTTCATGCGCCGCACCTCGACGTCCTCACCGAGGTTCGTGCGTTCGAGGTCGTCGCGCAGCGTCGCCGCGTTCCAGCGGTCGTGCAGCGCGGCGTAAAAGCGCACCGCCTCGCCGACGCGCATCGAGGGATAGACGCGAAACTCACGGCCGCAGTACGCCACGGCCGCGCGCGGGTCGAGCGGCGCACCGTGCGGCGTCAGCCCGAAACGGCCGCGCAGGCGCGCGTGGAAGGCATCGTCGGCGCCTGTCAGGGCGGTTCGCGCGGCCGTATCCGCGAGCGTCATGCGTGCGCGCCTTCGAAGATCGTCCGGATCGCTTGCATGTTGCGCGCGTCGTCCGCCTCGTCGCCCGGCGTCTCGAGGATGGCCGTTTTCCCGTGCAGTTCGGGATGGGCGGCGAGCGCGCGAAACCCTTCGAAGCCGATATTGCCTTCGCCGATGTGCCAGTGGCGATCTTTGTGCGCGCCGAGCGGAATTTGCGTGTCGTTGAAGTGGAACATCTTGACGCGTTCGAGCGAAATCGTTTTTTCGGCCAAATCGACGAAGCGCTCTACGCCGTCGCGCGTGTCGATGTCGTAGCCGGCCGCCCACGAGTGGGCCGTGTCGAGGCACACGCCGAGTTGCGGATGGCCGAGCGCGCGCACGAACGCGCCGAGTTCCTCGAGCGTCCCGCCGCACAGTTGGCCCGCGCCCGCCGAGTTCTCGAGCACGAGATAGACGCCCGGCGCGATGTCTTCCAGTGCGCGTTCGAGCAGCGCGACGACCGCCGCGAAGCCTTCGTCGCGCGGCCGCGTGCCGTACGAACCGAGGTGGGTGTTGACGAAATCGATACCGCCCGCCGCGGCCACGGCGAGATCGTTCTTGAGCAGCTTGAGCGATCCGCCCGCGATCTTCGGCTCGGCGCTCGCCAAGTTGATCAGGTACGACGTGTGGATCGCGCACGTCCGCAGACCGGCCGCAGCGCGGCGCTCGCGGAAGCGTTCGAGCGCCGCCACGTCGATCGGCCCGGTGCGGTACGTTTTGGGGTTGCCCGAAAATATTTGCAGCGACGTGCAGCCGAGCCGCTCGGCGTAGGCGACCATGCCGTCGTACCCGTCGCTCGCGCCGACGTGCAATCCGAAGAGCATCAGGCGGACGGAACGCGCGCGATGAACAGCAAGTGCAGGTACGCGAGCGAAAGCTCGGCGTCGGGCGGTCCGAGCCGCTCGGCGAGGCGCGCGTAGTATCGCTCCAGTTGCGGACCGTATGCGTCGCGCGCGCGGGCGCGCGAGCGTTCGTACCCGAGATAATCGCCCGCGCGCATCCGCACGATCCAGGGAATGACGCGCAACCGCCGGTCGACGAGCGGCGAATCTTCGAGCACGTCGAATTTCTCCGTCACGATCTCCGGAAGCGGCTCGAGCCCCACGTCGCGCGCGGACTCCTCGCGCAGCAGGCGCGTCGGATCGCCGCGCATCAGACTCTTCCACCAAATGGCGATCGTGCCGCCCGGCCGCACGACGCGTGCCATCTCCGCGAGCGCGCGCCCTTGATCGACCCAGTGAAACGCCTGCGCGCAGGTCGCGGCGTCGAACGTCGCGTCGGCGAACGGCAGCGACTCCGCACGCGCGAGCACGAACGCGGCGCCGGGCACGCGCCGGCGGGCCCGCGCGAGCATCGGCTCCGAAGGATCGGCGCCCGTCACCGTGCAGCCGCGCCGATGGAGTTCTTCGAGGACGAGTCCCGTGCCGCAGCCGACGTCGAGCACGTCCGCTCCCGCGCGCACGCCGTTCTCGGCGAGCGCGTCGTACACGTCGTCGGCATAGCCGATGCGGTAGCGGTCGTACGACTCGGCGAGTTCGTCGAACGAACCCGCGGATGCGGCCGCCAAGCGTTTTACCTGCGCCGGAAGCGCAGCGAGTTGGAGCGCATGCCGCGCGGCATGAACGTCATGGCGCGCCCGCTCGCGCCCATCGCGCGCGACGGATTCTTCTCGAACGTGGTCTCGGTGACGAGCACTGCGTCGGACGGCCGTTCGCGCCGCCCCACGCGGCCGATCAACTGCTCCGTCTCGCTCTCGCCGAAGGCGTCCGCATCGCAGATGACGATGAGGTCCGCCGCCGGGATGTCGAGCCCGCTGCCGACGAGGTTGGTCGCGGCCAAAATGGCCGGCGCGCCTTCGCGAAACGCGCGCATCTCCTCGACGCGCGTCGAGGAGCCGTAGACGCTGACGCCGCTGCGGCGGTGCCGTTTGCGATGCTCGGCGCTGTCCGCCATGTCGCCGCGCAGCTGCTGGACGGGGATGCCGTACGTCTTCTCCAAGCGTGCGGCGAGTTTGGGCACGTCGCCGCGGGTGCGGGCGATGACGAAGATGCGCGACTTGCGCTCGAGGTGTTCGCGAATCAGCGCGTCCGCATGCGCGAGTTGCTCCGGCGGCGGCTCGCCCCACACGCCCGAGATCTTATGGATCTTGGTCGGCAGCACGTCGAAGGGCATCGCCCGCATCGTGACCGTGTTGTTGAACGCGCCGACGCGCTCGAGGAAGCGCCGCAGTTCGTCCGGCGTCGCGGAGGCGAAGAGCAGCGGACAATCGAGATCCTCGAGCAAGCGCAGGTGCTCGCGTTCGTCGAAGGCGTTGACGTCGTCGACGATCGTCAGGGCGCTGCGGTCGAGCACGTCCCACAACGGCTCGTTTGCGATCATCATCGCGCTGCCGACGACGAAGCGCACGTCGCCGGCGCGCAAGCCGTCGAGCATCTCGCGCCGTTCGCCGGGCGAAATGCCGCTATGCACCTCGCCCACGCCGAGACCCGTGCCTTCGAGCCGATCGCGAAAATAGGTGCAGTCCTGGCGCACGAGGTCGCGCGTCGGCGCGACGACGCACACGTACCCGCCGCTGCGCAGCGCTTCGGTGACGGCGACGCGAAACATGACTTCGGTCTTGCCCGAACCCGTCGGCGCTTTGAGCAAAAACTCGAACTCGCCCGCCGCCAGCGCGCGCGAGATCGTGTCCACCGCGCTCGCCTGATCGTCGGTGAGGGTGAAGGTTTCGTCCGGCTGAATCAGTTCGTGCGCGTGCGCGACCGCGTTTTCGTTCGCGGCGATGCGCTCCCACACGGCGTGTTCGGCGGGGGTCAATAGCTGAGACTGGATAAGCGTGCTTCCTCTTCTGCGTGCGTACCGCCGGCGGCGGCCTCCGCGCGATGGTCGGGTGACGGGACGGTTTCGGTCGCGATCGGCAGCGGGAGCTCGAGCGCTTCGGCGTCGAGGTCGACCGGCGGCAGATCGCCGAGCGAACGCAGCCCGAACGATTCGAGAAATTCGGGAGTGGTCTTGTATTCGAGCGGCCGGCCGGGCACGTCGCGCCGGCCGGCCTCGACGATGAAGCGGCGATCGACGAGCGTGCTCACGACGCTATCGACGTTGACGCCGCGCACCGCTTCGATCTCGGCTTTCGTCACCGGCTGCAGGTAGGCCACGATCGCGAGCGACTCCATCGCCGCGGGCGAGAGGTTCGTCTTGGCCGGCAGCAGGTAGGCCTCGACGGCCTCGCGCGCCGCCGGTGACGAAGCGAAGCGATAGCCGCCGGCGACTTCCCGCAACACCATGCCGCGCTCGGCGTACTCTTCGGCGATCGTCTGCAGCGTCTCGGCGACCGCGACGTGCGTCGCTCCGGTCAGCTTCGCGAGCGCGTCGATCGATAGCGATTCGCTCGCCACGAAGAGCAGCGCTTCGACCGAGCGTTGGAGGCTTCCGGTTTCGATCAGCTCAGTTTGCATGCACGTCCGTGGGAACGAAGGGGAGCAGCCGCAACGGTTCTTCGGGCGAGGGCTGCTCGAAGGCGAGCCGTCGCTGGCGGATCAGTTCGAGGATGGCGAGGAAGGTTGCGATGATCGCACCGCGGTCGAAATCCCGGCACAAGGCCGCGAAATCGACGGAGCCGCGCTCGCGCACCGTCCGGGTCACGAAATCCATCGCCCGGGCGATCGAGAAGCGCTCCCGTGTGATGGTACGCTTCTCCGGCTTGGCCGCGCGCACCGCTGCCAGGAGCGCCTTGGCGAGGCGGTCCGGCACGATCCGGTAGCGTTGGACGACGTCGGCCGTCGAGTCGCCCGCCTCCCGGTAGTAGAACGCCTCGGCCTCGGCTTGCCGCGCCCGCAGCTCCTCCGCGACGCCCTTGTACTTCGAGTAGGCGATCAGCCGGCGCCGCAGCCGCTCCTCGACCTCCTCGGCCGTCTCCTCGCCTTCGGCCGCGAACTCGCGCGGGATCGCCGGGAGCAGCGATTTCGATTTCAGGTAGACGAGCGTGGCCGCGATGACCAGGTACTCGGCGGCGATTTCGACGTCCAGGGCGTCCATGACGGCGATGTAATCGAAGTACTGTTGGGCCACCAGCGCCAGCGGCACGGTCGCGATGTCGAGTTGGCGCTCGCGCACCAGGTGCAGCAGCAGGTCCAGGGGGCCGTCGAAGACGTCGAGCGAGACCCGCAGGGTTCCGCCGGCCGGTTCGGCCTCCACGGGGGCGCCTAGCGCGTCGCCGATTCGCGCACCTCTTCGTCCGAGGGCTTGGCGGCGACGGCGGGCACGCCGAACTCGAAGGGGTCGCCCGGCAGCTTGGACAGTTCCTCGAGCCCGAGGTCGACCAGGCGCTTCTCGTTGACGTACTTGAGCGCTTTCTTGGCCGCCTTGACCTCGAACCAAGCCGCCTCGTCGACTTCGTGGTCGTGGTTGGCCGTATCGCCCGAGAGGTAGCGCATCAGGTAGAAGTGGACGGCCTTCTTGTGCTTGGTCCCGTTGAGGTAGAACCAGTACGAGATGTCCGAAAGCTTGCAGAGGACCTCGCCCCAGCAGCCGGTCTCCTCGCGGACCTCGCGCAGGGCCGCCTGCTCGAGCGTTTCGCGGGCTTCGACGTGGCCTTTGGGCAGGGACCAAACGCGCGGCACGCCGCGTCCGATGAGCAGCGCGTCCATCGACGCGCCGTTCCGCCGCAGGACGAGCCCGCCGGCCGAGACCTCATACTTGATCCGCATCTGCCGCTTTCCGGACGGGCGTCCCAGGCGGACGCCGCTTGAAGTAATGATAGCAACCCGGGCCAAGAAGAAACGGCTTCGGAGAGGTCGGACCTTTCCCGAATGTGACGCGCGACCCGTTCCGGTCGCCCGCCTTCCTAGGAATGCTGTGAGGGGCCAAGAAGGGCGCGCCTACTCGCAATCCTTCCTGGGAGGTCCTCTATGAAGCGTCTTCTTTCGACCGCGATCGCCTTTGCATTTGTCGCCGCGCTCGGCAGCGGCATGGCCGACGCCAAACAGTGCCGCGACGCGAAAGGCAAATTCACTAAGTGCAAGACGACGAAAACGATGACGATGACGCGTTGCCGCGACAAGAAGGGGAAGTTTAAGAAGTGCTAGCGGGCTCCCAGCGCAGATCCGGCTGACGGGCCGCGCGCGTTTCGTCGATGCGTCCGACCACGGTGTTGACGGGCGCATCGAGGATCGCTTGCGGATTCGTCTTCGCCGTCGCGACGATTTCGCGTAACGCCTCGACGAACGAGTCGAGCGTTTCCTTCGATTCCGTTTCGGTCGGTTCGATCATCAGACATTCGGGCACGATCAGCGGGAAGTAAATCGTCGGCGCGTGGAAACCGCGGTCGAGTAGCGCCTTCGCGATGTCGAGCGCTTTCACGCCCGTCTCGCGCTTGAGATCTTGGGCGCTCGCGACGAACTCGTGGCGGCACGTTTCGTCGTAGGGCATGTCGAGAAAGTCCTTGACCTTCACGCGCACGTAGTTGGCGTTGAGCACGGCGAGCTGCGAGACCCGCGTGAGCCCCTCGGCTCCGTTGGCGTAGATGTAGGTCAGCGCGCGGACCGCGTGAGCGAAGTTCGACCAGAACGAACGCATCGTCCCGATCGCGTCGGGGGCGTCGAAATCGAGGCGATACTCGTTCGACGCGTTCTTGCGCACGAGCGGCGTCGGCAGGAACGGCACGAGCCGCTCCGCCACGCCGACGGGGCCGTGGCCCGCGCCGCCGCCGCCGTGCGGGATCGAGAACGTCTTGTGCGTGTTGAGGTGCATGAGGTCGAAGCCCATGTCGCCCGGCCGCGCGTTGCCCATCAGCGCGTTCGCGTTCGCGCCGTCATAGTACATCAAGCCGCCGGCGGCGTGCACGGCCTCGGCGATCTCGGCGATGTGATCTTCGAAGAGGCCGAGCGTGTTGGGATTGGTCATCATGCAAACGGCCGTGTCGGGGCCGAGCACCTTTTTGATCTCGTCGACGCTGACGCGGCCGCGCTCGTCGCTCTTGAGCGAGATGACCTTGTACCCGACCATCGCGGCGGAAGCAGGGTTCGTGCCGTGCGCGGTGTCGGGCACGATCACCGTCGTGCGGCTCGCGCCTTGACCGATTTTCGCGAAGTACGCCTTGGCGATCAAAAGCGCGGTGAGTTCGGCGTGCGCGCCCGCCGCGGGATTGAGCGAGAACGCCGCCATGCCGAAGATCGACGAGAGCGCGCGTTCGAGCTCGTACATCACTTGCAGCGCGCCCTGCGCCAAATCGTCCGGCGCGAACGGGTGCAGGTCGCGAAATCCAGGCTGCGCCGCCATCGCTTCGTTCACGCGCGGGTTGTACTTCATCGTGCACGAGCCGAGCGGATAGAAGCCGAGATCGATGCCGAACGTACGCTGCGAAAGCCGCGTGAAGTGCCGCACGACGTCGAGTTCGCTGTGGTCGGGCAACGGCAGTTCGCCGCGCAAATGCTCCGCCGGCAGGAACTCGTCGGCACGGCGGCCGTTCGGGAAATACGTGTTGGCGCGACCGGTGCCGGTCTGCTCGAAGATCAGTTTCTCGCCGTGCGCGACGCCGGCGTTGACCGCTTCAGCCACGAGCCGCCACCGTCTCTCTCGCGCCCGCGATCTGCGCGAGCGCGTCGCCGAGCGCGTCGATCTCGGCGGGCGTCGTGAGTTCGGTCGCGTTCATGAGGATGCAGTCGGCGAATTGCGGATACCAGCGGCCGAGCGCGACGCCGCCCAGGATCTTGCGCGCTTTGAGCGCCTCGAGCACCGCCTCCGCGCCGAGCCCCGCCGGCACGCGAATGACGACTTCGTTGAAGACGGGCGCCGTAAACGCCCGCGTGAAGCCGGGCACCGCCGTGACCCGCGCGGCCAGTTCTTGCGTCCGCTGCAGGTTGAGCGTCGCCGCTCGCGCGAGCCCGGTCGAACCGAGCGCCGCCAGGTAAATCGTCGCGACGAGCGCGCAGTGCGCTTGGTTGGTGCAGATGTTCGAGGTGGCTTTTTCGCGGCGGATGTGCTGCTCGCGCGCTTGCAGCGTCAGCACGTAGGCGGTGTTGCCGCGATTATCGACGCTGCGGCCGACGAGACGCCCGGGAATGCGGCGCATGTGCTCTTTCGTCGCGGCGATGAAGCCGACGTAGGGTCCGCCGTAGGCGAGCGCGTTGCCGAACGATTGTCCCTCGCCGACCGCGATGTCGGCGCCCCACGCGCCCGGCGGCTGCAGCGCGCCGAGCGAGAGCGCTTCCGCCACCACGCCGATCGTCACCGTGCCGCTCGCTTTGATCGCGGCCTGCACCGCGGCGGGCGGCGCGTCGATGCAGCCGAAGAAATTCGGCGATTGCAGCGCGACCGCCGCGAAGCGGCCGTCGGCCAACCGCGCGTTCAGGGACGCGAAATCGGTCGTGCCGCCGGCCGCGACCGGCAGCTCTTCAACGTCGAGATCGAGGCCGCGCGCGTAGGTCCGCAACACCGCGCGATAGTTCGGATGCACGGCCGACGAAACCAGGATGGCGCGCCGGCCCGTCGCGTTGACGGCCATGATCGCGCCTTCGGCCAGCGCCGTCGCACCGTCGTACACGGAGGCATTGGCGATGTCGAGCCCGGTGAGCAGGCAGATGTAAGTTTGCCACTCGTAGATCGCTTGCAGGTAGCCTTGCGACACTTCGGCCTGGTACGGCGTGTACGCGGTCAAGAACTCGCCGCGCATCGCGAGCGACACCACGACCGGCGGCACGTAGTGACGGTACGCGCCCGCGCCGAGGAACGACGCGTACTCCGTCGCCGCATTCCGTTTGGCGTAGCCGGCGATCTTCGCGGCGAGTTCGACCTCGGGAAGCGCCGGCGGCACCTCCATCGGCGCCTTCGGCGACAGCCGTTCGTCGACGCGAACGAGTTCCTCGAGCGAAGATTTCCCGACGGCCGCGAGCATCGCGGCGACGTCGGCGTCGGTGTGCGGTGCGTACACTTAGTGAGCGCCTTCGGCGACGAGGGCGTCGTAGTCGGCGGCCGACATCAAATTTTTCTGCTCGCCGACGTCGGCGAGCTTCACTTTATAGAGCCAGCCTTCGCCGAACGCGTCGCGATTGACCAGCGCCGGATCCGCTTCGAGCGCGGCGTTGACTTCGGTCACTTCGCCGCCGACCGGCGTGAAGAGATCGGAGACGGCCTTGACCGATTCCACCACGCCGATGCTCGCGAACTGTTCGATCTTCTGCCCGATGCGGGGCAGTTCGACGTAGACGATGTCGCCGAGCGAGTTCTGCGCGTAATCGGTGATGCCGACGATCGCGTGATCGCCGTCGACTTTCAACCATTCGTGTTCTTTGCTGTAGAGCAGGCCGTCGGGCTGCGCCATCGCGTTCTCCTAAATCCTACGTGCGACGTTTGTAGAAGGGAAGCGGCACGACGCGCGCCGCCTGTCGCGTGCCGCGAATTTCGACGTCGAGCGCCGTCTCAACTGCGCTCGCATCCTTGCGTACGAGCGCGGTCGCGACGTTCTTGTTCCCGCATGCGGGCGCTACCGACGCGCTGCGCACTTCGCCGACGCGCTCCGCGCCGCGAAACACCGAGTAACCGCCGCGCGCGGGCACGCGGCCCTCGAGCACGATCCCCACGATGCGGTCGTAATCGTCCGCCGCGAGTTGCGCGACCAGCGCCTCCTTGCCGACGAACTCGCCCTTGTTCGTTTTGACCGCCCAGCCTTGTCCGCCGGCGAGCGGCGAGAGGTCCTCGGTCAGCTCGAACCCGTAGAGCGGCATGCCCGCCTCCAAGCGAAGCACGTCGCGCGCGCCGAGGCCCGCCGGTTCCAGGCCGTCCGCCGCGCCCCGCGCGAGCAGCGTGCGCCAGAGCCGGGGCGCGTCCGCGCCCTCGACGAAGAGTTCGAACCCGTCTTCGCCCGTGTAGCCCGTGCGCGCCACGACGGCGGGCGCGCCGTCGACGCGGCCTTCCGCGCAAAAATAGTACTTGAGCGCGGCCGCATCGAAGTCGCACAGCGGCGCCACGATCTCGACGGCGCGCGGACCCTGCACGGCGATGAGCGCGCGCGAACCGTGGTGGCTCTGCAGCGCGACCTCCGCGCGGCCGCTCGCCGCGTCCTGCAAGTAAGGCCACATTTTCGTGGCGTTTCCCGCGTTGACGACCAGCAGCCAGCGGTCGGGCAGGCGGTAGAACAGCACGTCGTCGTGACAGCCGCCGCGCGGGTTCGTGAAGATGTTGTAGCGCGCTTGGAACGGTTTCATCGTGGCGACCGCGTTGACCGTCAAGCCGTCGGCCCACGCGGCGACGCCTTCGCCCCGCAACTCGTACTGCGCCATGTGCGAGAGGTCGAACAGTCCGGCGCGCTCGCGCACGGCGTCGTGCTCTTTGAGGATGCCGGCGTATTGCACCGGCATCTCGAAGCCGCCGAAGGGAACCATCCGCGCGCCGAGGGCTACGTGTTCGTCGTAGAGCGGCGTGCGTTGCAACGCGGCGGTCTCGAACGTGCTCATGACTCGCTTACTCCCGAGGGATTCCAGCCGCGCGATTCTTCGAGCGGCGTGTTGAGAAACGACAGGGTGGCGTGCGCGACGACTTTTTCACCGCTGTACACGTGAACCTCGCCGTAGACGATGCGGCGCCCCGGCTTGAGCACGGTCGCGCGCGCCACGAGATCGTCCGGCGGCAGCGCCGGACGCAGGAAGCTGCAGGTGAGCGAGGCCGTGGCCGTCGGCTGCGTCGGGCCGTAAATCGAGGCCAGCGCCACCCAAAACGCCGTGTCGCACAAGCTGACGATCGCGCCGCCGTGAATGGCGCCCGCGCCGTTCATCACTTGCGTTCGAAAGGGCATGCGCATCTTGGCCGTCCCGCGCCCCACGTCGACCAGATGCAGGTCCAGGGTCTTGATGAAGTTCGCCTTCTGCTTGTCCCAACGCTCGATCGCGGCGTCGACGATCTCTTTCGTCAGCTCGCTCAAAACACGTCGCCCTCTTTGGCCAGCTCCCGTCGCAAGTAGAGCGGCAGACTGAAAATGCGCCGGTGCGTCTCGGCGTCGTAAAAGTAGTTCTCCCCGCGCAGCCCCGCCACGTAGGCGTCGACGCGCTCGGGCGCCAGCGCCGCGACGTCGACCGCGTCGCTGCACGCCAAGAAGGCCCAATCGTTGTCGAACGCGGGCACGTGGGCGTAGAACGACCGCACGAAGCGATAGTAGCGCCGCAGCGTGCGGGCCATCTTCGCGTGCAGCCGCATGTTGTGAAAGCCGGCGGTGCTCGCTTGCAGGACGTAGACGCCGCGCGGATCGAGCCGCCGCTTGATGTCGGCGAAAACCGCGTCGCAGAAGAGCGGGCTCGAGGGCGAATCCTCGAGCGGTTCGGTCAGATCCGACACGATCGCGCCGTACGTACCGCGGTCGTCGCGCAAGAAGGCGAGCGCGTCGCCCACGATCACCCGCGCCCGCGGATCGTCGAACGCGCCGGCGGACCATTCGGGCAAATAGCGCTTCGCCAAGTCAACGACGTCACCGTCGATGTCGACCATCGTGCAGCGCAGCACGTCCGCACGCCGCAAGGCTTCGCGCAGGGTCGCGCCCTCGCCGCCGCCGAGTATGAGAATCTCGCGGCGATCGTCGATCGCGGCGAGCGCCGGATGCACGAGCGTCTCGTGGTAGATTTTCTCGTCGGCTTGCGAACTCTGCGTATCGCCGTCGAGCACCAGCATCTTCCCGAACGTTTCGGTGCGGATGACGGCGACGTCCTGAAACGCCGTGCGCCCGGCGTAATAGGTCTCCTCGATGGCGTGATGGTGCAACTCGTCAGGCGAGAAGCGCTCGACGTACCATTGCCACCGTTCGGTCTTCGGCATTGCTAGGCGTTAGTGAACGTAGAAGTCGTCGACGCCCGGCGGCGGCAGAATCATGTTGTTTTGGGTGAACCGGCTCGGCGTCGGCGACGCGCCGGGGCTGGCGCTCACCGTCGGGCCCGGGCTCGGCGTCGAGCCGGTGGACGGGTTGATCGGAATCGCGACCACCGAGCCCGTGTACGCGCACTGCACGTTGCCGGTCTGCGGCGGCGGATTGCTCGTGCCGAGCGCGGCGACGTACTGATTCGACGTGCCGGGAATGAAGCCGGCCGAGAAGCCGACGCCGTACACGTCGGTGAGCGTCGTCGGCTGGCCCGCGCAGTTGATGTAAGGCAGCTGATTCGCATTGGCGACGTTGGTCGGCGTGAAGGCGGGCACGAGCGACAGCGACGCGCCGTTCACGCCCGAGAGGAACGTCAAGCCGGCGTCGGTCGCGACCGCCGCGATCGCGCCGGTCGAGGAGAACTGAATCGCCCGGATCGTCGTACCCGGCACGGCGATTCGCGCGGTCTCGTTGATCGCCGTCGGCAGACCCGTGACGAGCGTGACGATGTTGCCTTTGCCGACGAGCGCGCGCGAGACGTCGGTCGTTCCCATCGCGATCGCGCCGCTGCCGCGCAGCCCCGCCGAGCCGAAACCGAGATTGGGATCCTGCGCCTCGGCATTGAATTGGAATCCGGTGCCGACCACCGAGATGCCGAACGACACGAGGTGGTTGACGCCGCGCATGAGCGCGACCGTCGAGTTCGCGGACGTTTGAACGATCGAATAATTGTCCGGCGGAATCTGAATCGTATACGTCGAGCCGTTGAATGGAATCGCCGAGCCGTACTGCGGCGGCGCGTTGGTGAGCGACGTCAACGCGACGATCGCTTGGGCGCTCGGGCCCGTGAAGAGCGCGATCGACTGCGAGAACGTGCCGATGATCGCGGTGGAACTCGCGTCGGAGATCGTCGCCGCCGTCGCGTTGGGATTGGGCGTCGTGGAGGGCAACGGCGTGGGTTGGACGGCGAGGTCGTACGGGAAGCCGGCGGGCACGAGTTGGCCGATGCTGGCGCCGAAAAGATCTTGCGCGTAGCGATAGCCGCCCTGGCCCAGCAGGAGCGCGACGGCCGTGGAGAGACCGGAGCCTTGGTTGGGAGCGAAGGCGAGGCCGCCGACCGGCGCCTGGAAAGCCGTGATCGACGGCCGCGAGGGCGCGCTCGCACAGAGATACCCCGAGGCATCCTGGAAGCGCGCGGCTTGGATCCCGTAAACGCCGCCGCCGTTGCCGTTGTCGGGCTCGTAGGCTTGGCCGAACGTGTTGGCGCAGGGCGACTGCAGCGACGACGGCGTCGACGAGGCACTCGCGCTCGCGGTTGCCGACGCGCTCGGCGACGGCGTCGGCGTACTGCCCGAGTGGCTGCAGGCCGCAAAGGCAAGCGAAACGGCCGCGAAGCCGATTCCGAGCTTTTGCCGCCGCGCGGCGGCTCGCGGTCGCCCCGGTGTCAGTGGATCCAACGTGGAGTATCCCTTTCGATTGAAGGCTGCCCCACGCTGCGCGCGGCCCGGCCGGCCCGCCTTACGCCGAGCGCTTGGCCATCGACTGGCCGGCATGCTCGTGGACGACGTGGGTGTACTGACCGTTGGTCGACGCGATACCGCGCTTTACCTCGGTCGTGAGCATGCTCGTCGCACCCAGCATTTGCGCGGCGTATTCGCACGCCCGCCAAGGGTTCGTATGGTCGCCGCACGTGTAGAAGTCGACGGCCGCATAGCCGGACTCCGGCCACGTGTGGATCGACAGGTGCGACTCGGCGATGACGACCACCCCGGAGACGCCTTGCGGCTGGAAGCGGTGGAAGGCCACCTTCAAAATCTCTGCGTTGGCTTCGCGCGCCGCGCTTTCCATGACGTTACGGACTCCGTCCACGTCGGTAAGCAATGCGGGGCTGCAGCCGGACAGCTCGCACACGATGTGAGTGCCACGTGTTTCCAATTGTTCTCCTCGGGTTTGGTTGGGAAATCCCACCTCCAGGCTGCGTCGGCTGGCGCGTGCGGTGCACTTGCGTCCCCGACCTATCGGAGCGATCTTGGCGGCGTCGCCGAGCTTCTTTGCGACGCGGACGTCTCTCCGCGAAGGCACGTAGGGCGTGCCGTCCCCCTTTTGTCGTGACCGAATTCCGGTCGAAAGCCGCCGCCCGTCCTTAAGCTCGTCTTAAGGGTCCGGCCGGGACCGACGCACATGATACCCCCCTACCCCCCCCTTGTAAAGCGTTTTTCCAGCCTGATTTTCCGCGATCCGAAGAAAACCAAGAAAGCGCCGAAATATCTTGACTATCATCGGCCGGGGGCGTAGCCTGATAGGGTATGGCAACCGAACTGACCGCCGCGGCGGGCCCCGAAACCATCGGCGACGACTATCGCCACGGATTCCACGATTCCGAAGACGCGTACGTCTTCAAGTCGAACAAGGGCCTCAACCGCGAGATCGTCGAGCGCATCTCCTCGATGAAGAACGAGCCCGCCTGGATGACGGCCTTCCGCCTCAAGGCGTACGAGACGTTCCGCAGCAAGCCGATGCCCGACTGGGGCGACACGGCGCGGCTCGAAGAGATCGACTTCGACGACATTCACTATTATGTGAAGTCGAGCGAGAAGACGGAAATTTCGTGGGACGACGTCCCCGCCGACATCAAGCGCACGTTCGACCGGCTCGGCATCCCGGAGGCGGAGCGCAAGTTCCTCGCGGGCGTGTCCGCGCAGTACGAATCGGAAGTCGTGTACCATTCGGTCCGCGAAGACCTCGAAAAAGAGGGCGTGATCTTCTGCGACATGGACACGGCGCTGCGCGAGCATCCGGAGATCGTCAAGCAGTACCTCGCGACCGTGATCCCCGTGGCCGACAACAAGTTCGCGGCGCTCAACTCGTCGGTGTGGTCGGGCGGCTCGTTCGTCTACGTGCCGCCGGGCGTGGAAGTGAAGACGCCGCTGCAAGCCTACTTCCGCATCAACACCGAGAACATGGGCCAGTTCGAGCGCACGCTGATCATCGCGGACAAGGGCTCGAAGGTGCACTACATCGAGGGTTGCACCGCGCCGCAGTTCTCCACCGCCTCGCTGCACAGCGCCGTGGTCGAACTGATCGCGATGGAAGGCGCGTCGATCCGCTACACGACGATCCAGAACTGGTACCGCAACATCTTCAACCTCGTCACCAAGCGCGCCGTCGCACACAAAAACGCGACGGTCGAGTGGGTCGACGGCAACATCGGCTCGCGCCTCACGATGAAGTACCCCGCCATCTACTTGATGGGCGAAGGCGCGCGCGGCGAAATCTTGTCGATGGCGTTCGCGGGCGAAGGACAGCACCAGGACGCGGGCGCGAAGGTCATCCACGCCGCCCCGCACACGACCTCGGTCGTGACCAACAAATCGGTTTCGGCGCACGGGGGCAAGACGACGTACCGCGGCCTCGTGGAAATCTTTCCGGGCGCGACCGGCGCCAAGACGCGCGTCAAGTGCGACGCGCTGATCATGGACGCGCAGTCCTCGAGCGACACCAAGCCGACGATGAAGATCGACGAGCAGAGCGCGACGGTCGAGCACGAGGCGAGCGTCTCGAAGATCGGCGAAGAGCAGCTCTTCTACGCGATGTCGCGCGGTCTTTCGGAAGCGGATGCGACCGCGATGATCGTCAACGGTTTCTTCGACTTCTTCGTCAAGGAACTGCCGATGGAATACGCGGTCGAGTTGAATCGCCTCGTGAAGATGGAGATGGAAGGCGCGGTCGGCTAACTGCTACTAGCGTAGGTCGGCACGATTCACCGAGCGTTCTCGAATCGTTTTGCCTGCCGGTCAGCGGACTCCACGACCGCGTGACGGTTATCGACCCCGTCTTTGCGCCGACGGATCGAGTCGACGATGCGCCGCCGGTCAGTGCAGCGCTTTCTCAAGCGACTGCTTGTAAGAGAGAACGCAGAAAATCGCGACGTGACTAACGAGCCAGGCAGGTAGCAAGACAGTAAGTAGAACCCAGCCGAAGGGACCGAGAACGTTCGCGTCATGGATGCTTGGGGTCACGCGGGCTGCCGCGTTCAAATAGTCGAGGGTTCCGATAATGTTGAATACCCAAGCGAACGCAACTCGGTAGCTCGATCTCGCCAGAAATAGGCCGAAGCAAATGAGCGCCAGGACGGCAACGAACACGTCGCCCGCCATTATTTGAAAGAGGTAGTCTTGAGAGAAGCCCGCGGGGGCAAGGTTCAGGACGCCCGGCAACAGTGCCGCGAGGCCAAAATATCGGAAAAAGTGGATCGGTATCAACGCCTTGAGGTGGGCGTCCCGTCCCATTTCAACGAGCTTTCGCCGAAGTGACCAGTAGATGAGAGCGAACGCGCACGTTCCGAACGTGTATCCTGCAAGATGGAAATAGAGTTTCGGCTCCATCAGGTCATCCTACGTTTCTGCAGCTAGTGTGTCGAAAAAGCGGCCCTTCGTCCTACGATTGCGTGACGACGATCTTTCCGCGGACGTCTCCATGCTGTAGCGCGCGAAGGGCCTCGATCGCCTCATCGAACGCAAACGTCCGGCCGATTTCCAGCCGCAACGAACCGGAGATCAATGCAGAATATAGCTCCGCCGTCGTCGCCTGACCGCCCTCGTCCATTCGAACGTACCTAAGCGACACGCCGCGGCCGAGATCTTCGCTGGCCGGACCGAACAATGTCGAGACAAGGGTCCCGCCCGAGGTGACGGCCGAAGCGATCGAAGCGAGGTCTGCGCCTGCGTGGACCAGATCTACGACGACGTCCGCTCCAGTCGGAAGTCGCTTCCGAACGCCTTCGACGATCTGCTCCGCATCGTAGTCGATGACGTCGCCGGCCCCTAGCGATCGAAGGAACGTCACGTCGCCGGGCAGACCCGTAGCCGTTACGCGGGCACCAGCGGATACGGCGAGCTGCACGACGAGGCGCCCTACGCTTCCCGTCGCGCCGACGACCACAACATCCTTGCCGCGTACGTCACCGGAAACGCGTTGCGCACCAAGCGCCGCCAAGCCAACGACCGGAGCGGCGGCAGCCATTTGGCTGTCGAGTGCGTCGGGCACCCGGGCTAAGAGCGGCGAGGTGACGTCCGCTCGCGAGAATTCAGCGAGACCCGCATGAACCGCGCCCCCGACACGATCGCCGACGGCATACGACGTAACACCGGGACCGACTGCAGCGACCGTGCCTGCAGCATCCACCCCAGGAATATACGGAAATTGCGTCTCGAATAACATCTTCAGTGCACCCGAGAGCGCCTTCAAATCCACGGGATTGAGCGACGTCGCTTCCACGCGGAAAACGATCTCGTTTTCCCCCGGCGACGGATCGGGAACCGACTCGAAGCGAAGGGCATCGAGGTCGCCGTACGAATGAGCAACGATCGCTTTCATCGATTGAGGTTTTGACGGCGAGGGGACCTGAACTGTGGACTTTTCCGAACGCGACGTTCCGATCTTCGTCGCGCTTGACGCAGGCGCGCCGCGCCGCCGCACCTGTCGCATCGAGAGTCCCGCCGGTGGGACGGCGATCGAGCGATTTCTCGGACGTCGCCTCCAGGGTTTCACTGCAGTAGTTCGCATTCGGAGCGGCACAGGGCGGATCTTTGGCTCGTTCGGAAGCGTCGCAATCGGGGAGGGAGACCTCTTGATCGTCCCCCCCGGAGGCATCTCCCATGCGTTCGAGCGCGAGCACTCGGCCGACATGTTGGCCCTGCCGCATCAGATGCCCGCGGGCGCCGTCGTCCGCGCGGCACACGTGCCCGATTACCTGTTCGAACTCGACGATGAGGCGGTTAAAGAGCAACTCCAGCGTGCGCCCCATCGCGCCGCGTTTCGTCGTTCCGAAACAGAGACCACGTTGATGAAGACGCTTGAAGCGATCCGCTCCCGGCCATCTTCGGCACGCCGGTCGCGCGTCGCGCACGAATTCGGGTACACGGCGGACGGCCTGACGGCGCTGATGAGACGACAGACGGGCCGCACGTTCGCCGAGTGGCGCGAGGCGCTCGCAATGGCGAACGTGCGCGCTTTGCTCGGAGGCGTCGCCAGCGTCACCTCGATCGCCGGCGAGCTCGCCGTCGACCAGAAGTACCTCCATCGCCGCTTTTTGCGCGCACATGGCGTGACGCCGCAGGCATGGCGAAAAACGCCGCAGCCGCCAAGCGGGGCGATCGCCCATTTCTGGGATGACGTGGAGCGATTCGCGGGCGGAGCGTAGTAGCGGACCCTCAAAGTCGGCTGCATCTGCGCGACTCATGGCCGAAGCCAAGGACGGCCTCGCAAAAAGTCGAGCGCACTAACTACACTAGCCGGCGACGCGGGTTCGAAACTCCGTTTCCGGCGCGACGCCGGCCGCGAGCGTCTGATACACGACGCAGTAGCGTTCGGTCAGCTTCCGCAGCGTCGCCAACTGCTCGTCGTTCGCCTCGCTTTCGAGATCGAAAACGAGGCGAATCGTTTTGAAGCCGACCGGTGCCGCCTTATCGATGCCGAGCGTGCCGCGAAAGTCGAGTTCGCCTTCCGCGCGCACGGTGCCGGCCGTCACGGGGATTCCCGTCGCGGTCGCCACCGCGCGCAGCGTGACGCCGGCGCAGGCGACGAGCGCCTGCAAGAGCATGTCGCCCGAACACGCGAGCATCCCGTCGCCGCCGGTGGCCGGATGGAGCCCGGCGGTCACGAGCGCGCGGCCCGTTTCCACGCTGCAGCTGACGCCCTGCGGGTCGTCGAGCCGGCCTTCGGCGTGCAGGGTGACGAGCGCGGCGGCGGGTTCGGCACGGTAGCGATCTTTGAGCGGCGCTTGGAGGGCGCGCAAGGAGTCGGCGTTCATGGCACGACTCTTTCCCGGCGCCCGCAGGGTCCCTCGCGGCGCGGTAAACGGCGGCCGGCGCGCGAAGGCGCCGCGATGGCCTTTCCTTCCGAACCCGTCGCCCGCGTTTCCGACGTCGCGCCCGGCACGACTCGCCGCGTCGAGGTCGCGGGCGAAGCCGTCCTGCTTTGCAACGTCGACGGCGCCTTCTATGCGATCGAGGACGTCTGCTCGCACGACGGCGGCGAACTCGATCAGGGTGCCCTCGACGAATGCCGCATCGAATGCCCCCGTCACGGGGCCTTCTTCGACGTCCGGACGGGCGCCGCGCTGACGCTCCCAGCGGTCGAGCCGATCCGCACGTTCCCGCTCCGGCTCGAGGGCGATGCGATCTTCATCGACCCCTCTTGACCTTGACTCGCCCCGGGGTCGCTGGTAAACTACCGCAGTTATGTACGCGATCATCGAGGCGGACGGCAAGCAATTCCGCGTCAGTGAGGGCGACACCATTCGTTGCGACGCCGTCGACCGTGAAGTCGGCGCGACCATCGCCTTCGATCGGGTCGTGCTCGCCGGCGCCGGCTCTGCCGTGACCGTCGGAACCCCGCTCGTGGCCGGTGCCACGGTGACGGGCACGGTCGTGCGTCAAGCCAAAGACAAGAAAATTCTCGTATTCAAGTACAAGCCGAAGAAGCGCCAGCGCACGCTCGTCGGGCATCGCCAGCGCTTCGCGGAAGTCAGGATCGATAAGATCGACCTGCCGGCCTAGGGTTGGTCAGCGTCCACATCCGCAGAGACGGCCGCAAGCGGCTGTCTTCTTTTTTTGCCGCCGGTCACGCGGGCTGGGCCGACGAGGGCGAGGACGTGGTCTGCGCCGCCGTTTCGGCCATCCTCCAGTCGGCGTGGCTGGGGCTGAGCGAGGTGGCGAGCGTCGACGTGGCCGGCTCGCGCGACGCGGGTGAGTTGCACCTGCGCTGGCCCAAAGCGAAGCGCTGCGACCCGGCGGTGCGCGCGATCGTCGCGACCGCCGCACTCTCGCTCGAACGCATCGCCATGCAGTATCCCGAGCACGTCGCCGTGGTATACGAACGGGAGCGAGAGCGGGTAAACGCACCGCATGCCGACGAAGGAAGACGAACCATGACCGACATCTATAAGCCGATCAACGACGACCGTAACAACGGTGCGTCGAACGCGGGTTCCGAGGGCTACGCCGGATCGGGCTCGCCGGAGGGGAGTTCCTCGGGCGACGCGGGCCGCGCGCTGCTCGCCGGACTCGTCGGCGGCGTGGTCTCGGCTGCGGGCTACCTCGTGTACCAGCGGCTCCCCGACGATCAGAAAGCCAAGCTGCAGGCTCAGGTGCGCTCGCTCGTCGAGAGCCGCGTCAACGAACTGCGCGGCCGTTTCAATATTTAATCGATAACGGCTAGACGGCCGGCGGGCGTTCGGGCGCGTCCGCGTTCTCGGCCACACCGGCGGGCGCGGCGGGCGCCGGAACGGCGTGATAATCGCTATCATCTGCGGCGCGTTCCATCTCGCGAATGAATGACGCGGACGTGTTTTGAACGTCGCGCACGACTTGGCCCGCGCGTCGGGCCACCTTCGGTAATTGGTCCGGTCCAAAGACGACCAGCGCCGCCGCGCCGATGATCAGAATATCAGCAGGTGAAAGCAAAGGGTTCCTCCCGCCGCTCGTACAACGATTCGCGTCCGAGCCGTCGCGAACGGCTCCCACAAGGACGGGCATCGAGCGCTTGAAGATCATCTACACGCGCGGGAACCGCACCGAAACGCTGGCCTCGATCTCGACGTTGCGCAAGATCTTGAGCCGCTTCGTGCGTCACCGAGTGTTCTACGAAGTGTCGTCGCGGAATAAACGCGGTCATGAATTTTTCTCGACGAAAAATACGTTCGTCGTCGGGTCGATCGAGGTCGTCAATCGCGACTACCTTACCGTCACGATCTTCGACGCACACAATTCAACGCACAGCATCGAAATCCTAAACCCGTCGGCGCTGCGCATCTACGACGAGACGATGGGCAAGGGCTTCGCGATCTCGTTCTTGAGCGAATCGCCGGGCGACGTCGAGTCGCGCTGCTACGTGCGCGACGAAGGCGACGAGAGCGACGGGCTCGTCGAGAAGTGCGAACTCGAGAAGATCTCGCTGCCGCAGCTCTTCGAGTATCTCGAGGAGATCACGCACGTCCAGGGGGCCGCCGGCTCTCGAGCCGCGCCGCCGATCGCAACGCTCTGACCGCTTCGGCGCGGCGGCCGAGGCGCTTGTAGGCGACTGCCAGATTGCGGTACGCCGCCGGATAGGTCCGGTCGGCGCGTAGCGCCGCGTCGTAGTAGTCGATCGCGTCGAGCACGTGGCCGTCCTCGAGCAGGAGGTTGCCGAGGTTGACGAGCGCCGGGGCGCAGCGCCCGTCGCGTTCGAGCGCGAGCGCGAAGGCCTCGAGCGCCTCGGCCCGGCGGCCGAGCGCCGTCAGCACGACCCCGCGCTTGCTGTGCGCGGCCGCTTCCGCCGGCGGGTCGGCCGCCGCCGCAGCGTCCCGCGCCGCGCTCGCAAACTCGTCGAGCGCCGCCTCGTGCCGCCCGCTCTGCAACGCCGCGACCCCGCGTTCGAACGCGTCGCGCGGACCCGGCCCGCGGCGTAACGCGGCGAAGAGCGCCCGCACGTCGAACATCGCCATCGCCGCAGTGTTACGCATCGATATCGTCACGCTCTTCCCCGAGCTGTTCGCCCCGGCGATCGGCCTTTCGATCGTGGGCCGCGCGCAGGAGCGCGGCCTCGTCGACATTCGGCTGCACCACCTGCTCGACGCGCTCGGCGAGACGGAGCGCGCCGACGACCGACCCTTCGGCGGCGGACCGGGCATGGTGCTGCGCGTCGAGCCGTTGGCGCGCACGCTCGACGCGATCCTCGGCGCCGCGCCGCCCGGCGAGCGGCGAGCCGTCGTCGTCACGTCGGCGGCGGGCGTCCCCTTCAAGCAGCGCGATGCCGAGCGCTTCGCGGCGCTCGAGCGCCTGATCGTCGTCTGCGGCCACTACGAGGGCATCGACGAACGCGTTGTCGCGCTCTACGGCGCCGAGGAGTATTCGCTCGGCGATTTCGTGCTCACCGGCGGCGAGATCCCGGCCCTGGCCTTCGTCGACGCGACGGTGCGGCTCGTCGACGGCGCGATCGCCGCCGAATCGCTGGCGAGCGAATCGTTCACCGGCGGTCTGCTCGACGCCCCGGCCTACACGCGGCCGGCGGTCTTTCGCGGCGCGGCCGTTCCGGACGTTCTGCTCTCCGGCGACCACGCGAAGATCGCCGCGTGGCGGCGCGCGGAATCGCGCCGCCGGACGGTCGAGCGGCGTCGCGATCTGCTGGACGACTGAGTCGAACCGAGGCTCGCGCTAGATTCCCAGCGGAAGCGAAAAGATGACGCCGTTCGCGGCGGCGCCGCCGTTACGCGTCGTGCCGTACAGCGTGCGGCCCACCAGGAGCAACGGCGCGAACGAGCTCGCACCGTCGGGAGGGTTGCCGAACGCGTGGATGACCTTCTCCTTGCCGGACGGCGTGACTTTGTAGACCGCGCCGTTGAAGTTCGCGCCGCCGGAGTACGTCGCGCCGAACATGACGTCGTGGTAGGCGACCATATCCGAATACGGAGCGGCCGCGTCCCCGGCGGCGGGGCCCAGGAAACTGTAGATGACTTTTCCGGCGCCCGACTGCGAGATTTCGTAGACCGTTCCCCAATCTTGCGCGCCGCCCGCGGACGTCGTTCCGTAGAGCTTGCCGTCGACGACGATGAGGCCCGAATAGGGGTGCGAGCCGCCCGGCTTGCCCGCAAAGCGATGGAGGACGCTTTCGACGCCGTCGGGCGTGATCGCGAAGACGGTTCCCTTACCGATGGGACCGCCGTTGACCGTCGTCCCGTACAGCCTGCCGCCGAAGGAGACCAGCTTGGCGTTCGGATTTGCGCCGTCCTGACCGCCGCTGAAACTGTGCAGCACTCTCTCCGCACCGGAAGGCTCGAACGCGAAGACGGTGCCCCGTCCGCTCGTGCCGCCGGCCGTGGTCGTGCCGAAGAGCGTGCTGCCGACGCGCACGAGCGCGGCCGCCGGCGCCGCGCCGTCCGCACCGCCCGCAAAGCTGTAGACGACGCTCTCCGCGCCGGAGGTCGCGATCTTGAAGATCGTCCCGTTGCCGTGCGCGCCGCCGCTCTGGGTCGTGCCGTAGAGGGTCCCGCCCACGTCGAGCAGACCGGCCAGCGGGCCGGCGCCGTCCGGCGGGCGCCTGAAGCTGTAGAGGACGCTGTACGCGCCGCTGGACGTGACTTGGAAGACGGTCCCGTTCCCGAAGGTACCGCCGCTGAAGGTCGTGCCGTACAGCGTTCCGCCGACGTCGACGAGCCCCGCCAACGGGAACTGACCGTCGGGCCTCCCCTTGAACGCGTGGACGATCGTGTCGCTCGAGGGCGCGCGGCGAGTATACCCCGCGGACCCCGCCTGCAGCGGGATGCCCGGACCGGCGCTGCTCGCACCGCCGCCGCAGCCGCTCGAGGCGAACGCCGTGGCGGCCGCGAGAACGGCGCCCGTGCCCCGGAGCGTGAAACGTCGAAAGCTCACTCGGAAACCTCGTGGACGCGGCAGTACTCGTGAGGCCGCTCTCTTTCGCACGCGTTCCTGGGTTAACCCCGAGACGCGGCAAGAAAGTGAGCGCCCCGGAAAAGGCCGCGCGGAAGCCCCTTCCGCATCCCGAAATCGGCGTCGTTCCGTTGCGCCGGGATTTGCGTTGCGTTGGCCGAGACGGTCGTGATATAGTTCTAGGGTTGTCCCGGCGGCCCAGGCGTAAACTGCCTGCGGCCGCCGGAGTATCCGGGTGCTAAGGAAGCCATGAACGTCATCGATCTTCTCGAAAAAGAACAGCTGAAGACCGGCGTGCCGGAATTTCGCCCGGGCGACACCGTCAAGGTGTATTCGAAGGTCGTCGAGGGCGGCAAAGAGCGCACGCAGATGTTCGAAGGCGTCGTTACCGTCCGCAAGGGCGGCGCGATCGGCGAAACGATCACCGTCCGCCGCATCTCGCACGGCGTCGGCGTCGAGAAGTCGTTTCTCGTCCATAGTCCGCGCGTGGAAAAAATCGAAGTGAGCAAGCGCGGCATCGTGCGCCGGAGCCGCCTGTACTATCTGTCCGAGAAGATCGGTAAGGGCGCCCGCATCAAAGAAAAGAAGACCGCGCGCTAGCGCGGCCTGCGAGGCCTCGTGACCCCTCTCGAGCTGTTCGGAATCATCTGCGTGCTCGCGGTCGTGCGAGTCGTGCTCTCGGCGAAGCCGGCATCCGTCACCGGCGCCGCGTCGATGCCGGCGCCGCTCGAAGCGGCCGCCCGGCAAGGCGTGGCGGCGCCGCCGGCCGCTACCGTCATCAAAGAATATCTCGACGCGTTCATCGTCGCGGGACTCGTCGCGCTTTTCTTGATCACGTTCGTCGTGCGGACGTTCTTCATTCCGTCGGGCTCGATGGAGCCGACCCTGCAGATTCACGACGTCTTGCTCGTCAACGAGTTCGAGTATCGCTTGAGCCCGCCGCACGACGGCGACATCGTCGTCTTCCCGCCGCCGATCGAAACGACCAACGACTTCATCAAGCGCCTGATCGGCAGCCCCGGCGAAACGCTGCGCATCCACGCGGGCGTCGTGTACCGCAACGGCAAGCCGCTCGTCGAGCCGTACATCGCGCAGAAGCCCGATTACGAGCTGGAGATCAAGAACTACGGCATCTACGTCGACGGCATTCCGCTCGATCCGGTGCAAGCCAACGTTCCGCCGCGACGCATGTGGTCGGCGCCCGATCGCATCCCGGCGGGCTGCTACTTCATGATGGGCGATAACCGCAACAACTCCGAAGACTCGCACATCTGGGGCTTCGCGCAGTTGCACGGTACCTTCGCGACCGGCCCGGAAGCGGGCAAGAAAGCGGGCTTCACCGGCCACGCATTCCTCTTGTTCTGGCCGCCCGGCCGCATCGGCATCCTCCGCTAAGAGCGGACGCGCGCGAGCGCGGGGCGAACGAAGCATTCCGTGCAGTCGCCCGCGCGCTTGAAATCGGCGGCCCGCCTGACGTGGCAACTCGCCGCGCTCGCGCTCATCGCCTTCGCCGTCACGGGGTTGCGCCCGGGACAGGTCAGCGGTTTTTCGATGCGGCCGCGCATCGATTCCGACGAGTACGTGCTCATCAACGCGCTCGCGTATCGGCTCGGCGCGCCCAAACGCGGCGACATCGTCGCCTTTCGCCACGAACGCTCGGCGCCGACCGTGTACCTCAAACGCGTGATCGGCCTGCCGGGCGATCGCATCGCGATCGTGCGCGGGACGGTCTTCGTCAACGGTACTGCGCTCGACGAACCGTACGTGCGCTTTCGCGACGCGCGCTCGTTCGCCGAGATCACCGTGCCGCCCGATTCCTACTACGTGCTCGGCGATAACCGGGCCAACAGCGACGATTCGCGCGTGTGGGGTTTCGTGCCCGCAAGCGATCTGATCGGCCGCGCGCTCTTCGGCGTGTGGCCGCCGCCGCATTTCGGCGCGCTGTCGTGAGCGAGGCGCTCGCCGACGAGGCGACGATCCAATGGTATCCCGGACACATGGCGCGCGCCATCCGGCGCCTCGCCGAGGACGTTCGCGCGATCGACGTCGTAGTCGAAGTCAGCGACGCGCGCGTGCCGCTCTCCGGCACCAACCCCGCGCTCGCGAAACTCGCCGGCTCGCGGCCGCGCTTGCTGCTCCTCTCCCGCGCGCACCTCGCGGACGCGAAAGCGACGGCGCAGTGGCTCGAGTGGTTCGCCGCGCGCGGCCGCCCGGCGATCGCCGCGGACGTGAAAGATCGCGGCGGCGCCGCGCAGCTCCGCGCCGCCGTCGAGGCGCTGGCGGGCAGCCGGCGCACGGCGCGCGCGATCGTCCTCGGCATTCCCAACGCCGGCAAGTCGACGGCGATCAACGCGATCGTCGGCCGCAACGTGGCTCGCGCCGAAGATCGCGCGGGCGTCACCCGCGCGCGACAATGGTTTCGCGTCGGCGCGTCGCTCGAGATCATGGACACGGCGGGCATCCTCGTGCCGAAGATCGACACGCCGGAGGCGCAGTGGAAGCTGGCGCTCGTCGGCGCCGTGCCGCGCGCGCGTTTCGACGCGGAAGACGTGGTGGCGCGTTTCCATCGCTGGCTCGTCGCGCGCGACCCGGCGACGAGCGTTCCCGATTTGGAAACGTTCGCGCAATCGCGCGGCTTCGTGCGCCGCGGTACGATGCTCGACACGCACAACGCGGCCTGGTCCTACATCAAGGACTGGAGCGATGGAAAGTTCGGACGCATGACCCTCGAATTGCCCGCCGCATGAGCGATCCGGCCGCGCACAAACGCCGCCTCGCGCGCGAGCGCGAACGGCGCCGGCTCGTCCGGCTCCATCGCTACGAAGCCGAGGCGCGCGCGCGCGGGCTGACGCTCGTCGGCGGCATCGACGAAGTCGGCCGCGGACCGCTCGCGGGACCGGTTGTCGCGGCCTGCGTGGTCACCGAGTCGCCGCTGATGCTCGCGGGCCTCGACGATTCCAAGAAAGTCTTGCCCGAGCGGCGCATCGCGCTCGCCGCCGAGATCCGCGCGCGCGCCGTCGCCTGGGCGGTCGGCGAGGCGACGGTGGCCGAGATCGACCGGCTCAACATTTACTGGGCGAGCGTGCTCGCCATGGAGCGGGCGCTCGCCGCGCTCTCGCAGCAACCGCACTTTCTCTTGACCGACGCGGTGCGCATCAAATCGTTTCGCGGCGAGCAACTGCCGGTGATCAAGGGCGATGCCAAGTGCGCCACGGTCGCCGCCGCCTCGATCGTCGCCAAGGTGCACCGCGACGCGCTGCTCGTGGCGCTCGACCGCGAAGTTCCGCAGTACGGCTTCGCCGAGCACAAGGGCTACGCCACGCCCCGGCACATCGCCGCGCTCAAAGAGCACGGTCCGTGCGTGCACCACCGCCGCAATTTCTGGCGCGTGCGCGACGCGCTGTCGCTCTTCGACCTCGAACCGGCGTGAAGGGCCGTCGCTTCGGCGCCGCCGCCGAGGAGCGCGCCGCCGGCCACCTGGCCGCGCTCGGGTTCACCATCCTCGAACGCAACTTGCGAGGGCCGGGCGGCGAGATCGACATCGTGGCCCGAGACGGGGACACGATCGTCTTCGTCGAGGTCAAAGCCCGTGCGACGCGGACCTTCGGGAGCGCGCTCGGCGCGGTAGACGCGCGCAAACGAGCGCGGATCCGGGCCGTCGCCGCCGACTACCTCCAGGTGGTCGCTCCGGGCGCGCGGGCGCGCTTCGACGTGCTGACCTTCGAGGGCGGCACGTTCCGTCACCACCGCAACGCGTTCGCCTGAAAATCGCTTAGCAGACGAGTCGAAAATCGTGAAACTTAGCACCGCGACGCGGCGCAGGATTATTGCGTCACGGATAACACGCCTCTACCGGACATTATGGCCGCCGGCGTAATCCCAGCGCAGAAGACGACAGAAGAGCCCTCCCTCCGCCGTTCGGTGACGCCGTGGGGGTCTTTCTCGTGGGGCTACTCGGACGTCGGCGCCGACATTTTCGTGGGGCTGGGCCTCGTGCTCGGCGCCGCGGCGGGCGCTTCGAATATCGCCTTTCTCTTCGCCGGCATCGTGTACGTCTGCATCGGCCTGGCCTACACGGAACTCGCCGCCGCCTACCCGGTCGCGGGCGGCGGGCAGTATTTCGTTTTCCGCGGACTCGGCGACATCTTCGGTTTCATCGCCGGCTGGGCGGTGCTGCTCGACTTCACGATCGACATCGTGCTGTTCGCTTGGAGCTGCATCGATTACCTGAGCAAGCTCGTCCCGGTCTTGAGTTTCACCGCGCACCCTTGGGTGCACTTCACCGTGGTCTTCACCGTGATCGCCGGGCTCGCGCTGCTCAACATCATCGGCGTCCGCGAAAGTTCGGCATTTAACGAACTCGTCAGCGGCCTCGACGTCGTCAGCGAGACGACGATCCTCTTCTTCGGCTTCCTCTTCGCTTTCCAGCCGCAGCTCTTGCTGCACACGATGCACTATTCGTGGCCGACGCCGTTCAACTTGATGAACGGCGTATCGCTCGCGATCATCTCGTTCGTCGGCCTCGAATCGATCTCGCAAGCGGCCCAAGAGACGCAGCGGCCGGCATCCGTCATCCCGCGGACCTCGATCAGCTTGATCCTGACGATCCTGATCTTCGCGCTTTCGTACTCCAACTTGGCGCTCGGCATGCAGCCCTGGCACGCGATCCCGCCCGACGCGCACGGCCACGCGCAGCCGCTGTGGCGCTTCCTCGGCAACGAGGACAACAACGGCGCGGCGGTGGCCGTGCTCGCTTCGTACGTGCCGTATTTCGGCGTGCTCGCCGCGCTCTACGTCCCGGTGCTCGGCGCGGTGCTCTTGCTGATCTCGAGCAACTCGGGCGTGTTCGGCAGCTCGCGCATCGCCTACGCGATGAGCGGAACCCAGCTGCTGCCGAGCCTCTTCCAGCGCGTGCACCCCAAATTCCGCACGCCGGTCGTCTCCATCGCCACGTTCTGCGGGTTCGCGATCGTGGAGTTGATCTTCGCCGCGCTGCCCAGCCTGTCGCCGCCCGTCAAGCTAGTCTACGCTCGCCTCTTTCGCGGCGAGGACGGCATCACGTTCCTCGGCGACCTCTACGCCTTCGGCGCGGCCGCCAGTTACTCGTTCGTGTTCGTCGCGCTGATCGCGCTGCGGCTCTTCGATTCGCAGAGCCCGCGGCGCTTCAAGATGCCGTTCAACGTGCCGTTTACCTTCCGCGGCAACCGCGTCGAGTTTCCCATCGTCGCCGTGATCGGCTTCTTCGGCATCGTTTCGATCTTGGCGTTCACCATGATCACGCACGAAATCGGCCGCATCGCAGGACCGACGTGGATCGTTTTCGGACTAATCGGATACCTCGTATACCGCAAGCGCAAGGGTCTGCCCGTTTTCCGCTCCCAGCCGCACGACTGGCGCCGCGCGCAGATCAACATCTTGCAGGAAGCCGGCGAGCTCGAGATGATGGACGACTACCTCGTCAACGTCAAGAAGATGGACGAACGCCGTGCCGCCGGGCTGACGCCGTGAGCGCCGCATGAAGCGGATGGTGCGCAGTGAGGGCTACGCGCGGGCGCGGCTGGCGAACGCGCTCGTCTTCGCGGCGCTCGGCGCGGTCGTCGGCTACCGCACGCTGGCGGCCGCGGGCCCCTCGTGGCTCGCGTTGCCCGGTTGCGTTCTGGGGCTCGCGATGATCGCGCTCGGTTACGTGCGCTGGCGCGACTATCTGGCCGCGAGACGCGCCCGATGACGCTCCTCCCGCCCGCGGTCGTCGTCACGCACGCGCCGCCGAGCCCGGTGGGGATCGTGCTGGCGTTCTTCGTGCTCGCCGCGATTTCGGCCACGCTCTACTGGATGCTGCACCCGCCGACGACGACGGCCGAACGGGCCGCAAGCGCCACGGAGCGCGAAGTCGACGAGCTGATCGGCAGCGTCATCATCGTTTTTTCGCAAGAGATTCACTCCGAACACATGATGTCGCTGGCCGTGCGCCTGGCGCGGCGGGAGCGCGCCGAAGTGCTCGCCGCGTACGTGATCGAAGTCCCGCACACGCTGCCGCTGGACGCGGCGATGGAGCGCGAACGGCGCGAAGCGCTCGGCGTGCTGCAAGTCGCCGAATCGATCGGCCGCAAGAACAACGTCGAGATCAGGACCGATATCTCCGTCGCGCGCAACGTGGCGCAAGGCGTCGTGGAACTCGCCAAACGGCACGACGCGCACCTGATCGTCCTGGGCGCCTACCGCGAAGGCAAGTACACCGGCGCCCCGCTCGGGCGGGCGATCGAAGTGATCGCGTCGCAAGCTCCCTGCGACGTGCTCATCGGCATCCAAGGCCAGAAGGGAACGATCCTGACGCCGCCCCAGACCGAGGCCGCGAAGCCGGCGACGCCGGTCGGGTAACGCTAGGCGCCGCGCAAGTAGCGCTTGCGCAACTCGTCGACGATGACGGCCACGAGAATCACGGCGCCGAGCACGATGTCCTGCGTGTACGACTCGATGCCGAGCAGGTTCATCACGTTGTTGAGCAACCCGATCAAGAGCGCGCCGAAGAACGTCGAGACGACGCTGCCGCGGCCGCCCATGAGGCTCGTGCCGCCCACGACGACCGCCGCGATCGACTGCAGCTCGCTGCCGATGCCGGTGTTCGGCGAACCCGACTGAAAGCGGGCCATCAGGAGCAGCCCGGCCACCGCCGCGCAGCCGCCGGAGATGACGTACACGAGCGTCTTGACGCGGCCGACGTCGATGCCGGCAAGTCGCGCGGCTTCTTCGTTGCCGCCGATGGCGAACACGTAGCGCCCGAACCGCGTCCGCGTCAGCAGAATCGCGAACCCGATGACGACGGCCGCCATCCACAAGACGGCGATCGGAATTCCCGGCAGCCCGATCGCGTGCAGCGGACCTTCGAAGAGAAAACCCGTGCCGAGCGTATCGAACGCCGACGACTCGACGGCGATCGGCCGGCCGTGCGCGAGTTTGAAAGCGAGGCCGCGCGCCATCAGCATCATCGCGAGCGTGGTGATGAACGGCGGCAGGTTCAGTCTGACGACGGGCACGGCGTTGATGAAGCCCGCGCCGCAGCCGACGGCGAGGCCGACGAGCAGCGTCGCCGCCACGAGCGGCACGCCGCCGAGCGGCACCGCGTTCGCAAAACCCGCCATCACGACGCCCGTCAGTTCGATCAGCGAGCCGACGGAAAGGTCGATGCCCGCCGTGATGATCACGAACGTCTGCCCGACCGCGAGGATGGCGTTGTACGTAATCTGCCGCAGCACGTTCGTCAGGTTGCCGGGCGTCAGGAACGAGCCGTGCGAGAAGACGTTGACCGCGACGACGACGACGGCGAGCGCGACGAGCGCGCCTGCGGCCCGCAGCGCCTGCGAACGCACTACGCCGCCGCTCCGGCGGCGATCGCGATCACCCGCTCGGGCGTCGCCTGCGCGCGCGCGAGGTCGGCGCGAATCGAGCCTTCGCGCACCACGAGCACGCGGTGCGACATGCCGAGCACCTCGGGCAACTCGCTCGAAACCATCACGATCGCGGCGCCGCGTTCGAGCAGGCTCAGCATCAGCGCGTAGATTTCCGCCTTCGCGCCGACGTCGATGCCGCGCGTGGGTTCGTCGAACAGGTACACCTTCGCCTCGCCGATCAGCCACTTCGCGAGCACGACTTTTTGCTGGTTGCCGCCGGAGAGGTTGCGCACGATCTGCTCGGCGTTCGGCGTGCGAATGCGCAGCTCGTCGATTTCGCTTTGCGTCGTCCGCTCTTCGGCGGTGCGATCGATGAAGCCGCGCCGCTCGAACTTATCGAGGTGCGCGAGCGTGGTATTGGCGCGAACGCTCATGCCGAGCACGAGGCCCTGCGCCTTGCGGTCCTCCGTGATGAGCGCGATGCCCGCCTCGATCGCGGAGTGCGGCGAGCGCACGGCGACCGGCCGCCCCGCGACCGCAATCGACCCCGCGCTCGGCACGTCGGCGCCGGCAATCGCGCGCACGATGTCGGTGCGGCCCGCGCCCACGAGTCCAGCCAGGCCCACGATTTCGCCGGCGCGTACCGCGAACGAAACGTCGCGCACCGGCACGCCGCCGTGCGCCGCAAGGCCGCGCACGTCCAGAACGACCGGCGCGTCCGGCGCCACGGGCGGCAGCGCCGGAAAGTGCGCGTCGACCGGCCGGCCGACCATCAGCCGGATCATTTCGTCGGCCGCCAAGTCCGCCGTCGCGCGCGTTTCGATCGTCTTCCCGTCGCGAATGACGGTGATGCGGTCGGAGATGCGCGGCAATTCTTCGAGGCGATGCGAAATGTAGACGAAGGCGACGCCCTGGCGTTTCAAGGTGCCGATCAAGGCGAAGAGCGCGTCGATCTCGCGTTCGGTCAGCGCGGCGGTCGGCTCGTCCATCACGATCAGCCGCGCCTTGCGCAGCAGGGCCTTGGCGATTTCGACGAGCTGCTGCTGGGCGACCGACAGGCTCCGCGCCTTTCGTTCGAGCGGCAGCGCGACGCCGAGATCCGCCATCGCCTCGCTCGCCCGCGCGAGCGCCGCGCGTTCGTCCAAAAAGCCGCGTCGCACGGGCTCGTGCCCGAGCAGAACGTTTTCGGCGACCGTGAGATCGGGGACGAGGTTGAACTCCTGGTAGATCATGCCGATGCCGAACGCTTCGGCGGCGCGCGGCCCGTCGATCGTCACCGTCTTCCCGTCGATCGCGATCGTGCCGCCGTCCGCGCGATACGCGCCCGCGAGCGTCTTCATCAACGTCGACTTACCCGCGCCGTTCTCGCCGACCAGCGCGTGCACTTCGCCGCGCCGCACGTCGAACGAGACGCCGTCGAGCGCCTTGACGCCGGGAAACGTCTTGACGATGCCGCTCATCGTCAAGAACGGCGCGGCCGCGTCCGCTACCGGACGTCCGCTTTCGTGAAGGTGCCGACCGGCACGGCGATCTTCGCGGGCGGCTTCTTGCCGCCGAAGTAATCGTGGATCGCGTCGATCGTTTTAGCACCGATCTGGTCGGGGTGCTGGATCGCGTCGCCGTACATCGAGCCGCTCTTGATGGCCGCGCGCGCGTCGGGCGTCGCATCGTAGCCGACCACGACGATGCGCCCCTTCATGCCCGCCGCGTCGATCGCGCGCGAAGCGCCGAGCGCCATGTCGTCGTTCGCTCCGAACGCGCCCTTGAGATCCTTGTGCGATTGCAGGATGTCTTCCATCGCGGAACTGGCTTTGGCGCGTTCGCCGCCGCCGTCGATGTCGGTGACGACCTTCACGTTCGGGCAGCCGCTCGCGATCGCGGCTTTGAAGCCTTTGACGCGATCTTGGACGCTCGTCACTTCGGGCTCGTCGAGGATCGCGATGCTGCCGCCCGTTCTGCCGAGCGCCGCGCACATCAACTTGCCCGCCTGACCGCCGCCCGCGACGTTATCGCTAGCGACGTGCGACACGACGACGCCTCGCTCCGAAGCGTTGGCGATGTCGGCCGTAAACACCGGAATGTTCGCGTTGTTCGCCTCGACGATCGCGCTGCCGATCGCCTGCGAGTCGTACGGCGTCAGCACGATCGCGGCGACCTTCTGCGAGATGAAATCTTCGACTTGGCTCTGCTGCTTGGAGTTGTCGCGATTCGCGTCGACGACGTTGACGGTGTAGCCGAACTTCGCCGCTTCGGATTTCATGCCGCCTTCCATGTCCTGGTAGAACTGCGCTTCGCGATTCTGAATCGAGACGCCGATGACTTTCTCGGACGAGGACGAGGACGAGGCGTTGCCGCTGCAGGCGGCCAGCACCGCGCTCGCGAGGAGCGCGACGACGAAGCGGACGTGAATCAAAAACGTTTCCCTCCGCCGCGCATCATGCGCGTAGCCGTTCGCCGAGCCCTCCCACGCGTTCGAGCCCGCGCGCCAGATCGGCGACGATGTCGGCGGCATGCTCGATGCCGGCCGAGATGCGCAGCGTGCCGTCGCCCACGCCCAGCGCGCGGCGCTCGTCGTCGGGAAACGCCCGGTGCGACGCGACCGCCGGATAGCTGATCGTGGTCGCGACCTCGCCGAGGCTGTGCACGATCGCGATCGTTTGCAAACCGCGCAAAAACGCATCGACCGCCTCGCGCCCGCCGTGAAGATCGAAGGCGACGATGCCGCCGGTTCCGGCCGGATACAGCCACCGCGCGAGTTCGTGCTGGGGATGCTCGGGCAGCGAGGGATGATGGACCGCGCGCACGGCGGGCGAATTTGCCAAGAACGCCGCCACGGCGCGGGCGTTCGCGCCGTGGCGCTCCATGCGCAGCGCCAGCGTGCGCAGCCCGCGCAGCGCCAGCCACGCTTCGAAGTGCGGCATCGTCGCGCCGGCGCGCACCAGATAGTCGCGCGCCGCGGCCACGGGCCCCGCCGCACCGGTCAGGACCCCCGCGCCGACGTCGCCGTGCCCGCCGATATACTTGCCGACGCTGTGAACGACGAGATCCGCGCCGTGGGCGAGCGGCTGCCCGAGCACGGGACTCACGAAGGTCGCGTCGACGATCAGCACCGCGCCGGCCGCGTGTGCCAGCCCGGCGAGGGCCGGCAGGTCGGCGACGTGGACGAGCGGATTGGTCGCCGCTTCGACGTAGAGCGCCCGCGGCCGCTCGCGCCCGAGCGCTTCGGCCACCGCCGCGAGGTCCTGCTGGTCGACGTAAACGACCCGGAAACCGCGCTCGCGATAATGCTTCTCAACTAAAGCGTACGTGCCGCCGTAGACCTCGCGCGTGACCACCACGGCGTCGCCGGGACGGAGGTTCGTGGCCAGCGCCGCGTCGATCGCCGACATGCCGGCGGCCGCGCCGACCGCGGCCTCCGCGCCTTCGAGTTCGGCGATCGCCGCTTCGAACTGCAGCCCGTTCGGACCGCCGTAGCGCCCGTAAATCGCCCCCTGACGCATCCCGCCGTAGATTTCCTCGACGTCGTCGAGATCCGCAAATTCGTACGACGACGCCTGGAAGAGCGGGGGGCTCGAGGCCGCGTTTTGGGGCAATGCGAGCGTCCCCGCATGGACCGCGGCCGTGTCGGTATGGCGCTTAGGCAACGAACGATTCTCCGGGCTTATCCACATTCCGGCGCGGCGTGCCTGTGCACCGTGTGGAGAGCTTTCTTTCACGATGTGACGCGGAAAAGCCGTTCGCGCCAAGGTTTGCGGGTACCGCCGCGACAGGAGGCCGCGGTTCGACGATGGAGTACGCACGATGAGCGTTCGGATCGATAAGCGACCGGTTATCGGCCTTCTGGGCGCGGCAGCAGCGCTCGTGCTCTCGGCGGGTTGTACGGCCGGCGGCACGGGCAGTCCGGCGACATCGTCCTTCGGAGGGGACGCGCAGCGGCAGTCGCTCGCGCGGACCGTCGGCCGCGGCAGCGCGTCGGTGCTACTCCCCGGCACGGCGCTCCGCGCCGGCCGCGCCGCCGCGGGTCCCGGCTTCGACCTCGAACCCGGCTCGGCCGGCGCGATCGCGATCTCCGATTACGCAAACGGCGCAATCGACATCTTCAACGCGTCGGGCAAGATGACGGCGCAACTTACCGGGCTCAGCGGGCCGCAAGGTCTCGGCGCCGATTTGAAAGGCAACCTCTACGTCGCGAACACGAACGCGAGCCAAATCTTCGTCTACAAATCGTTCAAGGGCACGCCTAGGACCTTGAACGTTTCCGGATTCTATCCGGCAGGCGTCGCCGCCGACATCAAAGGCAATATCGGCGTGACCGACATCTGCAACGCCACGAGTTGCGGCCAAGGCGGCATTACGTTCTTCAACGCTTCCGGAAAGCTCATCAAGACGCTGCAGAGCAACGCGATCTATCGCGCGTACTTCGGCGGTTTCGATGCGAAGGGCAATTTCTTTGCCGACGGCGAGACCTCGTCGGGCGGCGGCGCCGTCGTCGAAGTCAAGGGCGGCGCGTCCGGCAAATCGATCGTCGCGCTCTCCGGCTTTTCGTTCGGCTTTCCGGGCGGCGTGAACGTCGAAAAGAACGGCGACATTTGCATCGGCGACCAACTCGGCGGGATCACCTGCTACTCGCTCGAGGGCACGACGCTGACCCCGAAGTCGACGACGCCGCTGAACGCCGGGTCCGGCGTCACGTTTACGTTCACGAGCAGCGAAGCCGATCTGCGCACGGTGAGCGGATCCTCGGAATACGAATATGCCTTCCCGCAGGGAGGCAACCCGGTGAGTTCGTTCGCGGTCGGCGGCGATGGGATCGGCATCGTGACGAACCCGACCTTCAGGCCCGTTTACTCTTCGGATTCGAGCGACGTGCCGGCGTAGACTTCCGCAAGCGTCAACTCGCGGCCGCCGATGAAAGCCTTGTCGTCGAAGGCTTCGGTCGTCCAGCGTCCGTCGGAAGTGCGCGAATCGACTTCGACCCGTCGCATGTCGGTATGCACGACGACGTACGCAACCAACGAAACCAAACCGCGATACGCGGCTCGCTTCTCGACCAAATCGTAGGCGCGGGTGCTGCGCGAGAGCACTTCGACGACCACTTTGGGTGCCTCGACGTACGTCGCGGAGCCGAGCACGGGCTCGCAGACGACCATCGCGTCGGGGTAGAAAAACGTGTCTTGCGAGATGCGCAGTTTGACGTCGGATCCGAACATGCGGCAGGGTGCTTCAAAGAGCCGCTTTAGCGCGGCTCGAACGTTATTCGCTACCGTATCGTGGTCTGCCGTGCCGCCGGCGAACGCGACGACGAAGCCGTGGTGCAACTCGAACTTGGCCGTTTGCTTGGCTTCCCAGTTGAGATATTCCGGCTCGTCGAGCTGGGGCAGGATCGGCTCCCTCACGACGTCAGTATATCACGCATGGGATTGCGGAGCCCAAGACGGCGACCCGCTCCCGGACTAGGCGTTTAGCGAACTCGTCGCGATTGGGCGAGCGTGCTCGCTCTGGCCTATTCGGCCGCCATGCTCGGGATCGACGGCTACGTAGTTCGGGTCGAGGCGGATTCGGCGCCCGGAACGCCCGGGTTCGCGCTCATCGGCTTGCCCGACCGCGCGCTCGGCGAAGCGCGCGACCGCGTGCGCGCGGCGATCGTCAACTGCGGCTACCAGTTTCCGGCGGGCAAGATCCTCGTCAATCTGGCGCCGGCCGACATCCGCAAAGTCGGGCCGGGATTCGATCTGCCGATCGCGCTCGCGCTCTTGGCGATCGACGAGCAGGTCGATACGCTCGCGCTGCAAGGGTTCGTCGCGCTTGGTGAGTTAGCGCTCGACGGCGCGTTGCGCGCGACGCGCGGCGTGTTGCCGATGGCGATCGCCGCGCTCGGCGCGGGGTTCGAGACGATCGTCGTGCCGCGCGCGAACGCACGCGAAGCGGCGCTGGTCGAGGGACTGCGCGTGTACGGCATCGATTCGCTGCACGACGCCGTGGCGATCGCGCTCGGCCACGGCGACAAGTTTCGCTTCGCGCCGCCGCCGGACGCGCGCGAGCCGAGCCGGGCGAACGCGCACGGCGACTTCCGCGACGTGCGCGGCCAGGCCGGCGCCAAACGGGCGCTCGAAATCGCCGCGGCGGGCGGGCACAACGTGCTGCTCGTCGGGCCGCCCGGGTGCGGCAAGACGATGCTCGCGCAGCGGCTGCCTTCGATTTTGCCCGCGATGTCGGCGGCGGAAGCGCTCGACGTCACGAAAATCTACAGCGTCGCCGGGCTGCTCGACGAGCGCGCGCGCATCGTCACGACGCGCCCGTTTCGCGCGCCGCACCACACGATCTCGCAGATCGCGCTATGCGGCGGCGGCTCCTCGCCGCGGCCGGGCGAGATCTCGCTCGCGCAAAACGGCGTGCTGTTTCTGGACGAATTGCCGGAGTACTCGCGCGCCGCGCTCGAGGTCATGCGTCAGCCGCTCGAAGACGGCACGATCGCGATCGCCCGCGCGGCGGGCACCTTCGTGTATCCCGCGCGCTTCACGCTCGTGGCCTCGATGAACCCCTGTCCGTGCGGCTTCCGCGGCACGCGCGCGAACGATTGCCGCTGCGACGACGCCGCCGTCGCGCGCTACATCGCGAAGCTCTCGGGGCCGCTGCTCGACCGGATCGACCTGCACGTCGACGTCGCGCGCGTTCCGTTTGACGAGATGCTCGGCCAGGCGCCCGCCGAGCCATCGAGTGCGATCCGCAAGCGCGTGGAGGCGGCGCGCGCCGTGCAACGCACGCGCTTCGCGGGGACGGCCTATCACGCGAACGCCGCGGTCGCCGGCGCCGACGTGCGGCGTTTTTGCGCGCTCGACGAACACGCGACCGCGCTGCTGCGAACGGCCTCGGCCAAAGGGCATCTTTCGGCGCGTGCGCTCGACCGCATCGCCCGCGTCGCGCGCACGATCGCCGACTTGGCCGGCGAGGCCGCGATCGGAGCAGCGCACGTCGCCGAAGCGGTTTCGTACCGCTCGCTCGAGCGGCGCGGACTCGCGGCGTAGCGTCTTGCGAAGGCGCCTGCTGGAGCGGACGGAGACCGCGCCTCCGCGCGAGAAACGCCCCGCATGATTCAAACCATGTACGACATCCCCGTCCGCACGCTCCAGGGCACGCCCGCGGCGCTGCGCGATTACGCGGGCAAGGTTTTGCTCGTCGTCAACGTCGCCTCGCAGTGCGGGCTGACGCCGCAGTACGAGAGCCTCGAGCGACTGTTCCAGCGCGAGCGGGAGCGGGGACTGGTCGTCCTAGGGTTCCCCTGCAATCAGTTCGGCGCGCAAGAGCCGGGGACGAGCGACGAGATCGCGACGTTCTGTTCGACCAACTACGGCGTCACGTTCCCGATGTTCGAAAAGATCGACGTGAACGGGCCGTCGCGCCACGAACTCTACCGTCTGCTCCTCGAGGCGCAACCCGCCGCACAGCAGAAAGACACGGTCTTCCGGGAGGCGCTAGTCAAGTTCGGCGTGACGCCGGAGCCGCCGGACAACGTCGCCTGGAATTTCGAGAAGTTTCTGATTTCGCGCGACGGGCGCGTCGTCGGCCGCTTCGCGCCCGACATCACGGTCGACGATCCGCTGCTGCGCGAGGCGATCGAGCGAGAACTCGCCGCCTAAACTCGAACCCCGCGCAACGCGCTGATGTACCGCAAGCGCGAAAAGTAGGCCGCAACCAGGCTTAGCGGCGCGACGACGACGGCTAGAGCGACCGTGAAATCCAGAATCGGCGGCAGGTTCTCGGGATGCGTCGTCCTCAATTGCATCACGACACTCGTCAACATCAAGAGGGGCACGGCGGCCTGAGAAACCGCAGTGAAACGCAACACCTTGGCCTCGTTCGCGGCCGGCACCGGCAGCGTCGCATAACGCGTTCCTTGGAAAATCAGCGCGAACGGCACCATGATGAGGAAGCCGAGCAAAAATTCGACGGCACGCGCGCGGGTCAACGCATAGGACGCGTACGCTACGGTAACCGCCGCCGCGAAGAACGCCAGGTAAGCAACGAACTCACCGGGCCGAAGTTTCGGGTTCGCGTCCGTCAAAACTCCGGCTCGCCGACACGCCGCCGTCCACCAGCGGTACACGAAATATCCGGGCACGGCGGACCCGGCCAGCATCGCGGCCGCCGCCGCCCAGTAATTCGCGTTCGTCGCCTCGCACGCAACGAGCGATGCGGCCGCTCCGGCCAGCGTCGACAGCATCGTCAAGAGCGTGAGCCGGAAAATCGGCGGATCGTTCACCGGTTGCCTCCCTGCGGCTAGAACGGAAAGCGGCCCGCGAGCGCCTCGGCTCTCGCGGACCGCTTTGTTCGGTCACCGAGGGGGTTTAGTCCTCGGGGTCCTTCTCACGCATCACCTCGGCGCGCGCGTCGATGCGATGCGCCTTGGCTTGCGTGGGATTCGTGCCCGGCAACGGGTTGAAGTCGCTCGGGATGTTGTTCACGATGTGCTTCTGGTAATCGACCGGCACGATGCCGAGCGACTTGCAGCCGAAGCCCGTCTGCTGCGGAAGCTCGAAGATGTAGCGATTGGGAACCTCGGCGTAGGACGCGGGCAACGGCGCCTTTTTACCGCTGAGGCGATCCGGATCGAACGCCTTGAGCAGGTCCGTGATTCCGCTCGCGTCGTCGGGCAGGAAGTTGACGTGCCCGAGCGCCGCGGCGCCGCCCGCGCCGAGCTGTTCGTCCGGCAACGTGCCGAGCGGCTTGAGCCCGAAGAGCGTGTCGACGAATTTGACGACCGAGCTCTGATCGCCGGAATCGTGTACGACCGTCCCGGTGTTGGCAAACGGCGAGATGACGATGAGCGGAACGCGCGGACCGTCGGAAACGAAATCCTGCGGCGAGTTCCCGACGCCCGGACCGATTTCGGTCAGCGGCGGCGGCACGTGATCGTAATCGCCCTCGGAATCGTCCCAGGTCACGACGATCGCGCTCTGGGCCCAGTATTGGCTCTTGGCGATTTGGTTCACGAGTTGCGCCACGTTCGCTTCGCTGATCTGCGCGTCAGAGTATCCCGGGTGGTCGTCGTCGCCGTTGAAACGGCTTTGAACCGCGGGAAGCGGATTGGCCGGATGCAGCTTGAGGATGTTCTGAAAACCGCCTTTGACGTAGAACACGCCGCCCGACGCCGGGAGCGTGCCGTCGTGCACGGCCTTGTCGAAATCGCCGAGGCCGTGGAAGTTGGCGTTTTCGGCACTATTCGTCAGGTAGCCGAAGTACTGCGGGCCGTTATGGTGCGTGATGTAGTAATTCAAATTTTGACCCTGCGGGTAGGTCGGCTCCTGATCGTAACCTTCCTGATACCAGCCCCAGCCGAGCGGGGAGATCTTCTCCTTGGCGATTTGGGTCAGGTCGGCGCCGAGATCCGCGAAGTCGGTGCTCGCGTTCGGGTCGCTCGCCGGGAGCGAGGTGACGCTGCTGCCGGCGAGGGTGAGCGGAAGCGTCGCGAACGTGAGGTTCAACTGTTCGTTCGAGGGATTCGCGCCGTCGCCGGGATTGAACGGGCCCCACGCCGGGTCGCGGTCGTTCTCGACGGGGACGCCGGCCACGGTGCCCGAGCCGTTGTCGGTATAACCCTCGCTCGGATGGAGGCCGTACTGCGTCTCGCCGGACTGCGCGGAGATGATCGCGATGTTCCCCGGCGTCGACGGACCGATTTCGCGCTGGAAGACGTGGTCGAACAACACGAAGCGGTTGGCGTAGTTCCAATAGAGCGGAATCGTGTCGCAATCTTCATAGGCCATGGCGAGTTCGCCGTACTGTTTGGCCTGCAGCGTGGGATTGCCGCTCGAGTAGTGCTTCGCTTCTTCGATGAGTGCGAACTGGTCCATCTGCGGACCGTTGGCCGTCACGTCCATCTTCGCGATCAGGCGCTGGTGCGAATGGTCGACGTCGTCCGTATCCGCCGCGATCTGCGAGGGTCCGATGCGGAACGGCGTGATCGGAATCGCGTTGCCTTGCGTGTCCTTGTAGTACTGCGTGAAGCCCGGGGTCTGCGCCGCGGGTCGCGAGAAGAGCCCGTCCGCTCCGGGGAACGTGCCGAAATAGGAATCGAACGACCGGTTTTCCTGATAGATGACGAAAACGTACTTCACGCGCTGGCGCAACGCTTCGATCGTCTTCATTTGCTGGGCCGAGAGACCGTGCGCGACGCCCGCGGCGTTCGCCGCGCGCGCCGGCCCGAACGATCCCGCGCTCGCGCTCATCGGCGCGAAGAGCGCCGCGGCCGCACAGAGTGCGGCAAGCCTTCTAAAAGACATCTTCCCTCTCAATAACGAGACGTCGGCCAATGCCGGCGTCGATGCGAGTGGCTAAGGGTACTCCTCAATGCTAGCGCCGCAACGGTTATTATTCGTTTAAGAGAAACTTATGCGAAAATTCTGAGTGCGAACGCACGAGTTTGTTCGAGCAAAGCGCGACGACGCGCGAGCGCGACGAGTTCCCGGCCGGTTCGGCAGGCGGCGCGACGGATTGAAGGACCTTCGCGCAGCCTGCGGCGAGTGTAGCGAATGAACGTAACCGTCGAGCGAGACGCGCCGCTGCGCCGCGCGCTCGGGCTGCTCGAAACGGCGGGCATCTCGGTTGCGATGATGGCTCCGACCGCGGCGATGGCCCTCAACGGCGCGCTCGCCGCATCGTACGCGGGACCGTACGTGCCGCTCGCGTTCGCGCTCGCCTTCGCGACGATCGGCTGCGTGGCGTTCGCCTTCGTCACGTTCGCGCGCGTGTACGCGAGCCCCGCGTCGGTGGGCGAGTTCAATGCGCGCGGTCTCGGCCCGCAGGCGGGACGCCTCTCGGCCTGGATGCTGCTGCTCGTCTACCTTCTCTTCACGGCCGGGTCGGCGGCGGAGTTCGGCGCTTTCGCCGCCGCGGCGGTTGCCTACGCGCACGTTCGCGTCGCATGGCTGCCGCTCGCGCTCGGCTGCGCCGCGCTCGCCGCGTTCGTCGGCACGCGGCCCGCGCGCACGTCGTCGCGCGCGATGCTGCTCGTCGAAGGCGTGTCGGTTGCGGCGATCGTCGCGCTGTCCTGCGCGATCGTCGCGCGCGGCGGCGCGCACGGCCTCGCCTTGGCGCCGCCGCCGAACGCGACGCGCCTGGGCGGCATCGGGCTCGCAACCGTCTTCGCGTTGCTCTCGTTTGCCGGCTTCGAAGGCGCGGCGGTGCTCGGCGCCGAGTCGGTACTGCCGACGCGCACGATTCCGCGCGCGCTCGTTGCGAGTGTGCTAACGGCGGGCGCCTTGTACGCGTTCGTCGCGTACGCCCAAAGCGTCGGCTTCGGCATCGACCCGGCCGGCGTGCGAGCGTTCGCCGCATCCGCATCGCCGCTCGGCGACTTGGCGTCGCGCTACGCGAACGGAACCGTCGCCGCGCTCGTCACCGCGGGCGCGGCGATCTCCGCATTCGCGGCGACGTTGGCGTCGGCGACGGGCGCCGCACGCCTCACCTTTACGTTCGCTTCGGACCGCCGTCTGCCGGCCGCGCTCGCTGCGGTCGACCGGGGCAGCGGCACGCCCGCGACCGCGTTCCTGACGGTGATGGCGCTCGCCGCGGTTGCGGTGCTCGCGTTCGCGCTCGCCGGCGCGAGCGGAACCGACGCTTTCGCCGCTTGCGGCACGGTCGCCGTGCTCGCGCTGGTCCTCGTCTACGGGACCGTGCAGGTTGCCGCGCTACGGCTTTTCTCCGCGCGCTGGAACTTTGCCGAGCGGGCCGTTCCGGTCGTCGCGTTCGGGTCGCTCGCCGCGACGTTCGTCGCGAACGTCGTTCCCGTTCCGTCCGGCATCGCGGCGTTCTATCCGTACGCGGTTGTGGCTTGGCTCACACTCGGCTTCGCGTTCCTACGCAAAAGGACTGAAGTTCCCGTTCCGCGGCCGTAAACGTGCGCTTTGCCGCAGCGCAATCTGCCGCAAAAGAAGCAGCACCGCATTCGCGACGAGAGTATAATTTTCGGTGGCGTCCGACGCGGACGCCGAGCTGATTACAGAAAAGAACCAGTCCAGTGAAAACCAAACAGTCGATTCCGGCTTCGGTCCCGATGGTGGAGATGCCGGTGGCGACGTTGCCCCGCTTAGCGAAGCTGACGGCACCGGCCGGCGTCTTCGCCGGCTGGGGTCCCCGCCTCAACTAAGCCCGAGAAGCGAGCCGTCCGGTCCCCGGGCGGCTCGTTTCGTTCAGTAGGCCGGACGCGTGCCGCCCGCAAAACAGCGAGGCGATGACGACCCTGTCGCGCTCGGCCGCGCTCTGCGCGGCGTTTGCCTGCAGCCTCGCGGCGGCGCCCGCCTGCGCGGAGCGCCCGTACGACCCCGCCGCGCAAAACGTGGACGCGATTTGCGACGCCTATCTCCCGAGCGCCCGGCCGCGCGACGTCGTTCGCTTAGCGCGTCTCGAACCGCACGACGGCTCCGTCCCCAATTGGCGCCGGTCCGATGCGGCGACGAACGATCGCCTGCAACGCGAACCCGACGGCGCCGCGGGCGCGTTCGCGACGATCGTCTTCGACCGCGGCGGCATCGTCTACGCAGCCATGACGGACGTCGACGCCGACGGCACATCGGCCGCGAAACGGACGTGGTGTTTCATCGGCGGCAAACTCTCGCGCACGACGATCGAAATCGCCGACGCGAGCGGCGCGCACGGCTGGCGGCGCACGCAGTACTACGGCGACGATCTGGCGCGGCCGCTCTCGGATTACGTGGAGTGGAGCGCGCCGCAGGCGGCGGTCGAATCGCGCGACCGGCCGCCGCCGGATCGCCTCTTCGTCTTCCCGTACGCCACGCCCGCGAAGCTGCCGTTCGCCGACGTGGCCGCGAAACTTCACTCGGGCGCGCCTGCCTCCGGTTGATCCTGCGGACACCAGAAGACCGTGCGCCCGGCGATCGTGCCCGAACGCACGAGCGCGCCGCAACGGCGGCACGGCAAGCCCGCGCGGCGATACACGTAGTAGCGGTCGCCGGCACGCACCGGTCCCTTCGGCTTCTCGCGATCGCGCGGCGCGGTCGTAACGATGCGGCCGATGCGCGCACCGTCCGCCATCACCCGCGCCAAGTCGCGCCAGATGGCACGCCACGTCGCGCGCGCGAGTGCGGTGCCGGGCGACCAAGGATTGACGCCGTTCATAAAGAGCGCTTCGGATCGGTAGATGTTGCCGACGCCCGCGACGATCGACTGGTCCATCAAGAGCAGTCCGACCGCGCTGCGGCTCGCCGCGATCTTCGCGTACGCGCGCGCGGGATCGGCCTCGGGATCGAGCGGATTGGGACCGATGCGCCCCTCGAGCGCCGCGCGCCGCGCCGCGTCGAACACTTCGATTGCGATGGCGCCGCGCAATTCGTACCAGCGCTCGCGCGTGTACATACGAAAGCGCAAGACGCCGCGCGGTTCGCGCAGCGGCATCGCCCCCTGATCGAAACTGCCGAATCGCCCCAGGTGAACGTGCAGGTAGCGTTCCTTGCCGAAATCGTAGAGCAGATGCTTGCCGATCGCCTCGATGCCGCGCAGTTTGAGGCCGTCGATCGCGTCCGCGACGTCGTCGGAGCGCCCGTTCGGCGAATCGGCGTGCACGACGCGGCCGACCAGGGCTGCGGCTTGGAGGCGCGCGTAACGCGCGACTTGCGGTCCTTCGGGCATACGCGAACGTTAGACGCCTCGGCGGCGCGCGGCTTGCCGTGGCGCTGAACGCGCGGCGTTCGACGCTCGGCGCGCGCGTCTCGGGGCGGCGCGCCGGGCTGCGCTTCGACGCGGAACGCGCGACCACGACCGAGGCCCTGCTTTTCCTGGGCGATCTCGATCCGGAAGCGATCGGCCCGAGCATCGTCCACGCGACGCACTACGAGCCGACGCCCGTCGGCGACCTCGACGCCCTGCTCGCCCACGTGCCGTTCGCGTTCGAGCAAGCGACGTTCGTGGACGTCGGCTCGGGGATGGGCCGCGCCGTGCTGCTCGCCGCCCGGCATCCGTTCCGCCAAGTGGTCGGCGTCGAAATCTCTCCGGCGCTGCACGCGATCGCGCGCGACAACATCGCGCGCGCTCCGCAGGACGAACGGCGCTGCCGCGACGTGCGGCTCGTACGCGCCGACGCGGCCGCCTACCGCTTTCCGCGCGGCGACCTGGTCGCATACTTGTACAACCCGTTCGATGCCGAGGTGCTCGCCGCCGTTCTCGATACGCTCGCCGCAAGCGATCGGCGCAATCTCGCGCTGCTGTACCACACGCCCGTCCATCGCGACGTCGTAGAGCGGCACGCCGCCTTCGCGACGATCGCCGAAGAATCGATGGGCGTCGTCTTCAGAAAGGTGCACCGCACGGCCCGGCGTACGGTGGGGGAATGTCCACTCGACCCATCATGATCGCCGTCGGCGGCGAGTCCGGCACCGGAAAACTGACGCTCTGCCGAGGCTTCGAGCGCATCTTCGGCAGCGAGCGCATCGAGATCGTCAGCCTCGACGACTATCATTCGCTCGATCGCGAACAGCGCCGGGCCGTGGGCATCACCGCGGCCGATCCGCGCGCCAACAACTTCGCGGCGATGGAGGAGGACCTCTGGGCGCTGCGCGAGGGCCGCGCGATCGCGCCGCCCACCTACGATCACGCGACGGGAACCTTCGGCGCTCCGCACGTCGCGAAACCGAAAGACATCGTCGCGGTGTACGGCCTCTTTCCGCTGTACACGCGCTCGCTGCGCAGCCTCTTCGACGTTACGGTGTGGCTCGAACCGGACCCCGCGCTCACGACCGTTTGGAAGATGCAGCGCGACACGCAGCAGCGCGGCTACACCGAAGCGGAAGTGCGCGCGCACGTCGAACGCCACGCGCCCGACGTCGATAAGTACGTGACGCCGCAAGCGAAATACGCCGACCTGACGGTGACGTTCTACCGGCCGCCGGGCGCGAGCGCGCTTTCGGCGCGCATTCGCAAGGGCGGGCGCTTCCGGCCGCTCGACTACGCGGAGTTCGAAAGCGCCTGGACTTCGATTCGCCAAACGCGCTCGGCCGGCGGCAACTTTCCCGAGACGATCATCGAACTCGACGGCACGATCGACCGCGCCGCGGCCGAAGCGGTCGAAGACCGCCTGTGGGCGCACGTCGGCGGACGGGGTCGCGCCCGGCCGGCCGGCATCGGCGAGATCGAGGACGCAAGCGGTGCCGCCTCGGTGAGCTACGCGCTCGCGCTCGCTCAGATGCTGATCGCGCGGCGCGTCGTGCTGATCGAACAGGAGCTGCTCGAAACCGCCTCTTAGGCGCGCCGCTCTTCCGCTTCGACCTCGGCCGCAAGCGCGGCCGGCCGCTCGCGATACTTCGCCCACAGTTGCGGCATCTGCGCGATGTCGGTAAGGACGCGCGCGAACGCGGTGTTGACCGGCACGGGAACGCCTGCCGCGCGGCCGGCCGCGGCAACCGCGCCGCTGAGCACCTCGACCTCCGTTCGCCCTTTTCCGGCGCGCAAATCGAGCAGCAGCGAGGGCGGCTTGCGGCCGCGCGCGCCCGCGATGCGGCTCGAGAGCAACAGTTTGGCGAGCGGCATCGGCAACGCCACGATGCCCTGCAGCGCGCGCACGGGGTAGCGCGGCAAATCCACGGAGGCGAGCCCGAGCGCGGCCATGACCGCGCGCGTTTCGCGAATCGCGCGGATCTCGAGCGAGAAGGCGGGCGGCATCCGCACCAGCCGCTCGGGCAGCACGTCGAGAATCGCGCACGACGCGTTGGCGATGACGTTGAGCGCCAGCTTCGACCACTTGAGCGCGCGATAGTCGCTCGAAACGCGCACCGGAATCGCGGTCCGCTCGAACGCCGCCACCAGCCAGTTGTGCGCGACGCTGCCCACCGGGGCCAGCGCGATGCCGCCGCGCGCGGCCGCCCGCGCTCCGCCGCCCGCGCGCTCGAGCGGCACCGTCAGCGCGCACGCGACGACGCGGTCGGCGCCGAAGGCCGCCGCCAGCAGCTCTTCGTTGCCGACGCCGTTTTGCGGCGTCAGGATCGTCGCATCGGCAGCGGGTGCGAGCGCGCGGCGCAGCGTTTCGACGGCGGCGGGCGTGTCGTACGATTTCACCGCCACGATCGCGAGATCGGCTTCGACCGCCACGACGTCTTCGAGCCGCCGCGGCGCGTACGCCACCGTCGCGCCCGTTTCGCGCAGCGCCTCGCCGAGGTAGCGCCCGACCGCGCCCGCGCCGACGACGTAGACGTTCACCCGGTGCTGCCGAACCCGCCCGCGGCGCGCGCCGTGACGTCGTGCTCGAGCGACTCGTCGAAGGCCGCGCGCGAGACGCGCGCCAGCACGAGCTGCGCGATGCGGTCGCCGCGCCGAATCGTAAATGGTTCGTTACCGAAGTTTACCAGGATCACGCCGACCGGTCCGCGGTAATCCGCGTCGATCGTTCCCGGGGCGTTGAGGACCGTAACGCCGGCGCGCAACGCCAGGCCGCTGCGGGGCCGCACCTGAACCTCGAACCCGGGCGGAATCGCGAGCGAGAAGCCCGCCGGCACGAGCGCCCGCGCGCCCGGCGCCAGGACGAGATCGTGCTCGACGGCGGCGCAGACGTCGGCGCCGGCGGCGTCCGCCGACATGTACTCGGGCACGGGCAGATCCTCGCCGCCGGGCAGACGCTTCAACCCCACGCGCACCGCGGCCGGGTCGTCCGGCCCGCCGCCGTTCATTTCGCGAGTTCGGCGAGTTCGGCTTGAAAGCTGCCGATGTCGTCGAAGGAGCGGTAGACGCTCGCGAAGCGGATGTACGCGACCTTGTCGAGGCGCTTGAGCGCCTCCATCAGCTTCTCGCCGACCATCGTCGTCGGCACCTCGTTCTCGCCGCGGGAGAACAGCTCGCGCTCGAGGCCGGCCACGATCTCCTCCATCTGGGCTTCGGAGACGGGCCGCTTCTCGCACGAGCGGCGCAGGCCGGTCAGCACCTTGTCGCGGTTATACTGCTCGCGCCGGCCGTCTTTTTTCACGACGAAGAGACGCGGCGCTTCCATCCGCTCGTACGTCGTGAAGCGATGCTTGCAATCCAAGCATTCGCGCCGCCGGCGAACGACGCTTTCGTCGTCGCGGGAATCCACGACGCGCGTCTCGCTCTTGCGACAGCTGGGACAAATCAGGGCGAGCCGAGCCTCCGCGAACAGGCCCCACTAGATATGGGGCCTTTTCACAGTATAAGCCACAAGGGCTCGCGTGACAAACCGCCCGTTAGGCGGCGCCGATCTTGAACATCTTCGTGCCGCACACGGGGCACTTGCCCTCCGTTGCGGGGCGACCGTTCTTCATCTGAATCTGCGTCGCGTTGGACATTTCGCGCTTGGTCTTGCACTTGACGCAGTACGCTTGGGGAGTTGCCATGATGATCGAATCCTTACTAACCGGCCGCAGGGACCCCGACGAAGCCGTAGGGGAGCGGACGCACAATCCCGCCCCCCATTCTCAGGCGGTGGTCCGTTTCCTCGCAGATTTTAGCCTGGCGCCGCTTCACGGAGCCCCGGCGATGCGTTGAGAGAGGATGGCCCTGCCTCCTTGCCCGGCCCGGCTCGCTCGCTAACCGCCGCCCGATTTCGCGTGATAAACTCGCCTGAGCCGATGCCGACCGACGAGATCGTCCTGCCCGAGACCAAGCCCGAAACCGAGTGGGTGCGCGGCCGCGCGCTGCGCAAGGTGAGCCCGACCCGGGATCACAGCCGGCTGCAGACGGAACTCGCGATCGCCCTGTGCGCCTGGTCGCGCGGGCGCGGCGAGGTCGGGACGGAGTGGCGCTTTCGCGTCGCGGTGCCCGGCGAGCCGCGCCGGCCGCTCGTGCCGGACGTCGCCTTCGTCGCGCTCGAGCGCTTGCGGGGGCTCACGCACGAGGAGATCCAGGCGCCGGCGTTCGCGCCGACGGTCGCCGTCGAAATTCTCTCGCCGGGAGACGATCCGCGCGACGTCGCGAGCAAGATCGACGTGTACCTGCGCGCCGGAACCGCGCTCGCGATCGTGGTCGACCCGCGCGCGCGCACCGTCGCGCTACACGACGCCGCCGGAACGACGGTCTCGTGCGCGGCCCAAACCCTCCGCCACGCAGCGCTCCCCGGTTTCGAACTCGATTTGGCGCGCCTGTTTTCGACGGCGCTCGATTTGCCGGCTTAGGCGGACTCGACCGGCCGCGTCGCGTCGACTTGCGGCTTACCGAATAAGCGCGATTCACGGGCGATGGAACTCGATCGCCCCCGCTTCGTCGCCCGCGAAGACGTCTTCGCCGATCGTCCGCATCGCGCGGCGGGCATCCGCTTCGAAGGTCTGTGGGTCGCGGGATCGCTCGCGGGCCTCGCGCGGCGCACGATCGCCGTGGTGGGCACGCGCGCGCCGTCCGAAGCGGGCCGCGAGCGCGCGCGGCGCACGTGCGCGCAACTCGCCGAGGCGGGCGCGTGCGTTATCTCCGGGCTCGCGCTCGGAATCGATTCGGCCGCGCACGAAGGCGCCCTGGAGGGCGGCGCGCCGACGATCGGCATCCTCGGCGGCGGTCACGCGCACTTCTTCCCTCGCCGCAATCGCGATCTCGCCGCGCGCATCGTCGCGAACGGCGGCGCGGTGCTCTCGCCCTACGCGCCCGGCGAACCCGCCCGGCCGCCGCAATTCCTGCAGCGCAACGGCGTCGTGGCCGCGCTCGCGGACGCGGTCGTCGTGGTCGAAGCCGCCGAGCGCAGCGGCGCGCTCAACACGGCGAGTTGGGCCGCCGCGCTCGGCATCGACGTGCTCGCCTTTCCCGGCGACGTCGATCGCCCCAAAGCGGCGGGCACGAACGCGCTGATCCGCGACGGCGCGACCCTCGTGCGTCACGCCGCCGACGTCCTCGACGCGCTCGGCATCGCCGCGCCGCCGCGCCGGGTGACGGGCGTGCGCGTCGAAGGCCGGCGCCGCGACCCGCTCGAGGACGCGCTGCTGCGTTGCCTCGCCGCGGAACCGTTGACGCTCGACGCCGTCGTGACGCGCACCGGCTGCAGCGTGCCGGACGCGCTGGCGCGACTCGTCGGACTCGAACTGGATGGCGCGATCGAGCGCCGGCCGGACACGCTGGAGTACGCGCTGCTCGCGGCCGAGACGGCGCGCGCGGGCGAGCCTTAGTACGAACGTCGTCGGCAGCGTGACGTACGGCAGCGGCGGCGGCGTAACCGGATCGTTCGGGGCACGCCGCGCAGAGGTTTTCCCGCGGCCCGCGGAGTTACGAGAGTCGGGGCCGCGACGAGCGCGGCAAGAACGGTGGGAAACGGCATGACGCTTCGCTCTTTAAGGAACTCGCGACGAGGCCGTTCGGCGCGGCGAAGAATGGCGTGAAACTGCGCCTGCTCGCGGTCGGAAAAATCCGCGAACGGTACGTCGCCGATGCGGTTGCCGACTTCGCCCAACGGCTGCGCAAGTACGGACCGTTCGATGTAACCGAGGTCGCGGCGTCGTTCGGCGGCGATCCCGAGCGCGCGATGCGCGAGGAAGGCGACCGGCTGCTGCGGGCGCTCGCCCCCGGGGAGCCGTTCTGGCTCTTGGAGCGCACCGGCACGCAGCTCTCGAGCCCGCAACTCGCCGAGAAACTGCGGAGCCTGGGCGACGCCGGAACGGCGCGGCTCACGGTCGCCGTCGCGGGAACGTACGGCGCGAGCGCCGCCGTGCTCGAGCGTGCCGATTTTCTCTGGTCGCTTTCGGCGCTGACCTTCTTACACGAGTGGGCGCGCGCCATCGTGCTGGAACAGCTCTACCGCGCAGCGAAGATCGCGCGCAATGAGCCCTACCATCACTAGCGGGGAATCCGTCGACGATCTGGCGCGGCTCGCCGCCGCGCTCGCGAACGCCGCCGCGGCGCTCGTTCCGGGCGACGCGCCGCCGCCGGTCGCGTTCGAATCGCCGCGCAATCCCGACTTCGGCGACTTCGCTTCGAACGTCGCGCTGCAGCTGGCCAAACGCGCGCGCCGCGCGCCGCAGCAACTCGCGGCGGAGTTGATCGAGCGGATCTTCGCGGACGAACCGTCGCTGCGCGAGGTCGTGCGCGAAGCGACCGCGGCCGGCGGCTTCATCAACGTTCGCATGGCGCCCGCGTACTGGCAGCGCATCGTCGCCGAGGCGCTGGCGCGCGGTTCCGATTTCGGCCGCGCCGCGCCGACCGGCGAGCGCGTATCGCTCGAATTCGGCAGCGCGAACCCGACGGGCCCGCTCGTGGTCGTGCAAGGCCGCACGCTCTCGCTCGGCGATTCGATCGCGAACGCGATGCGCTTCGCCGGCATCGAGGTGACGACGGAGTGGATCGTCAACGACGCGGGCACGCAAACCGAGTTGCTCGGCCGCTCGCTGTACGCGCGCTACCGGCAACTCGTCGAGCCGGCGTTTCCCTTTCCCGAGGACGGCTATCCGGGCGCGTACCTGGTGACGGTCGCGCAGGCGTTGCGCGCGCGCGACGGCGACCGCTGGGACGACGCGGCCGAGGACGCGTGGCTGCCGGTTTGCGCGGCCTTCGGGCTCGCGACGCTCGTCGCCGAGCAGCAGGCCACCTGCGCGCGCTTCCGCGTCGCCTTCGACCGCTGGCAGAGCGAGAAAGAACTTCACGATTCGGGTGCCGTCACGCGCGGCATCGAGGCCCTGCGCGAGCGCGGCCTCACCTACGAACGCGAGGGCGCCGTCTGGCTGCGCACCACCGAATTCGGCGACGATAAGGACCGGGTGCTCGTCCGCAGCGACGGCCGCCCGACGTATTACGCGCCCGACGTCGCCTACCACTACGACAAGTTGCAACGCAACGACCGCGCGATTCTCATCCTCGGTCCCGACCATCACGGCTACATCGCGAGGCTCCAAACGATCGCGGCCGCGTTCGGACGGCCCGGCGCGATCGAAGTGCTGATCGCCCAGCAGATGACGACGATGCGCGACGGCGAGATCGTCAAATTGAGCAAACGCGCCGGCGAAGTGCTTTCGCTCGACGACGTGATCGACGAAGTCGGCGTCGACGCCGCGCGCTTCTTCTTCGTCATGATGAACGCCGACTCGCCGATGACCTTCGATTTGACGCTCGCCCGCGAACAGTCAAACGATAACCCCGTCTTTTACGTGCAGTACGGGCACGCGCGCATCGCCTCCATCGTCGCCAAGGCGCCGCCAGAACTACTCGAGCGCGCCGCGCGCGGCGCCGATTTGCACCGGCTCGTCGAACCGGCCGAACTCGCGCTCGCGCGCCGCGTCGCCGAATTTCCGGCGACCGTGCGCGCGGTCGCGCGCGAACTCGCGCCCAGCCGCCTGGCGCGCTACGCGCAAGCGATCGCCGGCGATTTCACGCAATTCTACGTCGCCTGCAAAGTGCTCGGCGACGACGCCGAACTCTCGAGCGCGCGGCTCTCGCTCGCGCTTGCCACGAAGGCCGTCCTCGCCCGGAGCCTAACGCTGCTCGGCGTCGGGGCGCCCGAACGCATGGAGCGGCTCAGCGAGGCGGAGTCGTAACCCCCGGCGCGACGACGAGCACTTCGGGCACGACGGCGGCCTCGGCCGGCGCGGCCTTCGTCTGCGGTGCGGCGGCCGGCAACGCCTCCGACGCCGACTCCGCGCGGAAGAAGCGCCAAGCGCACTTCGCGAGGGCGGCCGCCGGGATGCCCAGCAGCAGCCCGGGCAATCCGAACAGTTCGCCGCCCGCGAACACCGCGAACATGACGACGATCGGCGAGACGCCGACGCTTTCGGACATGATTTTCGGGACCAGCAAATTGTCGGAGATGCGCGCGATCGTGAACACGACGACCTGCACCCAGATGACGGTCTGCAGCCCTTGCGGCGCCGCGAGCAAGAGCGCGATCACGTGGGCCACGATCATGCCCGCGAACGGCACGGCGTACGCCAGCCCCGCGATGATGCCGATCAGCAGCGCGAACTTGAAGCCGGTCAAAAGCGAGAACGCGTAGATGAGCATTCCCGTGATCGTGCAGAGCGCGATCTGACCGGAGACGTAGGCGCCGAACACGTTGGCGAGTTCGTTGCCGAGCGCGCGGGCCGTGTCGCGCCGGTGCGCGGGCAGCAACGCGTAGAGCGGATCGGCGACGTGCGCCCCGCGCAAGAGGAAGAACGCCGAGAGCACCAGCGCCGAGATCCCGATGAAGGCGGCCGTGAACGTGCCGATCAGGATTTGGGTGAGCGAGGCGAGCAGCGTCGACATCGAGGCCGAGATGCGCTCGGCGATCAGACCGTGCAAATCCGCGTATCCCGGCGGCAAATACGCCTTGCCGATACGCATCCTGAGGAACGACTGCGTGCCGTCGATCCAGTGCTGCACGACGTCGATGTACGCGGGGGCGTTTCCGGCCACGCTTTGCGCTTGGGCCAGCGTGGCGGGCACGACGAGCACCGCCAGGACGATCGCGATGCCGATGAGCGCCGCGTAGACGAGCGCGATCGCGACCCCGCGCGGCATCCGCCGCTCGAGGCGCGCGACCACGGGCGAGACGCCGAACGCGATGAAGGCCGCGACGACGAAGACGGTGAGCGTGCGCGGAATCCGCGACGCGAACCAGACGGCGGCGAGCGCCAGCGCGAGCGCGCCGAGCCAAAGGTACGCGCGGCGCCGCTGCGCGGGCGTCCCTACAGCACTTTGCACAGCAGCCGCCGCTCCGTTACGTAGCCGGCTTGCGCGTAGAGTTCGCGCGCGGCGTCGTTGTCTTCGGTGACCATCAAGGCCATCGCCGGCAAACCGCGTTCGCGCGCCGCGTTCTCTGCGGCCGCGAGCAGCATGGCCGCGATGCCGCGGCGGCGGGCGTCGGGCTCGACGGCCATGTACGCGACGAAGCCTTGCGGCAAATCCGTGACTTCGTCGGGCAGGTCGTCGAGCAGCATCAGAAAGCCGAGCGGGCCTTCGAGATCGGATTCGGCGATGAAGAGCACGTGGGAACGCGAGAACGCGAAATCGATCAGCCGTTCGTAACTCGCGTCGAGCAGCGCTTTCGGCGCGCTGCGCAAGGTGGACACGCTATCGAGCGTCGTGCGCCGGCCCAAGTCCACGATGAAGGCGCGATCGGCGGCGCCGCCGCGGCGAAGCGCGATCGACGCCGGCACGTTCAGCTCGCCGCCTCGAGGGCTTCGCGCCGCCAAGCGGCGACGAGGTCGCCGAGCGCGCCGAGAAACGCGTCGATCTGCGCTTCGGTGCCGACCGTGACGCGCAGGCGGAAGGGCATGCCCAAGCCGTCGCCCGAGCGCACGATGACGCCCCGTTCGAGCAGCGCCTCGTAGGCGACGCTCGCCGCCACCGGCACCTCGACCGCGACGAAGTTCGCGGCGCTCGGGTACGCGTGCAGACCCAGGCGCGCGAAGCCGTCGTACAGACGGCGTTTGCCGGCTTCGTTCGTCTCGAGGCTGCGCGCGATGAACGCGTCGTCGTCGAGCGCGGCGAGCAGCGCCGCGGCCGCCGGCCGCGAGACGTTGAACGGCAGCCGCACCGAATCGAGCCACGATACGATCTGCGGGCACGAGAATCCGTAGCCGAAGCGCGCCGCCGCGAGCCCGTAAATCTTGGAGGACGTGCGCAGCACGAGCGTCGCCGGCCGCAGCGCGAGGACGTCGACGCCGTCGCAGCCGGCCGCATCCATGTACTCGCGATACGCTTGGTCGATCGCGAGCAGCACGTCGGGCCGCAACGCCTTGGCGAAGGCGAGCAGCGCGTCGCGCTCGACGCGCGTGCCCGTGGGGTTGTTCGGGTCGCACACGAAGACGAGCTTCGTGCGCTCGTCGACCGCGGCCAGCATCGCGTCGAGATCGTGCACGCCGTCGCGCAGCGGCACTTCGCTCGTGCGAGCGCCCGCCATCTCGGCGTCCTTGCGGAACAGCGAGAACGTGGGCTTGGCCATCACGACGCCGTCGCCCGGGTCGACGAAGGCGGTGAAGGCGAGGGCGACGAGTTCGTTGCTGCCGTGTCCCAGAATCACGCTCTCGGCACCGAGTCCGTACGGCTGGGCGAGCCGCGCGCGCAGCGCCGCGTGATCGTCTTCGACGTAGACGCTGAGGTCGTCGAGTTCGCGCAACGCCGCGAGCGCGCGCGGCGACGTTCCCAGCGGATTTTCGTTCTGCGAAAGCTTGACCGGCCGCTCGATTCCATAGCGCCGCCGCACCGCATCCGCCGAAGTCCCGGGCTGATAGGGTCCGAACGACTCAAGCGTAGCGCGAAGGAGGCGGTGGAGCGGCGGTTGCATCTACGTCAGACTTCGCTTTGCCCGGAGGCCCCCCATGCTCTCCCTCGCGCTGGTGCTCGCCACGATTTTCGGCTCGCCAAAAGCCCCGGCTCCCTCGCCGCTGCACGTGGCCTGCCCCGCGAATCCCGCGGCGTTCACCACGGCGCCGGCCGCGCGCACCTGCCCCGCGATCGAACTGAGCGGTCGCGTCGATGCGAACGGCGTCGCGCTCGATCCCGCCTTCGACGTCGACGTCGCGCCGGCGGAACTCGCACGCCCCGGTCACGGCGACGCGGTCGTTGCGGGCTACGCCGCCGACGGACGCGCGCTGTTCGCACAATCGTTTAGCGCGGCGGGCAGCTTCCATCTCTACGTGCCGCTTTCGCCCGCGCTCGCGCAATCGGTGCAACGTCTCGAACTGGTTTCGGGCGACGCCAAAACCGACGTCGTCGCGTCGTCGCATCGCGAGCCGGAAGTCGAATCGCTCTCGCTCGACAGCGGCCGCTATTTGATCGCGTGGAACGCGCACGAATTTCCGAGCGTCCGCGTCGACCCGCCGCAGGGCGCGCCGATTCTGCTTTCGGGCGGCACGAGCACCTACGAGGAGCGGACCGTCGAGGACGCCTCGCGCCGGATCGTCGTCGAGTTCTCCGACGGCGTCCGCAGCATCACGCGCGCGATTCGCATCTTCGGCCGCTAACGCGCGCTACGCGCGCAGAAACCGCGAGCCCGGCTCGACGAGCGGCTCGCCCTGCGCGCACTGCGGACACTCGGCCGGATCGTACGAGACGACCGGCAGCTCGAGCAAGACGATCGTCGGCACGCCGAAATCCGAAGGCTGGCGGCGCACGATGACGCCGACCGCGGCGATCTCGGCGCCGTGCGCGCGCACGACGTCGAGCACTTCGCGCACGGAACCGCCGGTCGTCACGACGTCCTCGACGACGAAGGCGCGGTCGCCCGGCCCCAGTGCGAAGCCGCGCCGCAGCGCCGGCACGCCGTTCTCCTTTTCGACGAAGAGCGCTTTCGTGCCGAGCTGGCGCGCGACTTCGTAGCCGAGCACGATGCCGCCGACGGCGGCGCTGACGACGACGGTCGGCCGGTGCGCGCGCGCTTCGAAGGCCAGCGCGACAGCAATCTTCTCGACGATGACGGGATCTTCGAGGATGCGGAATTTTTGGATGAAGCGCGCGCTATGCCGCCCCGACGAGAGCCGGAAGTGGCCGTCGAGCAGCGCGCCGCGCGCGAGGAGCTCGCGCTCGAGCGTCTCAGCGAGCACGCGCCGCCTCCATCTGCGCCAAAATCTCGCGCGCGGCGACGACGGGATCGGCGGCTTGCACGATCGGCCGGCCCACGACGAGGTAGTCGGCACCCGCTTCGACCGCGGCTTGCGGCGTGGCGACGCGCCGCTGGTCGTCGCGGTTCGCGCCCGCGGGCCGAATGCCGGGGCACAGCGTCTCGAAATCCGCGCCGAAATAGGCTTTGAGATCGCGCACTTCGTGCGGGCTGCACACCACGCCCGCGCAGCGGGCGTCACGCGCGAGCGCCGCGAGCCGCATCGTGTTCTCCCCGGGGCCGCCTTGCAGCCCGAGTTCGTTGAGGTCTTCGGCCGCGATGCTCGTGAGCAGCGTGACCGCGAAGATCTTCGGCGCGTCGATGCCGAGTTCGGCCGCGCGCTCGCTCGCGCCGGCGACGGCGGCCTGCAGCATGTCGTTGCCGCCGAGCGCGTGCACGGTCAGGATGCGCACGCCCGGCGCCACGAGCGCCCGCACCGCCGCTTCCACCGTGCGCGGAATATCGTGCAGCTTCGGATCGAGAAACACGTCGGCGCCACGCTCGGCCAGCCGCGCGCGAATCGCGTCGCCGTAGCGGAAGAGCGGCTCGTAGCCGACTTTGAACCACACGCCGAGCGGCGCGAGCCGCTCCACGAGCGCGGTCGCGGACGCGAGGTCGTCCACGTCGAGCGCGACGATCAGTTTGGCGGGTGCGAGTGCGGTCATCGTGCTCCTAAGAAGCCGGGGTTGGCGGCGCCGACGATTTCGGCGAGCGAGGCGTGCCCGTGCGCGCCGAGATACGCGCGCATGCCGGCGGCGACGGCGAGCGGGACGCGCGGATCGGTGAAATTGCCGGTGCCGATCGACACCGCCGCGGCCCCGGCCAAAACGAACTCGAGCGCGTCGCGTGCGGTTTCGATGCCGCCCTGCCCGAGGATGGGAATGCGCACCGCGCGCGCGACCTCCCACACGGCGAGCACCGCGATCGGCCGGATCGCCGCGCCCGAAAGTCCGCCGGAAACGTTGGCGAGCGCGGGCGCAGCGCGCTCCACGTCGATCGACATGCCGCGCACCGTGTTGATGACGGCCAGCGCGTCGGCGCCCGCCTCTTCGACGACGCGCGCGATCGACGCGATATCGGTGACGTTGGGCGACAGTTTGACGATCAGCGGTTTCTTCGTCGCGGCGCGCGCGGCGCGCGTCGCGCCGGCCGCGAGCTTCGGATCGCAGGCGAACGTCTCGCCCTCGTGGCCGACGTTGGGGCACGAAATGTTGAGTTCGATCGCGTCGATCTCGTCGCGGGCCGCCAGACGTTCGGTCACGTAGGCGTAGTCGTCCACCGAGAACCCGGCCACGCTGCCGACCACCGCGCACGGCCGATCCGCGAACTTCGCGACGTCGTTCGCCAGGTAGGCGTCGACGCCCGGGTTCTGCAGGCCGATCGCGTTGAGCAGACCCGACGCCACCGGAACCAGGCGCGGCGCGTCGTTGCCCAAACGCGGCAGGCGCGTCACGCTCTTGAGCACGACGCCGCCGAGTTGCGCGAGATCGACGAAGGGCGCGTACTCTTCGCCCGACCCGTAGCAGCCGCTGCCCATCAGCGTCGGCAAACGCAGCCGCAGCCCGCCGAGGTCGGTCGAGAGATCGATCGCCGCGGCGGCTTTCGCGTCCGTCACCATCGCAACTCGTGCGCCCAAAAAACCGGGCCCTCTTTGCAGATGCGCGCGTGAACGTAGTCGCGCGATTCGCCCGGCGCGGCCGGGGGAAAACTCGGCGCCTGCGCGCTTTCGCGCGCGAGCGGCACGACGCAGCCCCAACACGCGCCGACGCCGCACGCGAAGGTTTCTTCCAGCGACAGCTGCGCGCGAATGCCGAAGCGCGCGGCGAGCGAACCGACGGCACGCAACATCGGCGAAGGCCCGCACGCGGCGATCCCGCTGTGCGCCGCGCCTTCGCGCTCGAAGACCTGCGTGACGTAACCGCGCGTGCCGCGCGTCCCGTCGTCGGTGGCGAGCGCCGTCTCGCACCCCAGTGACGAGAACACACTCGCGTCGACGAGCGCGCCCGCGGTGCGTGCGCCGTAATACAATTTCACGCGCGCGCCGCGTTCGCGCAACTGCTGTGCGGGAAGTAACAGCGACGCGATGCCGACGCCGCCGGCGACGAGAGCCACGTCACTCCCGAGCGCGTCGAGCGCAAATCCGTTCCCTAAAGGACCGAGCAGCGACACGGTTTCGCCCGGAGAAAGTTCCGCCAACTCGCGCGTGCGCGGTCCGACGACGACGATCATCAACGAAACGCGATCGTCCGCCGCTTCGTAAATGCCGAGTGCGGTCGCGACGCGTTCGCCGTTCGGCGGCAAAGCCATCACAAATTGTCCGGCGCGCGCATTTCGTGCGAGGTTCGGCGCGCGACATCCGATAACTACGACATCGGGATGTGGTTCGCGACGATCGACCACAACGGCATCGTGAATCGCCGGCGACATCTCGAGAGCGGGCATTGACCCGTGCTTCCCCCAAACCCTCCCCTTTCCCCACGTAAATTTAACTTCCAAACGCTATCAGAGATAGAACATTTTGCATGTTCGCGCGTTAGTAGAGTGCGGTGAACGTTCACCGGAAAGGAGGGTCCGACACAATGGCAGGTCTCATGGTCTTCGAATCGTTAGCCGACGCGCTCCGAGCGGGCTTCCAGATCTACGATCGCACCACCGACGGCTACTTGGTGCGGACGCGCACCGCCACCGGATGGGCCATGGCGCTCGTGTCCTGTAAGAAATAGCGATGCAATCGTTCGGGCCGACATGAAAACGGGGCGCTGCGGCACCCCGTTTTCTTTTCGCTCGCGCTAGCGCCGCTCGGGCGGCGAAGCCGGCGGGCGCAACTCTTGCGTCGCGCCGGGCCGGTACGTGTAGGGCCCGGAGAGGTCGGGCGCCGGTCCCGGCGGGGGCGGCGGCGGGGGAGCGCCGTAGTACGTTCCGCCGAGCACCTGGGGGCGCGGCGGCCCGAGCGTCGCGCCGGAGAGGACCGCGATGACGACTTGAGCGAGCCCGATGCACAGCGGCACGAGTCCGCCGAGCAGCCACGGACCGGGACGCCAGCTATCGTCGTGGAACCCGATGAACGAGAGGCCGAGCGTGAGCGCGAAACCGATGAAGGTCAGCGTGATGCCCTTGCGCAGCATCCGTTGCGCGTAGCCCGCGTCCAGCGCGTCGTCGGGCGCCATGGCGCGCGGCGCGGCGGGCATTCCCCGAGGCACGCCGGGAGGCACGCCGGGGATGAGACCCTGGCGGATCATCTCCATGCGCTCGCGATGGGCGAGGAGCCGGAAGATCACGAAACCGATGACCGGCAATCCGAAAACGCAGAGAACGCCGACGATCGGGACGAGGACTTCTTCACCAAATTCACTCACGGGTCGCTCCTTGGGGGCCGGAAACTTCGTTCCGGCGTGATGCCGCATGTACGGTGACGGCGCCCCGATGTTTCGCAAAGCGTGCGCCGCCGAGCGAAACCCCGCGCCGTTTCCGCCGTACGTGCGTGCGTGGCACAAGCAGTCGCCGAAGCGCCCGCGCCTCCGATGACGGCCGAAGGCGCCGTTGCCGGTCCGAGCGACGGCGAGTTGGTCGCGGCGGCCTTGGGCGGCCGTGCCGAATCGTTCGGGACGCTCGTCGAGCGCTACGACCGCGCCGTGTACCACCTCTGCTACCGGACGATGCGCGACGCCGAGGAAGCCCGCGACTGCACCCAGGAGGCGTTTTTCAAGGCCTTCCGGAGCCTGCGCACCTTCAAACCCGGAGCCAAGTTCTCCACGTGGATTTTTTCCATCGCGTACCACGCCTGCTGCGACCGCTTGGCGCGTCGCAAGCGTTATAGCGATAGCGAACTGTCCGAGCGAGCGGACCCGGGCCCCGGCCCGGCCCTCCAAGCCGAGCGCAACGACGAAGCTCGCGCCCTGCGGGACGCCATCGACGCCCTCCCCGAGAAGTACCGGACGGTCATCACGCTGTATCATCTCCAAGGCCGCCAGTACGAGGAGATCGCCCGCATCCTCGACCTCCCGATGGGAACCGTAAAGACGCACCTCTTCCGCGCGAAGGAACTCTTGAGAAAAACGCTGGTGACCGAATGAACGACGACATGGACGACCTGGACCGCGCCATCTTCGCACTGCCGCTCGAAGCGCCGCCCGCCGGCCTGCGCGAGGCGATCCTGCGCGCGACGGTCTACGCGGAATCGATCGTGCCCGCCGCGTTCGGCCGCTGGGAAATCGCGGGCATCGGCGGAGCCCTTGCCCTGGCCGCGTGGTTCGTGCTGCTCGCGATCGCCGATCGCGACTTCGCGGCAACGTTCTCGGCCGGCGCTTACGCGCTCGCGCGCGCCTTCGCCGATCCCGCGACGCTCGCGTGGCTCGCGACCGGCGGTTCGATCGCCGTGCTCGCAACCTTCATCGGCGGCGGGACGCTGCGCTTGCCCGTGCGCACCAAGCGTTCGTGAGCGAAGCCCTCGAACGGCGCTTCAAAGTTCTCGTGGTCGAGGACGACGCGCAAATCGTGCGCGTCCTGCGGCTCGAACTGGAGCACGAAGGGTACGTGGTCGACACCGCGAGCGACGGCCTCGCGGGGCTCGAAAAAGCGCTCAAAGAACCGGATTTGATCGTCCTCGACCTCATGCTGCCGAAAATGGACGGTCTGGAAGTCTGCAAACGCGTGCGCGCCAAGAGCACGGTGCCGATCATCATGCTGACGGCGAAGGATCGCATCCCCGACCGCGTCGGCGGACTCGACCTCGGCGCGGACGATTACCTCACCAAGCCCTTCTCCATCGAGGAACTGCTGGCGCGCGTGCGCGCGCGCTTACGCGAGAAGCATCCCAAATCGAACGTTCTCGAAGTGCGCGATCTCGTGATGGACCGCGATCGCCACGAAGTCCGGCGCGCGGGCAATCCCATCCAGTTGACTGCCAAAGAGTACGCGCTGCTCGAGTATCTGCTGCTGCACCGCAACAAGGTCCACACCCGCGACGAGCTCTTCAACGGCGTCTGGGGCAGCGATTTTCTGGGCGATTCCAACCTCATCGACGTCTACATCCGTTACTTGCGCGGCAAGATCGACGACGGCTACGAGGATAAGCTGATCGGGACCGTGCGCGGCGTCGGGTACACGCTGCGCGAGTGATCCGCTCGCTGCGTTGGCGGATCGCGACGTTTTACGCGCTCCTGCTGATCGGCGTCATCACGCTCGTTTCCATCGTGCTCGTCGTGCAGTTGCGCTCGATCCTGCTCGACGAAGCGCGCGCGAAGATCGACGGCATCGGCGCCGACATCGCCTCGGTCGTGCGCGGAACGAGCGTTCTCAATCCGCTCGGCGAAACGCAGCTGCCGATCGTGCAAGAACTCACGACCACGGGTTACCTCGATCACTGGTCGGGCCCGACGACCTTCGTCGAGGTCGATACGCCGATGGGCTATACGGTCGGCAAGAGCACGAACATGGGCGGAGCGAGCTTCGACCGCTCGTACGCGCTACGCATGCAGCCCGTCGTGTACCGCATCGAGCAGCGGCCGCAACTGGGCACGGTGCTCGTGCGCGACGAACTGATCATGTATCCGGGCGTCGAGTTGATCGTGCAGGTCGGCGAGAGCCTGCAGATCTTCGACGATACGTTGGCCCGCATTCGCATTTTGCTCGCGATCGTGCTCGCGCTCGCGGCGCTCGTCGTGGGCTTCGGCTCGTTCGCGATCGCCTCGAGCGCGATCGAACCGATCAAGCGCCTGAGCGCGGCGATGGGCGAAATCACCTCGGACCGGCTGAGCAAACGGCTCGGCTGGACGGACCGGCGCGACGAACTGGGTTCGCTCGCGCAGAGTTTCGACGCGATGCTCGACCGGCTCGAGGAAGGCTTCGCGCGCGAGCGCCAATTCATCTCGGACGCCTCGCACGAGTTGAAGACGCCGCTGACGGTCATCAACGCCAACGCGCAGATGCTCGAACGCTGGGCCGACCGCGATCCCGAGGTGCGCGCCGACAGCCTGCGGGCGATCCGTGAGGAGAGCGCGGCGCTCGCCGCAATGGTCAACGGCATGTTGCTGCTGGCCAAGGCGGAGTCGGGCGACGACATCCCGCGCGAGCCGCTCGATCTCACGCCGGTCGTAGCCGACGCGGTGCGCATCGCCCGGCCGCGCGCCGAACAGAAAGGCCTCGCGCTGACCATGCACGAGAACGGCGAAGCGCGCGTGCTCGGCGACGCAAACCTGCTGCGCCAACTGGTCACCAATCTGATCGACAACGCCGTGAAGTTCACGGAGACGGGCTCGATCGACGTCTACGTCGAGCGCACCGCCGACCGCGCGACGGTCACGGTCGCCGACACGGGGGTCGGCATCGAGGACGAGTCGCTGGAGCGCGTGTTCGATCGCTTTTTCCGCGCCGACGTCTCGCGCAACCGCGCGGTCCCCGGAACGGGGCTCGGCCTCGCCATCGTCCGCAGCATCGCCCGCGTCCACGACGGCGTCGTGACGGCGACCCGGCGCCCCGAAGGCGGCACTTCGTTCGCCCTATCGTTGCCTGCCTTCACGCCCCTTTCATGACGCACGACCCCTAGAGGAGTACGCTTAATGCGTGCGACTGACGGGACCGTTTCCGGTGTGCCGGGCGCGGACCGCCGCGGCACGCTTCTTGATGGTCGCCCTCGCGGCGTGGCTGGCCGCGGGCGGCGTGGCGGCCGCACAGATCACGAACCTCGACGGCCTCGCCGCGCCGATCGTGCGCGTCAATATCCGCCAAGGCGACGTGACGATCCGCACGTGGGATAAGCCGACGGTCTCGGTCGACGGCGACCCCTCGCTCTCGGTCGAGCGCCGCTCGACGATGCAGAGCGGGTTGCCGTACTCCGTTCCCGTCGCCATGGCCCGAGGCCAATCGGCCGACGGGCCCGTCTCGCTCGCGGCCGAGAGCTTCGTCGTCTCGTCGGTGCCCGCGGGGCCGCGCGAGGTCGTCTTCGTGCGCAACCCGCCCGACTCGCTGCCCGGCGGCCCGCCCACGCCCGTGACGGTGACCATCCCGAACGATGCGGTCTTCGTGTTCGCCCACACCAATAGCGGCGCGCTCGACGTCCGCGACTATCGCGGCGGAACGCTCTTCGCCACCGCCGCGCGCGGCCGCGTGACGCTGACCAACGTCGGCGGCGCGGTGTTCGCGCAGAGTCCGCACGGCCCCGTGATCGTCACCGATTCGACGGTCGATCGCATTCGCGTACGGTCGCTCACCGGTAACCTCACCTTCGAGCGTTGCCGCGCGCGGCAAGTCGAAGCGACCAGCGTGAACGGTTCGGTGGTGTACGATAACGGCTCGTTCGAGCCGGGTCTCGCGCGTTTCGAATCGACGCGCGGCGACGTGGCCATCGGCACCTCGGGCGGCGCTCAAATCGGCGCGCACGCGACGGGCAGCGGTCGCGTCTACACGAGCTTCGACCATGCGGCTCACGTGGACGCGCACGGCAGCGATACGAACGCCGTGGTCAGCGGCGGCGGGCCGGTAGTCACCGCGAACTCGCAGGCCGGCAACGTGTTTCTCTACGACGGCGCGCTGCGCTCGCACCCCAACCTCGCGCCGGAATGGTCGAGTCCGATGAGCGCGCTCCAGCATCCCGCGGAGCGGCCGCCGAACACGGAGGGACGCACCGTGACGCCGCAGAGCGATCGCGCCCGGCCGGCTTCTTCGCCGCCGCGGCGAGGGCGGCCGTTCCGCCGGCCGCGCCGCGGCTAACGCGCTTTACGCGTACGCGTTCTGCAGGTTATCGAGTTCGCCGCGCACGCCCGTGAGGTCGGCCGCGACGACGGGTGTAGCCGGCAGGTGGAGCAGCGTTTCGAGCGTCGGCCGCGCGTCGCGATACAAGATGCCGAGCGGAATCGGACCCTCGGCCATCATGATGTCGAAGGCGTGCGCGCGGTTCGCGGGATCGTAACCGGGGCGTTCGTCCGCGTAGTACGTGTGCTCTTTGAACCACGCGAACGTGTTGATCTTGTTGTAGGTGACGCACGGCGACATCACTTCGACGACCGAGAACCCGTCGTGCTCGATCGCGGCCACGAGTAAGTCGACGAGCTTCTTTGGATGCGCGGAGAAGCCGCGCGCGAGAAACGAACCGCCCGCGGCGAGCGCGACAGCGAGGCCGTTGATCGGCGCGTCGGGATTGCCTTGCGGCGACGTGCCCGTCACGTAGCCCGTGGCGCTGGTGGGCGACGACTGGCCCTTGGTGAGCCCGTAGGTCTGGTTGTCCATCACGATATAGGTGATGTTGGCGTTGCGCCGCACCGCGTGCATGAAGTGGCCCGCGCCGATCGCGTAGCCGTCGCCGTCGCCGCCGGCGGCGATGACGGTCAGGTCGTGATTGGCGAGTTTGACGGCGGTCGCAACGGGCAGCGCGCGGCCGTGCACGCCGTGGAAGGCATACGAATGAACGTAGCCGGAGATCTTGCCGCTGCAGCCGATGCCGCTGACGAAGGCGACGTTCTCGGGCGTCTTGCCGAGCTCGGCCAGCGCCGATTTGAGAGCGGAGAGGACGCCGTAGTCGCCGCAGCCCGCACACCACCAGGCGGGGGTTGCGGTGGCGAAGTCTTTGGGGGTCAGCGTAACGCTCACGTGCGGTTCACCCGTACCAGAACGCGCTCGTCGGGCGAAGCGAATCGCTCGACGGCGCCGATGATTTCGATGGGCCGGAACGGCTTGCCGTCGTACTTGCGCACGGGATGCATCGATTCGAGCGGCCCCGTGACGTAACGGATCAAGCGTTCGAGCTGTCCCGAGTAGTTGTTTTCGACGACGAAGATGTGCTCGGCGCCGGCGAGGAACGCGCGCACGTCGTCCTCGGGAAACGGCCAGAGCGTGCGGAATTCGAAGAACTTCGCCGCCGTGCCGCGCGCCGCGAGCCGGTCGAGCGACTCGGCGATCGGACCGCGATTGCTGCCGTAGCCGAGGATCGCGATCGGCGCGTTTGGATCGCCGTGCACGATGCCGCGTGGCAAGTCGTCGTGCATCGACTCCATCTTACGCATCCGCTTGTCCATCATGCGCGTGCGGTTCTTGGAATTCTCGGTGATGACGCCGGAGGGCGAATGTTCGGAGCCCGGCGCGAGGTGCATGCCCCCTTCGACGCCCGGGATCGTGCGCGGCGAAACGCCGTCGGGCGTGTCGGCGAAACGCTGGTACGCGCCGAACTCCACGGGCTCGAGCTGCATCTTCTCGCGCTCGACCTTCACGCGATCGAGGTCCAAGCGCGGCAACGTGGCCTTACTCTGACAGAGCGCTTGCTCCGTCAGCACGAAGACCGGGCACTGGTATTTCTCGGCGATGTCGAACGCTTGCGCGGCGATGTAGAACGAATCTTCCACCGTACCCGGCGCGAGCACGACGCGCGGGATCTCGCCGTGACCGCTGAAGATCAAGTGGTTGAGGTTCGACTGCTCCGTCTTGGTCGGCATGCCGGTGGACGGTCCGGTGCGCGCGCACTCGACGACGACGACGGGAATTTCGAGCACGCCCGCCAGGCCGATCGCTTCGGTCATCAGCGCCTGCCCGGGGCCGGAGGTGGCCGTCATCGCGCGTACGCCCGCGAACGACGCGCCGAGCGTCATGTTGATGGCGGCGAGTTCGTCCTCGGCTTGGATCGTGACGCCGCCGAAGCGCGGCGCGTACTTCGCCATCCATTCGAGCACGTCGGTGGCGGGCGTGATCGGGTAGCCCGCCATGAAGCGGCAGCCGGCCACGAGCGAGCCGTAGGCGATCGCGTCGTTGCCCATCATCAGCAGCCGGTCGCCGTCGGGCCGCGCGCGCAAGCCGTAGCCGCTCGGCCATTCGGCGTAGTGCCGTTCGACGTACGCGCCGCCCGCGTCGACAGCCGCGACGTTGATCGCGACGACTTTCTCGCCCTTGCGCTCGTACACGCCCGTGACCGCGGCGCGTACGACGGCGGGATCCATGCCGAGCAGCTTGGCGAGGACGCCGAGCGCCAGCGTGTTGCGCACGAGCGCCAGGCCGAGCTCTTCTTTGGCGATCTTGGCCAGCGGCACGTCGTACCACGTGACGTCCGAGCGGCGCAAGTCGGCCGGCACGGTCTCGGAGGAGTTGTCGAAGATGACGAAGCCGCCCGGCCGCATTTCGTCGACGTGCGCCGAGACGGCCTCGAGGTCGAAGGCCACGAGGACGTCGACCATATCGGCCATGCCGTAATTGGCGTGCTCGCTGCCGCGAATCACATAGTTCGTATGGCCCCCGCGAATGCGCGACGGGAAATCTTTGTAGGTGTAGATTTCCAGGCCCAGGCGTTTGAGGATCCCTGCGATGAGGTCGCCCGTCGTAAGGCTGCCGTCGCCTGCCTGCCCACCGAACATGATTTCGACGTCGTTCCAGACCATAGGCAAACGAGTTTCAGGACCGGGGCTGCCCGAACCTCGCACTTGAAATCATAGTAGGAACTTGCGCAGCACGGCGACGTCGAGCTTCCACGTGTGCTGGGGCAAGATCGCCTCGACTTTGTAGCCGCATGCGTCGAAAAAGTGCGCGGCTTCCGAGCCGGCGGGCACTTCGAGCGTCACCTTGTGACAATTGTAGTAGTTGGCGACGACTTCGGCCCGCTCGAGCAGCCGCCGCCCGAGCCCGCGGCGGCGGCGTTCCGGCGCGACGAGCAGCGAATCGACGTGCGCGAGCGAGGCGGCGATCCGCAGCCCGAGGACGGCCACGATCTCGCCGCCGCAGGTGGCCGCCAACTCGTGACGCTGCTCGTGCCAGATGACCCGGAAGCCCCATTCGGTCGAGAGTGCCTCGCGCTCGTGCTCGCGCCGGAACGCGGCCGTACGCTCGGGCCGAACGTCCTCGATTTCGACGTCGCCGGCCGCTTCAGACACCGGCGGAGGCGGCGATCTCCGTCGTCGCGTCGAGCAGCCAGCCGTCGCGCGCCGCGTACATGCGGATGCCGAGTTCGTCTTCCAGCGCGCTCGCGAGCCGCTCGGGACCTTGCTCGAGCATCTTCGTGCTGAAGTGCGTCATGACGCCCACTTTCGGCCGCACGTGCGCGAAGATCTCGCGCGCCTGCTCGAAGTGCAGGTGATCGACGTTCGGCGCGCCGCGATAGAGCAGCACGTTGACGATCAGCACGTCGGGCCGGTGCGCGGCGTAATCCTCGGCGAGCCCTTCGAAGTACCGCCCGCACGGCAAGTACGAGACCGTCGTGCCTCGGTACGTGAAGTGATAGCCGTACGTCTCCACGCCGTGCAGATGCCGCACGCCGGAGCGGATCGCGACGTCGTTGACGTCGTACGGGCCGGAGCGCTGTTCGACGACGTGGCGCGTCGCGACGAAACGCGCGGCGTACGGAAAGATGACCGGTTCGCCTTCGAACGCGTCGAGCGGCGCGAGCAGCGCGCCGCGCCGCTTCCAGCCGCCTTGCGTCATCGCCTCGATCATCGCGTTGACGTCGCCCGCGTGATCGAGGTGCTTGTGCGACAGCACGAGCGCGTCGAGTTCGGCCGGCTCGCACGGCGGCACCGCGGAGAGCGCGCGCACGAGCGCGCCCGGCCCCGGGTCGACGTGAATCTGCGTGCGCGGCCCGTCGTTTTCGGAGTCCGGCGCGAAGGTGAACCACATGCCGCCCGAGGCGCGAATCTGCTTGGCGACGACGAAACGGGCACCGCCCGTCCCGAGAAAACGAACCGAGATCATCCTCTTCGGGCGATTCGCGACCGCCCAAAGAGGCTCCGTTGCGGAGTTACCAGCCCATGTACACGCCGCCGTTGATGTTGAGCGACTGGCCCGTCATGTAATCGCCTTCGACCGCGAGGAAACGCACGCCGCGCGCGATCTCTTCGGGCCGCGCCACGCGATGCATCGGGATGCGGTCGAGGATCTTCTCCTGGATGTTGGGCGGCACGGAGTGCCACATTTCGGTCTCCACGAAACCGGGGCACACGGCGTTGACCGTGATGTTATAGCGCGCCAGTTCGATCGCGAGCGTCTTCGTGAAACCGAGAATGCCGGCTTTCGCGGCGGAGTAGTTCGCTTGGCCGAAGTTGCCCATCTGACCGACGAACGAGGAGATGTTGATGATGCGCCCCCAGCCGTTGTCGAGCAGCATCGGCACGGCGTAGTGGCAGCAGTTCATCACGCTGGTCAGATTGGTTTCGATGACCTCGTGCCAATCCGGCATCGTCATCTTCTTGAAGGTACGGTCGCGCAGGATGCCGGCGTTGTTGACGATCACGTCGAGCCGGCCGTGCTTTTCCTTGATGCGCGCGAACATTTCGCCGACGGATTCGTAGTTCGACACGTCGCCCGCCTCGGCGCTGGCTTTTCCGCCCGCGGCTTCGATTTGGGCCACGACGCCCGCCGCGGCTTCGGCGCCGCGCACGTAGTTAACCACGACGGTCGCACCGCTCGCCGCGAGTTCGCGGGCGATGTGCGAGCCGATGCCGCGCGAGCCGCCGGTCACGATGGCGACGCGGCCCAGCAACGGCTGCGGAACGGTGGGGTCGGGGGCGGTACTGGTCGATCGTTCGGTCGTGCTCAAGGCGCTGCTCCTCCGGGTTGTAGGAGCCCTTGCCTTCGCACAAGCGCCGCGCTCGTCCCCAGGACGATTCGCAGTTAGCCGAACCGGCGGCGCAAAAGAAAACAGGACCGGCCGGCGGCCGATCCCGTTTCGCTTCGCGGCGGGTTATTACTTAGTTGGAGCTGACCTGCTGCGCGGTGCGGGCCTGGACTTCGTCCATGCGCTTGGTGATGTCGTCGAACGACTTCGCCGTGGTGTCCTTGGCGTAGTTGATGTTCGAGATGCCCGTGTCGATCATGCCGCGGGTCGTCTGGACCATCGTCTCCTGAAGCTTCGCGCCGTGGGCGAAGGCTTTCTCCGCGAACTCGGCCGCTTTCTGGCCGGTCGTCTGGAGTTCGGAGATCGTCAGCGCGACGATCTGGTTCGTGCGGTCGAAGTTCTCGCGGACGGTCGTCTCGAGCGCAGTCGAGGCGTACGGGCGCGAGGAGATCTCCCAGACCGACTTCGTGTAGTCCAGGACGCGCTTGTTCGCGGTCGCGAACGCGTCGACGAACAGGGCGTAGGCTTGGCTCGACAGCTCGACGTAGCTCGTGGTCATTTCCTTGTCGTTCATTCGTTAATCCTCATGTTGCTTGGCGGGGTGGTCTTTGTACCACGCGCCGGTGTAGAGGCTGAAGAACGCGTCGAGGTTGGTCCGATACTGTTCGAGCGCTGCGCTCCACAGACCTAAGGCGTCTCTGCCGCCGTCGGTCAAGGTGTAGATGCGCCGGGCCGGACCTTGCTCTTTCGGATCCCACCACGAGGTGATGTAGCCGTCGCGCTCGAGTTGGCGCAGGGCCCGATACACCGTGCCGGGGTCCGAAACGACGGCGAAGTTTTCTTTGAGTGCCTTCATGATCTCGTACCCGTGGAGGTTGAGATCTTTGAGCATCACGAGAAGCCATGCCATCAGGTAGTTCTTAGGTGTGCCGCGCGGGGGAAGCCCCGCGTCGGCCTTGCCGTGAGTCGGTTCGACGTGATCCCGATCGTCGTCGTCCGGGGAGAGCCCCCGGCTGCCCACAGCGTTCTTCATGCCGATAGATGCATTCTACACATAGGTGGTCCCTTTGTCAAAGACCTAGCTGGCAGCCGCGCCGCTGGCGATCGAATTCCCCCGCGAGCAGTCGCGCACGAGGCAGCCGGCCTCGCCCGAGAGGACCGTCTCGCCTGCTTGGTTGGTCACGATGGTGGCGAAGGTCGCGATCGCCTTGTCGGCCCGGAAATGAGTGACCGTGGCCGTCACCGTGAGCGTATCCCCGAGGAACACGGGCCGCAGAAAGTTGAGCGTCTGGCTCATGTAGATCGTCCCGGTGCCCGGAAATTTGGTGCCGAGCAGCGTCGAGACGTACGAGGCGACGAGCATCCCGTGGGCGATCCGCCGGCCGAAGCGGGTCGTGGCCGCGTAGGCTTCATCGAGATGGATGGGGTTGTGATCCCCACTGAGCGCCGCGAAGGCGTTGACGTCGGCTTCGGTGACGGTTCGCGAGAGCGAGTCCGACTCGCCGACGGCATAGTAAATGGAATCCCCCATACATGCGTATCTTCTTTATAGGAGCCCCGGCACCCGCAACGGAGCATCCCTTTTACGATACGAAAATGCCCGTCAAGCGTGTGGAAACGCGAACTGTGCGGGGGAGCACGCGGCTACCGGATCAGGGGGCGGGGCTGGACGCCTGCTGGACCTGCGCGCTAATCGTGTCGAACGCATGCGTCATCGAACCGACCGCGTGCGTGAGTTCGTATTCGTGGTAGGCCCAGCCCAGCACGCCCAACACCGTGGGCAGCAACGCCATGGAAAGCGCGCGGAACGGCGGCCCCTTGCGTCGCGGCGCGTGCGCGGAAAAGCCGCACGCCGGGCACTTCCGAGCGAGCGACAATCCCGTTCCGCATTCGATGCAAAATCGCATGGCGCGCCTCCATCGAAAAATTCGGCGTTCCGCCGCGCGCGTTTTAATGGTTTCGTCTTTTAGGTGACGCTCAGGTGCCTGGGAGCGCGCTCGGCGAGCGACGTAACTGAGACCCGAGGCACCCCGGCGGCCGCCATAACGGTCGCGGTTCTCGTCCAGGAGGCGACCATGCCGAAGGCTTTCCGCCGCTCCATCATCCTCGCCGCAATCGCCACGCTCGCCGTGCCGGCGCCGGCCGGCGCCCGCCCGCGCGTTTTGCAAGTCGGGACCTACCACGGCATTACCGGCCCATTCGCCACGATTCAAGCGGCCGTCAACGCCGCAAAGCCCGGCGATTGGATTCTCGTGGCGCCCGGCGATTATCACGAGAACGGCACGGCCAACGCCGGCGTGCTCGTCACGACGCCGTCGATTCACATTCGCGGCCTCGACCGCAACCGCGTGATCGTCGACGGCACGAAACCGGGGGCCGCGCCCTGCAGCGCGCAAGCGCAGGATCAGTTGCTGGGCTCCTCCGGCGGACGAAACGGCATCGAGGTCCTCAAGACGGACGGCGTTACCATCGAGAACCTGACCGCTTGTAATTACCTTTCGGATAGCTACGGCAGCGGCGGCAACGAGATCTGGTGGAACGGCGGCGACGGCAGCGGCAAGATCGGCATGGGCAGCTGGTACGGACGCTACCTCACCGCCAGTTCCACGTACTATCAAGCCAACGTACCCAACGTGCCGCTCTACGGTCTCTTCGTGAGCAACGCGCGCGGACCGGGCGCGCTCGAAGATTCCTACGCGAGCAACATGGCCGACAGCAGTTTCTACGTCGGCGCGTGCGCCGATTGCAACGCGACGCTGCGCCGGGTGCACGCGCAAAATAGCGCGCTCGGATATTCCGGAACGAACGCCGGCGGCCACCTCCTCATCGAAGATTCCGAATGGGACCAAAACATCGGCGGCATCGTGCCGTCGTCGCTCGCGGTCGACGACCTGCCTTCACCGCAAGACGGCGCGTGCCCGGCGGGCGATCCGCACAAGTTCTGCACGTTCATTCGCCGGAATTTCGTTCACGACAACAATAACCCGAACGCGCCGAAAGCGCTCGGCGCGCTCAGCCCGCCGGTCGGCGTCGGCATCGAACTGACCGGCGGCCGCAACGACACGGTGCGCGATAACATCGTCGTGCGTAACGGCGCTTGGGGCATCCTCGTCAACGACTATCCCGATCCGCAGACCTCGAATAACCCCGAGTACTGCACCGGCGGCATCAAGAACTTCGCGCCGCCAGCGCCGTACAATCAGATCCTAGGCTCGCCGATTCCGTGCTATTTTCGCGCGACGGGCAATCGCATCCAAGACAACTTCTTCGCCGGCAACGGATTTTTCGGCAACGTAACCAACGGCGATCTCGCGAACCTCTCGCTGCCCTCCAAGCGCGACAACTGTTTCGCGCGCAACCTCGATCGCAACGGCATGGTCACGACGGCGCCCGCGAACCTCCAAGACCCGAACGTCGCCGGAACGTGCGGCCGGCCTTGGAATCCGAATACCCGGCAAGAGGTCGCGCTGATCGAGCAAGTCCTCTGCGACGCGTTCGGACCCGGCACGGGCTTGTGCTCGGGGCCGGGTTATCCGCAGCCCACCACGCCCGTACTGCTGCCGATTCCCAAGCTGAGGGGCCTCGCGAACCCATGCGAAGGCGTTCCGAGCAATTCGTGGTGTCGAGCGGGTGACGTTCGCAATCGGGCCGCCGGAACGCCCCGCTTAATCGAGTAAGGCGAGGGTCGGAAACGCTCCCGGAAGCACTCCCGCCGACGGACGCCCGAGCCATTTCTCGATGATCGTCGCGTAGACGCTGCGGAAATCGACCGTGTACGTGACGTCGCCGTTGTCGAGGTTGTCGAGCGAAGGCGCTTTGCCGTACAGTCCACCCTTCACGCCGCCGCCGATCAAGAACATCGGCGCGGCTTCGCCGTGGTCGGTGCCGCGGCTCGCGTTTTCGGCGACGCGCCGGCCGAATTCCGAGAAGGTCATCGTGAGGGTGCGCTTGTCGTTGCCGTGCGCGGCGAGGTCGTCGTAGAAGGCTTTGAGCGCGTCCGAGAGTTCTTTCAAGAGACGGTCCTGCGTCGGCTTCTGCGCGGCGTGCGTATCGAACGAGCCGTGCTGCACGTAGATGACGCGCGTGCCGAGGCGGCTGCCGACGATCTGCGCGGCGAGCGCGAGGCTGCGGCCGAGCGGCGTCGCGGGATACGAGGCGTTCGTCGTGTAGCCCGCGATCAGCTTCGGCAACTCTTCCGAACCGCGTTGCGCGTGATCTTCGATCGTGGCGACGGTGGCGAGGTAGGGCGAATCGAACGGAACGCGCTCGTCGTGAACCATCGACGTAAATGCCGCGCGTTCCATCGCGCTGCGGTCGCTCGCGAGACCGTAGCCGTGCAACGCGGCGATGGCGGGAACGTCGGTATGCCGTGCGATCATCAGTTCCGGCAGCACGGGCGAGAGCGCGACGGCTTTGAAGAGATTGTCCTTCGGTAGCCCCGCCTCGTCGAGATACCGCCCGATCCAGCCGGTGCTCTCGTATTTATCGGGCGCGGCGGTTTGCCAAATTTCGGTCGACCGGAAGTGCGAGTGGTCGGGCCCGGGATAGCCCGCGCCCTGCACGATCGCGACGTTGCCGGCGTCGTACATGGCTTTCAACGACGTCATCTGCGGATTGAGGCCCACGGCCGAATCGATGTGCAGCACGTCGGAGGGCGGGATGCCGAGCGTCGGACGATAGCGATAGTACTGCTGCGACCCGTGCGGCACGAGGGTGTTGAGACCGTCGTTGCCGCCTTGCAGGTTGACGATCACGAGCACGCGATCGTCCGTCGGGCCGGCGAGGTTCGGCAGGGACGGCTGCGCGAGCGCGGCGCCGAACACGTTGCCGGCGCGCGCGGTGACCGTGAGCCCGGCGAGCCCGCCGATGAGAAAGCGATGACGTTTCATGCGTGTCGTCCTTAGGCCAGTTGGTAGGCGGGCATCGCCATGGTGAGATACGCCGCGCCGCGTATGCGCTGCTCGTAATTTTCGCCGGATAGCATGCCGTTAGCGGACGTATCGGCGCCGTCGAGGTAGTTCTGCAAGTTAGCCACGGCCGCGGGACTCGCGTCGCCCTGCAAGATCGTTCCGACGAGCTTCTTGGAAGCTTCGGCCGCACTCGGCGGCGGTCCGTTGACGAGCCACGAGCGCTGCATGAGGTCGGGCGCGCTCGTGAGCGTGCTCGCGAAGTTTTCGCGCGCGAGCACTGTCTGCGTATTGAGCCACGACGCGCCGCCGTCCCAGCCTTTCACGCTCGGCGGATGGAACGGCACCTGGCCCATGCGATTGAGCACCGGAATCACGTCCGCCTTGACCTCGCCGACGCCGAACAACTTGTACGCGCCGATCACGAACTCGACCGGACTCTTCACGAGCGCGCGATAGGTTCGCTCCTGATAGAAGACGTTCGAACGGAACAGCGTCGCGACGACCGGCTGCATGTTGAAATCGTGCTTGCGAATTTCGCCCGCCAGCGCGTCGACCAGCTCCGGCTCCGGATCGCTGTAGACGAAGAATTCCAAGAGTTTGCGCGCAAAATGCTTCGGCGCGGCGGGCTGCTGGAAGATGATGTCGATGATGTCGTCGCCGCCGAAGTTGCCGGTGCGGCCGAGAAAGGTCTTGGTGCCGTCGTCGTGCAGGCGAGGCCGGAACAGAAACGGCCCGCCCCGCCCGGCGAGCGAGAACCCTGTAAAAGCGCGAGCGCTCTCGCGGACGTCCTGCTCGGTGTAGTTGCCGATGCCGAGCGTGAAGAGCTCCATCAGTTCGCGGGCGAAGTTCTCGTTCGGGTGCACTTGACTGCTGCGCGCTTGGTCGAGCCATTTCAGCATGGCCGTGTCGCGGGCGATCGCGTGGGTGAGTTCGCGCCAGTTGCCGAGCGCGTGGTTGCGCAGCAAGACGTTTTGATCGACGATCTCGAGGCCGTAAATGCCCTTCTGATTGGCGGCCGTCGCGAAATTATTGTGCAGGAAGAGCGTCATCTTCTCTTGCAGCGGCGCCGGCGTCGCGAGCATGCGGTTGAGCCACCAGAGCACGTTCGCGACGTTCTGTCCCATGCGCGCGGTCTTCAGTTGCATCCGCAAATCGGGATCGGCCGGCGCGCCGGCCCGCGGCAGCTGCGCCTCGAGCGTATCGACCAGCGGCGGCGCCGCCGGGAGCGCGTCGGTCGCGGGGAAGCGGACGAGCGCATCGACCGCGCCATCCATCGATAGTGCGGCGGCGTGCGCCACGTCACTCGGCGAGCCGCCGAAGCCGGCGCGCCGCAAGAGGTGTGCGGCGAGGCGCGCGTTCCAAGGCCCGGCGTAGCGGCCGAGCGGATTGCTCGGCAGCGAGCCGGCGGGCCGGTACGATGACGTCGTCGCGGAGAGCATGACATTCATGGTAACGCGGCGGCAGCGAAAGGCGCGCGTCGTCCTCCTCACATTTAACCACGGGTTAAGCGCGGCGCGGTCGCTCGGGGACGCACCCGGGCGAACGACGAAGCCGCGTTCCATGAAGCGACTGGAAACACGGATCGATCGCGAAAGCGACGAGTTTCGCGCAAACGCCGCCCACGCGCGCGCCCTCGCCGCCGACCTGCGCGAGCGCCTCGCGCGCGTGCGGGCGGGCGGCGGTCCGGTCGCCGTCGAGCGGCATCGAAAGCGCGGCAAGTTACCGGCACGCGAACGCATCGACCGCCTGGCCGACCCGCTGACGCCGTTTCTCGAATTCTCCGCGCTCGCCGCCGACGGCGTGTACGACGACGAAACGCCCTCGGCCGGCATCGTCACCGGCATCGTGACGGTCCAAAACCGGCCGTGCGTCGTCGTCGCCAATGACGCGACGGTCAAAGGCGGCACCTACTACCCGCTCACGGTCAAGAAACACTTGCGCGCGCAGGAAATCGCGCACCAGAACCATTTGCCGTGCATTTACTTGGTCGATTCGGGCGGCGCGTTCTTGCCCAAGCAAGACGAGGTCTTTCCCGACCGCGACCATTTCGGGCGCATCTTCTACAATCAGGCGCGCATGTCGGCGGACGGCATCCCGCAGATCGCCGCGGTGATGGGTTCGTGCACGGCGGGCGGCGCCTACGTCCCGGCGATGTCCGACGAAACGGTGATCGTCTCGGGCTACGGCACGATCTTCTTGGGCGGCCCGCCGCTCGTGCAAGCCGCAACGGGCGAAGTGGTGACGGCCGAAGAGCTCGGCGGCGCCGACGTTCACACGCGCATCAGCGGCGTGGCCGATCATTTTGCCGGCGACGACGAACACGCGCTCGCGATCGTGCGCTCGGTCGTCGCCAACCTCGCGCCGCCACCGGTGCGCCGCCGCGACGACGACGACCCGCTACCGCCGGCGCACGATCCGGGCGACCTCTACGGCATCGTGCCGCGCGACGCGCGCATCGGCTACGACGTGCGCGAAGTGATCGCGCGCCTGGTCGACGGCTCGCTCTTCCACGAGTTCAAAGCGCTCTACGGCACGACGCTCGTCTGTGGGTTCGCGCGCATCGAAGGGCACCTGATCGGCATCGTCGCGAACAACGGCATTCTTTTCAGCGAGAGCGCGCTCAAAGGCGCGCACTTCATCGAGCTCTGCGCGCAGCGCGAGACGCCGCTGCTCTTCCTGCAGAACATCACCGGTTTCATGATCGGAAAAGAATATGAAAACCGCGGCATCGCCAAGGACGGCGCGAAGCTCGTCACCGCGGTCGCCTGCGCCGACGTGCCGAAGTTCACGGTCGTCATCGGCGGCAGTTTCGGCGCCGGCAACTACGGCATGTGCGGCCGCGCCTACGCGCCGCGGCAACTGTGGATGTGGCCGAACGCGCGCATCTCGGTGATGGGCGGCCAGCAAGCCGCCTCGACGCTGCTGACCGTTCGCATGGAAGGCGAGCGCCAAAAGAAGCGCACGATGACGCCCGAGGAGCAGGAGCGCTTCAAGGCGCCGATCCTCGAAAAGTACGAACGCGAAGGAAGTCCCTATTACTCGAGCGCACGGCTGTGGGACGACGGCGTGATCGATCCGCTCGATACCCGCCGCGTCATCGCCCTTGGGCTGGAGGCGGCCGCCTGCGCGGCGCCGCGGCCGACGCACTTTGGAGTGTTCCGGATGTGAGCGACCACGATGAGAATCTCTTAGCCGAAGTCGGCGAGCAACTGCTCTCGATCCGCTCCCAGCAAGGCGGCGTGCTCGAAGAGATCGCGGCCAAAGCGAAGATCGATCCGGAGCGGCTCGCCGGCGCGGAAGCCGGGCAGACGAAGCTCAAGGCGAACGAACTGCAAGCGCTTGCCGACGTCTACGGCGTCGACGTGACGGCGTTCTTCGGCGGGCGAGTGACGCCGTTCAGTTACCTCGCGGGGGCGTAGCCCGAGGACGCGGCTACAGCATCTTTTCGAGCCGAACGTAGCTCGCTTCCATCCCGTGCTCCATCCCCGTCGAGAGCATCGCATGGCGCGTTGCGGCATCCGGCAGCGTCATCCGGATCGTCATCAGCGTGCCGGCGCCGCTCGGCTCAAACGTCGTTTCGACGTGGTTGTCCGGCGTCGGATCGGGCAAATGCATGCGCTCCACATGGACGATCCGTCTAAACGGCGTCAGCTCGACAAATTCGCCCGTAATATGGAATCCGCTACCCGTCTCGTTCACCCACTCGTAGCGAAACGTTCCGCCGGGCCGGGCCTCGTTGATGCAGACGGGCATGCTCCAGCCATCCGGGCCAAGCAGCCACTGCTGAATCAGTTTCGGCTCGGTGTGCGCGCGGTACACCGCTTCGGGTGGTGCGGCGAAGTACCGGGTAACGACCACATGGGTGTCGCCTTCGGTCGCCAGGGTCATAGCGCTCATCGTACATCCTTTCGTTCGTCGACCGTCATCGATGCGAGCACCGAATCCAGGCGCTCGTAGTTCTTGCTTAGAGCGTCGCGTAGCATCGCGAGCCAGCGGTCAATATCGGTGGCCAGGTCGGGCGCGATCCGGCACGGCCGCTTGCTACCCTCGACGCGGCGATCGATGAGGCCCGCGGCTTCCAGTACCCGGAGGTGGCGTGAAATCGCCGGCTGCGACATTTTGAAGGGCCTCGCCAACTCCATCACGGTGGATTCGCCGCGAGCCAGGCGCTCGAGAATAGCCCGGCGCGTCGGGTCCGCGAGTGCGGAGAACGTCGCGTCAAGGTTGCGCTCGAACGTCTGCATGATAATTTTTATGTTATATAACTAAAATGTTATTGTCAAGCCCCTCATAGTACGCCGCGGCGTCGAGGTAACGACGCTTCCCGGCGAAAGACGGCAGCGTGAGACTGGGCATCGATCTCGGCGGCACGAAGATCGAGATCGTCGCGCTTGCGGACGACGGTGCCGTCCTCTGCCGACGCCGGATCGCTACGCCCGCGCACGACTACAGGGCGATCGTGGACGCGATCGCAACCCTCGTTCATTCGGTTGAAGGGGAACTCGGATGCAGCGGCACGCTCGGCATCGGAACGCCCGGCGCGCTCACGCCCTCCACCGGCTTGCTGAAGAACTCCAACAGCACGGCACTCAACGGCAAACCGCTGCAACGCGATATCGAACAGGCGGTCGGGCGGCCGATCCGGCTCGCGAACGACACGAATTGCCTGACGCTCTCCGAAGCGATCGACGGCGCAGGCCGCTCGGCCCGCGTCGTGTTCGGAGCCATCTTAGGCACGGGCGTCGGCGGCGGCATCGCCGTCGAACAACGAATCCTCGAAGGCCGCAATAACCTCGCCGGCGAGTGGGGCCACAATCCGCTGCCGTGGGCGACGGAAGCGGAGCGTCCGGGACGCGCGTGCTACTGCGGCAAGCGCGGCTGCATCGAGACGTTTCTTTCGGGGCCCGGATTCGCAGCGGATTTCAGCGAACGAACGGGGCGAACGATGACCGCTCGTGATATCGCGGCCGCAGCGGACGCGGAGGACGAACGAGCACTCGAGGCTTTCGCTCTGTATGAAGACCGCTTGGCGCGCGGGCTCGCTCACGTCGTCAACATCATCGACCCCGATACGATCGTCCTCGGCGGCGGGCTCTCGAACGTCGCGCGGCTCTATCGCAACGTGCCCGCGCTCGTCGAGAAATACGTCCTCTCGGCGCCCGTGAGCGTTACGATCGCTCCGGCCGAACACGGCGATTCGAGCGGCGTCCGCGGCGCTGCGTGGCTGTGGTCGGGCGCCGATCGCTAAGCGGTCGTGCGGTAAACGCCGTCAGGCGGGAACGCAGGTGATTCTGATTGCGTCCTCGCCGATCGGGTTTGCGCCGACGAAGCGCAGCGGCGGTCGGGCCCGAGCGAAGTACGGCTTACCGCTGCCGACGACAAACGGACGAAAGTACAGATGGTACTCGTCGATGAGAGCGAGGTCGCTGAGACTCGCCGCCAAGTCGGGCCCACCGACGTCGATGACGCCGTCGACGTCCGCCTTCAGGCGTCGCACGAACGCTTCGAGATCGCCGCCGATTAGCGTGGCGTTCGCGCCGACGGTCTTGAGCGAGCGCGACGCAACCCATTTCGGTTGCCTCCGCCACACGGCGGCGAATTCGTGTTCGGCCGCGTCCCACTCCGGTCGATCCTCGTCCCAGTAGCGCATGACCTCGTACAGGCGACGGCCGTACAGACTGCCCGCGAGATCGCGGACGTAGTCGATCCAATAACGAAAAAGCGCAACGCCCGGCGGCCCGTGAAGCGGCGGCTCCAAGGCGCCGTCGACCCCGGCAACGTAGCCGTCGAGCGACTGCATCATGCCAAAGACAAGCGTCGCCATCTTTTCCCCCGCTTCCCGCTGCGCCGTAGCTTCGGCAACCTTCCCCGAACGGATGCAACATCGCATGCAAGAGAACCATTCCGAAGCGCATGACGTCGGCGCGGAAGTCCGCCGCGAAGTTGCGGCGGGCGTAGCCGAGGACATCTACCGGGACTTGGTGGCGGACGGGAAGCGGCTAGCCGCGGACCTCTCGCGGGGCCTGCCTTCGGAGGACGCAGCCGCGACCTACGACTCGGTCCTAAAGGACGCCGTGGAGAACGCGCGCCGCGCCGCGGACGACGTCCGCCGTCGGTAAAGCCGGCGTGCAACTATTTCACGCCTCAGGCTGTCTGAGGAGGCGTGAACCGTTCGGCATTTGCCTCACTTTGGGCACGATTCGTTAGCTCCCCGGCCGCCATCATCGGCGCCTATGCCGGGTGCGTGCTCATTTGGGGCACCACCTGGCTCGGAATCAAGGTCGCCTTGACCGGCTTCCCGACCGTCACCGGCGCCGGGATCCGGTTCATCCTGGCCGCGGCCCTCCTGTACGCCCTGGCCGTGGCGATGCGCGTCGACCTGCGCCGCCAGGCGCCGCCCGCCCACCTCGTGATCGTCCTCGCGCTCACGATGTTCGGCGTGAACTACGCCCTGACGTACCTCGCCGAGACGCATCTGGGCTCGGGCCTCGTCGCCGTGCTCTTTGGAACGATGCCGTTCTTCATCTTCGGTTTCGCGAGCGTGATGCTCCGCGAGCGGGCCGATCGCAACACGATTATCGGCGCGTTGCTGGCGCTCGGCGGCGTCGCGACGATCTCGCTCGTCGGCAACGTCGGCGGCGAAGTGCTCTACATCGTGGCCGCGCTCGTCGCGTCGGCGTCGTCGGGCTTTGCCAACGTGTACCTGAAGCGCTTCGCCCATGCGGAGCCGCTCGCGACGCTGCCGCCCGCGATGCTGCTTGCCGGCATCGGCATGGCCGCGTGGGGCTTCGCCTTCGAGCACACCGATTGGCACCTCGCGACGATGCCCGCACCGCTCGCCGCGCTCGCGTACCTCGCGGTCTGCGGCAGCGCCGTGGCGTTCTACCTCAACCACTGGCTGCTGCAGCGCATCGATTCGGGAACCATGGGGCTCTCCGCGCTGATGATCCCGGTCATCGCCGTCATCGTGGGCGCAACGTTGGGGCACGAGGTCTTCGGCGCGCGGGACATCGTCGGCGCGATCCTCGTGATCGGCGGCGTGTGGCTCTCGATGTCGCGTCCGAAGTCACAAGGCGAGTTCGCGGTCGAAGCGAGCGAAGCCGCATATTCGAGCTATGCGGCCACCTCGTTCGCCATGCGCGCCTCGAATACGGTCTAGCGCTACACCTGCAGCGCGGCCGTCGCCTTGTCGACGGATGCCGATAGACGATCGAGCGCGGCCTTGATCTTCGCGCCCTTATCGGGCTCGAACGCTGCGAAGTTCAACTCGGGGAACGGCGCCACCAGACGGTCGATGGTGTGCCAATACTTGTTGAACGACAGCCCTTCCGGCATCCAGAAGACGTCGCGCGCGACCATCGCGTGTCGATCGAGCGCGTCGATCCGAGCGGCGTCGCCGCTGCGTTCGGCAGCGAACAGCTTCGCATCGAACGCTTTCGCGACCGTTTGGTACGCCACGGCCTTCGCACGCAGGGTCGCGAAATCAACACCTTCGAATTGCGGCTGTCTCTTCGAAGCGTCGATATCCTTGACGAGCTGATTCGCAACGTCCGTGAGACGCAGCGGCATATCGACCGCGCCCGCGGCACGCATCGCCTGGATGCCGGTGAACTGCGCGGTGATGACCGCTTCTTTCATGCCGGGATCGTAGGTCTTGAGGCCGTCGAGGTTATCTTCGGCGGTGTGGTGCGCGCCGAAGTGGCCGTAGTAGCCGGTGGTCGAGCTCGGGATGCCGAGCCAGTAGATGAACGTCATGTGATCGGAGCCGCCGCCCGGCGGAACGAAGATGGGGTTTTTCGGCGTTGCGCCGGCGAGAATCGGACGGCCGTTCGTGTCTTTCACGTAGGCTGCGATCTCGCGACCGAAGCCCCACAGTTCGGGACTCATCTGCGCAACGTAAGGCGGCCCGGTCGTCAGTTGGTCCGTATTGATGTACTGCACGACGTGCTTGCGAAGCTGCTCGCCGCGATCGTACGCGAGCGAGAACGAGCCGAAGAGGCCGAGTTCGTGGCCGTCCCACGACGTGATCTGAATCGTGCGGTCGGGCCGCCAGCCGGCGTCGTGGAGTTTTTTGAAACCGTCGGCGTCTTGCATCATGACGGTCGTGCCGCTACCCGGATCGATGGCACCGAAGGTCATCGCGTCGCGGTGGCTGCCGATCATCACGATCTCGTCGGGTTTAGTCGCGCCGCGCATCGTGCCGATCACGTTCCAGATCGTCACGAGGTGGCGATCCATCTTGACCGCGAGGTGCACGCGCGCGTTACCGCCGACGTGTTCGACCATCTCGAAGCCGTCGTGCCAATCGCGCGGCACGACGGGCCCGGTGAGGCTCGACATCAGCCGCCGCGCGACGGCCTGGGTCACGTCGATCTCGGGAATGTCGGAGTGATCGATCGCCGACCAGGCGAGGTGCGGCTTGCCCGGCACCGGCGCCTCGCCTGGCAGCGTGGGATCGCCCGGCGGCGCGAGCGAGGCGACGCCCGGCTTCGGGCCGCCGATGCGCTCGGTCATGTAGCTGTTCTTCCAGTTGCCGTTCGGCCACGGTTCGCCGCCGTACACGCCGTCGTCGAGCGGATCGTAGTAGACGATGAGCCCGGCCACGCCGTGCATCTTAAGCGCGTCCCAATTCTTCTGACCGGCGCGCGGATCGCGACCGAAACCGCCGAGGCGCTCGATGACGATCGAGTTCGCGGGCATCGTGATGCCCATTTCGTCGAACGCGGCCCAGTCTTCGGCGGTGCCGTGGTTGAGGTAGAAGAGCGAGCCCGTGACATCGCCGTCGCCGGAGTTTTCCATGAACGACGGGCCGGCCATCTTCTCGTAGTCCGTGTGATGGCCCGGCTCGCCTTCGAGCAGATCGAACGTGACTTTGTCCGGCGCGACCAGTTCGAGCGACTGCGACGTCGGGTTCGTGTACATGACCTCGAAGGGGACCGTCGTCACCTCGAAGCCGTCGGCCTTGAGGCGATCTTGGACGAACTGCGCCGTCGCGTAGTCGGCGGCCGACCCGGCGCGATGCGGAACGGCCGAGATCTTCTGCTCGATCGACATCGCGTTCTCAGGCGACGGAACGGCCATGAACTGGTCTTCCCAGGAACGCTCCTGCCGGACCGCAGGACCCGCCGGCCAACCAACCAGCGCGTCCACATTGGACCGCGCATCCGGCATCGTCGGATCGGTATCGGCCCGCACCGACAAGGGGGGCACGAGCATCGCAGCGGCAAGCGATGCGAAGCAAAGCGAAGCAGTCAAACGGCGCATGCGCGGGGGTTTTCAAGCAGTGATTGCGTGGTCCTTGCTAAGGCACCCCTCGAAAATTCACCTTCCTACACCTACTTTGTCCGCGCAGCAATTGCCTCGCACAAATACGGAAACGCTCCGGGCTCCTCACTTGACTCTGCGACGATAAGCGCTCGACCCATCCGACCAGAGAACGCGCTAGCACGATGAGCACTCAAAAAAGCCCTAGGGGCTTCTAGAAGCGATCGCTCACGATTCAAAGTGTAAAGTTCAATTGATACAACAGCCACTCGCCAGCTGATTTCAGAAGGCAATAGGGCATCGAGGGCCCACGAGAATTGCCGCTCTGCCAAAGCAAAATCCCCGCGCGCCTTCGCAATGCAAGCGAGCGCAAACGACTTCGAAGCTCTATCTCTTATCGTTCTCCCTGTTGGATAATGAGGAAGCGAGACGTCCAACTTTGTTTCGAGTTGCGATTGAGCTTTCACGGCCGCCTCCGCGTCAAAAGGGGCAAGCAGAGCAGCTAGCTCATCTAAATTAGTATCCTCTTCACCGATAGTTGACATCCAGTCGACTCGATCGAGGAATGACTTTGCAAACATTAATTCTTCAGTGTAAGAATCAAGGGACGGCCAGTCATCCAAAAATAATCGATCAACGGATTCCGCCAAGCGCCAAGCCAATGAAGGCGAGGCCACGGAACCAGGGCTCAGGCAGATCCTCCCTATGCCGAAGAGCCTCTTGGCTCTAATCAGGTGCCGCTCTAAGTAAAGCCGCTGCTCGGCCATACCGGCCGTCCAATCGATGGACTCTAGCCGATCTTGCAATAATGTGACTGCCGTCGGACAATAAACTTCCCCTACCGCACACGATAAGTTTCCCAGAATCACGCTCTCTAGAAAAATGTCCCGTGGTCGAGATTTTTCGGCGGACAAGAGCGCTTCACAATGCCAGCGCTCCATTTCCTTAAATTTATCTAGTGTCGCGGCTAAAACGCCAAGTAGCGTGGCTGCCTTTGAACGAATTGCAAAAGCATCTTGCTGGAACGCGTACCTACGCCTATCTGCGCTAATCAGTTCTGTTTTACCTAATATCTTACTAAGCTCAACCCTTGCAAGATCATGTTCACCGCGACAGTACGCAATGTAGGCCGCGCAGTACAGATACTCCAATTCGGTCGTATCGTCGAATTTGGAGTGGTTATTTTTTCGAAGCTGAGAAAGGCTTTCTGACGCTTCATCGAGCCGACCAAGGCGCGTCAACAAGAACGATCGAGAAAGGGAAAGGAGCAATGCTTCTTCATCTTCGACGAGCGCAAAGTCAGTTTCATCGATTTCGAGCAAGGCCCGCTCAAAAAATCCCATCCTAAAAAACGCGCGCGTGCGGAAGAAACTCGAGCCCGGTGACCTGTCATTATGAAGCAGTGCAAGCGCGGTTTCATGCCGACCGCTCATAAGGGCCTCTACAGCCGGAGATTCCGCACAGGCAAGTTTCAAAGAAAACTCCGTTGATCTCGATCTTTCCGCTCGCCAAGTGCTTTAATTGAAGTCACTCGACGCGACCGAAGAGGAATCTTAAATGCTTGCCGAGATTCCGAGTAAGAGTTGATTTCGGGGATATAGCTGACAACTGAATTTATATCCAATGACGTATACAGCATGACAGTGCCAGGCTGCCAGAGCATTGATAAGTCGACTGAAAGAAGTCCGCGGCGATCCGCCGCCGTGGACCGCGGAGATTCTCCTTCAGTTAAGTAAACTCCCTAGATGCGCTCCTTAAGCGGTTGGGCCACCATACCAGACCGACGGTTGCTGCGGGATTTTTGCACGCGAATCAAAGCGAGTTTCGCTGTGATCGAATCCGCGGCCGTGGCCTTGAGTAAGTGGAATAGCGCTTAAGATTTGCAAGGCGAGCGCAATCAAGACTGCTGTAGTCAATGGCAGGTCCACCCTTCTATTCTTCAACGCAGTAAGCGCTGATTTCACAATGCGCGGAACACTCAAATCCCCGCATACCACTCATACCCGTTATCTTCCCAATAGCCGCCCTGGCCGCCGAAGACGTTCTTGAAAGTCGATGCTAATTCGATCCGTTGGACCCACTTCGTGCTCTTGTAAGCGAGCTGCGTCGGGATCCGTAGCCGGACGGGGGCGCCGTGGTCGGGGTCGAGGGGCTTGCCGTTGAGATCGAGCTGCAGCATCGTCTGTGGATGAGCGGCCTGGACGAGGTCGATGCTGCCGTAGAACTGCGCGCCGCTCTGGTCGCGGTCGAACGAGTAGAAGATCGCGTACCGCGCCTCGCGCTTCGGCCGCACCATCGCGAGAACCTGAGCGAGCGGCACGCCGCCGAACTTCCCCACAACGCTCCAGCCCTCGACACAGTCGTGCCGCGTGATCTCCGTGAGCGACGCCATCGCCCGCAGTTGCGCGAGCGTGAACGTCTGCGGGTTATCCACAAGCCCGGACACGGGCAGCCGGTACGTCGCGAAGTTGCCCATAGCCATTCCCATGTAGCCGGGGTCGCTCGGCGTATCGAGGCCGTTGGTCGGGAAGTTCTGGTCGATGTCGGCCTCGCCATAGAGTTTGGCCATGCCGCGCGTCCCGATCAGGGCGCGGTCGAGGGCATCGGGGACCTTCAGCAGCCCCTGCAGCGACGTACTGTCGTTGAGCGAGTTGGTCACCCGCGCGCAGCCGGCGAGCGCGGCCGAAATGCTCGCCGCCACGAAGAGCCGGCGCTTCACGGACCCGTCCCTTCGTTCTTCCCGAGCCGGTACGTCCCGGCGATCATGCTGCGCATGTTGTTGAAGAATCCGGTCGAGACCACGAGGAACACGTGGCCGAACGCGAACGCGATGATCGCGAGCATCGCGAGGAAGTGCCACGTCCGCGCGAACTGCCGGCCGCCGAGCACCGTGGTGAGCGGCCCGGCGATCGCGTCGACGCCGGGCGAGAGCGCGAGCCCCGTCAGGATCAGAAACGGCGCGAGCACGAAGATCACGACCGTATACCCCGCCTTCTGCAGCGGATTGTACTTGCCGTGCGGCGGCGGCTCTTTGCGCAGCCCGAAGTAGTAGAGCTGCATCGGCAGCATCTTCGGAAGATCCGAAGGCCGCAGCACGATGAGCGGCAGATCCTTGCGCAGCGCCCCGACGATCAGGTACGCCGCGCCGCACAGCACCATCACCCACGCGAAGAAAAAGTGCCAGCGCCGGCCGCCCGCAAGATCCTGGTACCCGGGGAACGTGAGCCAGCCGGGAAAGGCGCGGGGGGCTTCGCCGCCCATGCCGTCGTCGGTGTAGCCGAGCACGTGCGTCGTGGTGAACGTGTGGCCGAAGAGCGTTACCGTGCCGCGTGGCGTGCCGCCGGGCTGCTGTTGCGCGCCGATCGCCAAGACCCGGTGCGCAGGGTTCGTGAGGCCCGACGCGTCGAGGTACGGCGCCGCATTGAAGATTTGCAGCCCGCTCATCACGAGCACCAAAATCGAAAGCGCGGTCAGCCAGTGCGTGATGCGCGTGGTTATCGAGTGCCGGTACACCACGGGCCCCGCCTCCTGCCCGCGTTCGCTCGCGCGAACGCCCGGGCGCTCCATTCCAACGTCCATTGCCGCCATCGTACCACGCCCCCGCGAGCGCGAGGGTAAGGGAGCCGACAGCGCGGCGCGAATGCCGCCCCGATGGAGCCAGCTTCGCTTGCGGTGCGCCGCGACGGCCCGGTCGCTCGGGTCGAACTCAATCGCCCGGACGTCCGCAACGCCTTCAACGCCGAACTGATCGCCGCGCTCCATCGCACCTTCGACGCCCTCGCCGCCGACGGGAGCGTCCGCGCGGTCGTGCTCTCGGGCGCCGGCAAGACGTTCTGCGGCGGCGCGGACATCACGTGGATGCGCGCCTCGCTCGAACTCACGCGCGAGCAGAACCTCGAAGACGCGCGCGCGATGTCGCGCATGTTTCGCGCGATCGACCGCTTCCCCAAGCCCGTCGTCGGCCGCATCCACGGTGCGGCGCTCGGCGGCGGCGCGGGGCTCGTCGCCGTGTGCGATATCGCGATTGCGGCGGCGGATACGACCTTCGGCTTCACCGAAACCAAGCTCGGCATCTTGCCCGCCGTCATCTCGCCCTTCGTGCTCGCGAAGATCGGGCTCTCGCACGCACGGGCGCTCGCGCTCACGGGCGAACGCTTCGATGCGCGCCGGGCGCTTGCGATCGGACTCGTCCACGACGTCGTGGAGAGCGAAGTCGCGCTCGAGGAGGCGGTCGGCCGCGCGATCGACGAGATCCGCACCGCGAGCCCGACGGGCATCGCGGCGGCCAAGGCGCTCTTCGCGCGCGTCGCGGACGCGGCGTACGACGACACCCTGGACCTCACCGCGGAAGCGATCGCGACGCAGCGCACGAGCGCCGAAGGCCAAGACGGCCTGCGCGCGTTCCTCGAGAAGCGCCGCCCCGCGTGGGCGACGTAGTGGCGCGACCGATCACGCGGCTCCTGATCGCCAATCGCGGCGAGATCGCGGTGCGCATCGCGCGGGCCGCGCGCGAGGCCGGCATCGTGCCGCTCGGCATCTACTCCGAAGCGGACCGCACGGCGCTGCACGTCGAGGTGATGGACGACGCGCTCTGCATCGGGCCCGGCCCGGTGAGTGAATCGTATCTCGATATCGCGCGGGTCCTCGCGGCCGCCAAGACACTCGGCGCCGACGCCGTCCATCCCGGGTACGGCTTCCTTTCCGAACGCGCGCCCTTCGCGCAGGCCGTCGTCGACGCCGGCCTCATCTTCGTCGGCCCGACGCCGCAAGCGATCGCCGCGATGGGCGACAAGACCGAAGCGAAGCGCCGCGCCCGCGAGCACGACGTGCCCGTCGTGCCCGGCTACGACGGCGACGACCAATCGCCCGAGACGCTGCGGCGCGAAGCCGCGCGCATCGGCACGCCGCTGCTCGTGAAGGCGAGCGCCGGCGGCGGCGGGCGCGGCATGCGCATCGTCGACGATCTCGCGCACTTCGACGAAGCGCTCGAAGCCGCCAAACGCGAGGCGCTCGCGGCCTTCGGCGATGCGAAGGTGCTGCTCGAACGGTACCTGACGCGCCCGCGCCACATCGAATTTCAAATCCTCGCCGACCATCACGGCAACACGATCCACCTCGGCGAACGCGAATGCTCGATCCAGCGTCGCCACCAAAAAGTCGTCGAAGAAGCGCCGTCGGTCGCGCTCGATGCGACGCTGCGCGAACGCATGGGCGCGGCGGCCGTGCGCGCGGCGCAGTCGGTCGGGTACACCAACGCGGGCACGGTCGAGTTCTTGCTCGACGAAGACGGCGCGTTCTACTTCCTCGAAATGAACGCGCGGCTGCAAGTGGAGCACCCCGTCACCGAAATCGTGCACGACATCGATCTCGTGCGGCTGCAACTCGCGATCGCCGCGGGCGCGCCGCTCGAACTCTCGCAAGACAAGAGCGCGGCGTACGGCTGGGCGATCGAAGTGCGCATCAACGCCGAAGATCCGGCGAACGGCTACTTGCCCGCGATCGGCCGCATCGAACGCTGGCAACGGCCAAACGTCGGGGGCCTGCGCCTCGATAGCGGCGTGCGCGCGGGCAGCGACGTTTCCATCTACTACGATTCGATGCTCGCCAAGCTCATCGCGTACGGGAACTCGCGCGAGGTCGCAATCGATCGCCTCGCGCGCGCGCTCGACGGTTTCGTCGTCGAAGGCGTGCAGACGAACCTCGCGCTGCTTGGCGCCATCGCGCGGCATCCAGCGTTTCGCGCGGGCGACACGACGACCGCGTTCTTGGCCGAGCACGGCGCCGAACTCGAGCGCGCCGCGGCCGGGCCGCCCGACGACGTCTTCCTCTTGGCCGCGGCGGCGGTGGCCGCCGATCCGCGCGCGTGGCGCATCGGCGGCGTCGGCATTCCGATTCGCCTGGCGGCCGGCAGCCGCGCGTTCGCGCTCGTCGCCTCGCGCACCGGATCCGACGGCACCGTGCGGCTCACGGGCGACCTCGAACTGGAGATGACGTGCGAAGTCTCGGGCGACCGCGTGGCGGTCGTCGCGGGCGGCGTACGGCACGCCGGTCACGTGCGCGTCGATGCGGCGGGCGTCGACGTCGAGACGGCGAACCGCAGTTATCGGCTCTCGTTCGCGCAGCCGCCCGAACTGGGGGCTCATTCCGGAGCGCAGGGCGGCGCGGCCGGTGCGATCGTCTCGCCCATGCCGGGCACGATCGTCAAGGTGCCCGTCCGCGTCGGCGACGTCGTGGCCGAACGCGACCTCCTCGTCGTTCTCGAAGCCATGAAGATGGAGCACCGCATCGAAGCTCCCAGGGACGGGGTCGTCAAGAGCGTCGCCGTCGTTCCGGGGGCGCTCGTCGCCGGGGGCGCGACGCTCGTGGAACTCGAATCGGAAGGCACGGTGAACGGCTCGTGAGCGCACTCTCCCTCTCATCTCTTCCGGACCGCGTGAAGGTCTGCGAGATGGGTCCGCGCGACGGCCTGCAAAACGAATCCGGCATCGTCCCGACGGCCGACAAGATTCGCTACATCGATTTGCTCTCCGAGAGCGGGCTCGCCGTCATCGAGACGACCTCGTTCGTGCGCCCCAACGCCATCCCGCAGCTCACCGATGCGGAAGCGGTGATGGCCGGCATCCGGCGCCGCGCCGGCGTGACGTACCTGTGCCTCGTGCCCAACGACCGCGGCCTCGTTCGCGCGCGCGCGGCGGGCGTCGACGCGATCGCGGTGTTTACCGCCGCTTCCGAATCGTTCACGCGGCGGAACATCAACATGACGATCGACGAATCCCTCGCCACGTTCCGCGGCGTCGTCAAGGAGGCGCGCGCCGAGGGGATGTGGGTGCGCGGCTACGTCTCGACCGCCTTCGGCTGCCCGTACGAGGGCGCCGTGCCCGTCGCGAACGTGGTGCGCGTGGCGGAGGCGCTCGCGGAGATGGGCATCGACGAAATTTCCATCGGCGATACGATCGGCGTCGCGACGCCCAACCAAGTGGTCGACGTGGCGGAGGCGCTGCAGACGCGCATGCCCGTCGAACGCCTCGCCATGCACTTCCACGATACGCGCGGCACCGCGCTCGCGAACGTCGTCGCGGCGTTGCAGATGGGGATCGCGACCTTCGATGCGTCGAGCGGCGGACTCGGCGGCTGCCCGTACGCGCCGGGCGCCACAGGGAACCTCGCGACCGAAGATTTACTCTACATGCTGCACGGCATGGGCATCGAAACGGGCGTCGACCTCGACAAAGTGCGCGACGCATCGCGCTTCATCGGCGGCGTCCTGCAGCGCGAGCTCGCGTCGCGCGCGTTTCGCGCGCTCGAGGCGGCGACGTCCCGTGCGGTGGCGGCGACGTGAACGCCGATCGTTTTCCCGCCCTGATGGCCGCGGCGGCTCACGGCCGCGTCCTGGCCGATAACGGCGCCGGCACACAGCTGCCGGATACCTCGCTCGAACGCGTCCAACGCTACCTCGCCTACGACAACGCGCAAAAAGGCCAGATCTTCGCGCGACCCGCCGCCACGCTCGACCTCGTGGCGGAGGCGAAGGCCGAATTCGCCTCGCTCATCGGCGCGCCCGAAGCGTGCGTCGGCATCGGTTTGAACGCGACCTCGATCGCGATGTCGTTTTCGCGGCTGCTCGCGAGCGCCATCGGCCGCGGCGATCGCATCGTCGTCACCATGGCCGACCACGAAGCGAACGTCGCACCGTGGATTTGGCTGCGGCGCTTCGGCGCGCAGATCGACCTCGTCCCGGTCGACAAGCACGGCGACCTCGACGAAGCGAAGTATCGCGCGTTTCTCGAACGGGCGCCGGTGCTCGTGGCGCTGCCGTGGGCTTCCAACGCGACGGGCACCGTGTTCGACGTCGGCCGCCTCGCGCAACTCGCCAAGAAGGCGCGCGCCATCGTCATCGTCGACGGCGTGCAAGCGTTGCCGCACTTCGCGCTCGAGATCGATCCGGCGATCGACTTCGCCTTCTTCTCCGCGTACAAGATGTACGCGCCGCATCTGGGATTCTGGTACGCGAGCGAATTCGCGCTCGACCGCTACGTCCGCGCCGAAAACGCCTTCGTCGCCGGCGGCGACGCGCGCTTCTGGACGCTCGAGTGCGGCACGCAAAGCCACGAGGCGCTGGCGGGCTGGCTCGGCACCATGGCATACTTTCGCGACGTCGCGGCGATGCCGCGCCTGGCGCTCGAACTCTTCGCACGCCACGAGTTCGAACTCTCCGAATACGCGCGCGCGAAGTTCGCCGAACGCGAGGGCGCCGTGCGCCTGTACGGCCGGCCGCCCTCCTCCGCGCGGCTGCCGATCTTCGCTTTCAACATCCCCGAGATGCCGAGCGACGAACTCGCAGCGCGCTTCGAGGTTGCGAAGATCGAAGCGCGCGTCGGCAACTACTACGCGCCGCGCTTGATGGAGGCGATTGCGCCCGACGCGCGCGGCCGTGCCGTGCGCTTGAGTTTCGCGCACTACAACACGACCGACGACATCGATCGCTGCTTCGACGTGATCGATGCGGCAATCGGCCGCAACGAACCGGCAGACGAGGCCGACGTGGAATCGGACGGCGACGTCGCGCCCGAAGCCGCGGTAGCCGCGGACGGTGCGGCGGAGATCGTCCGGCGGTGAGCGGGCCGGAGCCGCTCGCAACCTCCGATCGGTTCCTCGGCCTCGCCGACGTTTACGAAAACTACCGGCCCGGCTATCCGCCCGAAGCGATCGCCGCGATCCTCGCGGGGTTGCCGCCGCACCCGGCCGTCGTCGACATCGGCGCCGGCACCGGCATCTCGACGCGCGCGCTCCAAGCCGCGGGCGCGCGCGCGATCGCGATCGATCCCAACGACGAGATGCGCGCCGTCGCAGTCGCGCGCGGCTCGGACGCGCGGCCCGGGACCGCGACGGCGACCGGGCTCGACGACGGCTGCTGCGACGCCGTCGCGTGCTTCCAAGCGTTCCACTGGTTCGCAACCGACGCCGCGATGCTCGAGTTCCGGCGCATCCTGCGGCCCGGTGGGCGAATCGCGCTCGTCTGGAACGAGCGCGATACGAACGATCCGTTCACGGCCGAGTATTCGCGGCTGGAGCGGCACTACTGCGATAGCGAAGGCCGCGCCGCGATCGACTTTCCCGACGAAATCGCCTTGGCGCTGCTCGCCAAGCACGGCTTTACCGGGGTCCGCAAACGAACGTTTCCCAACGTCCAACGCACCGATGTGGACGGCGTGATCGGGCGCATGCGCAGCACGTCGTACGCGCCGAAATCGCCGGACACGCTCGAAGCGCTCTTCGCCGCCCTGCGAAGCGCGCACGCGCGTTTCTGCGACGGCGCGGGCTACGTGACGTTTCACTACCTCACCGACGTGACGCTCGCCGAGAAAGGTGCATGAACGACGCATCGCTCGCGTTCCGCTTCGGAACGCTCTACGATCATCGCGGCGAACCGAAGCACGACGGCGTGCTGGTCGTCGAGAACGGTGCCGTCGCCTACGTGGGCGGCCCTGAAACGGCCATTCCGGAGGGCGCGCGCGTCGTGGAAGCCGCGTGCGTGGTTCCCGGGCTCATCAACCTGCACGTGCACCTGGAGATGAGCGGCGAGCCGCAGACCGCCGGCGTGTTCGTCTTGACGACGCCCGTGCAACGCACGCTCGCCGCCGCCGAGAACGCGCGCAAGGCGCTCGTCACCGGCGTGACGACCGTGCGCGACCTGGGGGGCACGGAGAACATCGCGATCGAGTTGCGCGACGCAATCGCCGCGGGCAAGATCGCGGGGCCCGCCGTCGTCGCCGCCGGACGCGCGATCACGATGACGGGCGGCCACGGCTGGTGGATCAGCCGCCAAGCCGACGGCGACTGGGACGTGCGCAAAGCCGTGCGCGAACAGCGCCGCGAGGGCGCCGACTGCATCAAGTTCATCGCGACGGGCGGCGTGCTCACCAAAGGCGCCGTGCCCGGCACCTCGCAGCTTTCCGAAGCGGAGTTGCGCGCCGGCATCGAGGAGGCGCACCATCACGGCTTGCACTGCGCCGCGCACGCGATCGGCGCGTCCGGCATCGCGAACGCCGTGCGCGCCGGCATCGATTCGATCGAGCACGGCCACCTGATCGACGACGAAGGCATCGCGCTCATGGTGGAGCGCGGCACGTTCCTCGTGCCCACGCTCGCGGCGCTGCAGTGCATCGTCGACCGCAGCGCCGACGGCGAGCTGCCGGATTTCGTCGTGCGCAAGGCGCGCGAGATCGCGGCCAACGCCGCCGCCAACTTGCAGCGCGCCCGTGCGGCCGGCGTGCGCTTCGCCGGCGGCTCCGATGCGGGCACGCCGTTCAACGGGCACGACGGCTACGCATACGAACTCGAATTGATGCAGTCGATGCTCGGGATGAGCGCGCGCGAAGCGCTGCGCGCGACGACGGTCGCGGGCGCCGAGCTGCTCGGCATCGCGCGCGGCCGGCTCGCGCCGGGGGACGTGGCCGACCTCGTCGTGCTGGCGCGCGATATCGAGAGCGACGCGCGCGCCTTCCGCGACCCGCTGCTGGTCGTCAAGGGCGGCCGGATCGAGTTCGACGATACCGCCCGACGCTGACCTGCGCGGCCTGCGCGTCGCGCTGCTCGGACCGATTTCGTGGCCGACGCCGCCGCCCGGCTACGGCCCGTGGGAGCAGATCGCTTTCAACATCGCCGAGGGGATGACGGCGCGCGGGCTCGACGTGACGTTGTTTGCGACGGGCAACTCGCAGACGCGCGCCAAGCTCGCCTCCGTCGTCCCCGTGGGCCTCAATGAAGACCCGGCGCTGAACGGCGACGTCTACGGCGCGCTTCACATCGCCGAGCTCTTCCGGCGGGCGAACGAGTTCGATCTCATCCACAACAGTTTCGATTGGAAGCCGCTCACCTACGCGCTCGCGACGACGGCGCCGCCGATGGTGACGACGATTCACGGCTTCTCCTCGCCGCCGATTCTGGCCGCCTACTACGCGGGAGCGTCGCGCAGCTTTTACTGTTCGATCAGCGATGCGGATCGCGATCCGGGGCTCGACTATTTGGCCACCGTCTACAACGGCATCGACGTCGCGACGTTCGACTTCGTGTCGAAGCCGGGCGACTATCTTGCGTTTCTCGGCCGTTTCCACCCCGAGAAGGGCGCGCACCTGGCGATCGAGATCGCGCGGCGGGCGGGCGTGCGGCTCAAACTCGCGGGCATTCCGCAAGACGTCGAGTATTTTCGGACGGAGGTCGAGCCGTTCGTCGACGGCGATCGCGTGCAGTTCCTTGGACCCGTCGAGCGCGCGGCGCGGCAAGAATTGCTCGGCAGCGCGCTCGCCCTCGTGCACATGACGACGCGTCCCGAACGCTTCGGCCTGACGATGGTGGAAGCGATGGCCTGCGGCACGCCGGTGCTCGGCGCGCGGATGGGATCGATTCCGGAAATCGTCATCGACGGCGTCACCGGGTTCACGTGCGCTTCCGTCGAAGAGGCCGTTGCGAGGGTTACCCGCCTACGCGAACTCGACCGGCGCGCGTGCCGGCAGCGAGTCGTCGACGCGTTCTCGCTCGAGCGTATGATCGACGGCTACCTCGCCGCGTACCGCCGCGCGCTCGAAGCGAAACTGCCGCCGCCGCCGACCGCAGCCGCTCGTGCCGCACGCGAGATCGATTACTGGGAGCGCCCGATGGCGTTTACGGAACTCCCGCCAAAGCCGGCCACGCTCTTCCGGGGCAAAGGATCGGAACTGCAGCGCGGGGCAGACTTCGGTCCCACGCGAAACGCGTCGGGGACTTGAGGGGAAAGACACTTATGGCACATGCGGTCATTCATCATTTCCCGGGCGGTACGAAAGAACAGTACGAAGCGAGCGTCGGCGCCGTTCATCCGGGGCCCGGCACGCTTCCCAAAGGGCAGCTGTATCACTTTGCAGGCCCGACCGCCGATGGCTGGGTTGTCGTCGCCGTCCACGACTCCAAAGCGAGCTGGGAGAAGTTTCGCGACGAGATCTTGCGGCCGGCGATGCAAAAGGGCATCGCCGGCGGCTTCGCCGGACCGCCCCACGAAACGGAGTTTGCCATCCACACCCATCACCGCGACGCGCACGACGACGTACGTAAGGCGTCGCGCAAGTTCTATGAAGCGCTCAGCGGGATGTGCGAGGGTCACGCCGGCACGATGGCGGACGTCTGGACGCACGGCGATCGGGCGACGGCATTCCACCCGATCGGCTCGAACGCGTTCGGGTCGAACGATATCCTCAAGTCGTTCGACGAGGTAGCGAAGATGTCGAGCGGCGGCCACGTGCACATCAAAGACCAGCACATCCACGTCGTCGGTGATTTGGCCTACGAAGTCGGCCAAGAAGAAGGCGAAGGCACCTTCAACGGCCGGACGATGAAATTTTCGCAGCGCGTGACGAACATCTACGAGCGCGAAAACGGCGAATGGAAGATGGTGCACCACCACAGCGATCCGTCGACAAACCTCGTCGAGGGAATGAAAGTCTAGCGAAGCGTGCGGAGTAGGCGTGTCGTCGCGTGTATCATTCTCGCGGCGCAAACGATACTTGCGACGCCGGCCTCACCCGCTCCGATTTGGGGGCCGCCGCGATTCCCGTCGCTCTGCAAGCGTTCCGCGTCGCTCGAGGCAGCCGATCGCCACCGCAAGGGTTTCTCCCCGGCGGACGAGTTCTTCATCAGCGGCGAGCGGCCGAAAGCGTTCCGGGCATACTATCAAATGTTCTATTGCACCAGCTCGCCGCTCTTCGTGAACATGGATCCGCGAACGGAGTATTTCGGCGGACATGCGGCTCTCGAACAGGCGCTTGTGCGAGCGATTAACGGCCACTATGAAGCGGCTTCCGCGCTGCTGTTGCCTCCCGTACACAACGATTCCGGCTTCGGACTCGGGAAGTTCATGCTCGGCCAGTTCTCCTGGGCCGCGGGGAACAAGCAGCGCGCACGAAAATACTGGCGCGACGCCGTTCGAACCTACGGTTACACGATGCCGTGGCACCGCGACGAACGGCCTCCCGACTTTTCTGAAGCCGCGAGCAAGATGCTCGCAACGCTGGAGTGATCATGCTCGACGAGGCCCCAACTTCCGTGACTTGGCCCGTGACGCAGTACGCGTACGTCGAGGAGCACGGGCCTTTCATGGAAACGGCACCGCGAGCCTGGGGTACGATCCACCAGCGCGTGCCCGCCATCGAAGCGCACAATGCCATTACGGGCTACCTGAGCTTGTACAAACCCGAAGAACAACTCTACCGGGCGGGCGTGGCACTCGCGGCGCCGCCGCAGCAGCTTCCGGAGGGGATGCAGGCAACGGTTTTCGCGGGCGGCGCGTACCTGCGCTTCGTGTTACAAGGGGCCTTCGACCAGTTGCCGGCTGCAACCAGCCGCGCTTTCGAGATCGTCGCGGCGCGCAAGCTCACGCTGCGCGACGACTTCTGCATCGAACACTATGTAACCGATCCGCGCACGACCGCCGTTGCGGACTTAATCACGGAGATTCTGCTGCCGGTCGGCTAAGCCGGCAAATTACACGACGCTGAGGTAATGCCGGTCGAACGCGGCGAGGAGGCCTTCGCTCGCCGCGTACGGTCCCGGCTCGTAGGCGCGCGACGCGATGCCGAGCTGCGTGCGCTCGCCGATCGCCCAGTCCTGGCGATTGGTTTGGTCCCAAAACGTCACGGCGTCGCTCGCGTCGAAACCGGGCGCGGCGATCGTCGATGTCTCGAAGAGCCACGAGCACGCGACGTGCGTGCGATCGACCGCGAGCGGGCGCACCTCGTGGACCATCGCGTAGTCGGCATGCAGGCTCAGCATGAGCGACGGAAAGATCGTGTAGTAGTACGCGCGCTCGCGTTCGGCCGCAGGGAGGCCTGCGATC